>Ga0210019_1002696_pt1 | contig 16995 bp, 16 predicted proteins | sample CryGeyCG2114_020_2_FD_183969 | JGI IMG/M metagenome (GOLD analysis project Ga0210019, IMG submission 183969) | Groundwater microbial communities from aquifer - Crystal Geyser CG11_big_fil_rev_8/21/14_0.20 (SPAdes) (version 2) | ecosystem: Environmental > Aquatic > Deep subsurface > Groundwater ...
TTAGAGGAAAGAAGATGGGTGAAGAGTCTCCATTCGAAGACGTTGCAAGTGCATCGCTAGAGAGAATGGTAGAGAAGTATTTTAAGGTCGAAAACAAGTCCTATCCGATAACTTTTGTAAGATTTTTGATAGCACGCATCAGGCCGAATATCGTTGGGTACAGACTAATAATCAAATTTCTCGTAAGTCTGGACAGAGTTCTTGGCGCAGTAGGCATCCTCAAGGGTGAGTATATATTTATGATCGCCAAAAATGACTAAAGTCTTAATACTAGGGAATTATGGTGCGAAGAATTTCGGTGACGAACTGGTACTGAGAGGTATTTTGAAAATAATAGAAGACAAAAACTACGACATTCGTGTGCTTTCAAGCGATCCGCAGGAGACGGCCGCGCTTCACAATGTGAAATCAGGGTGGGTTTTTCCGACAGGGCTGAGATCTCTGCTGAGGTTAAGCATTTTCCAAACGCTCAAATATTACTGGGAAACTGACGAGGTGCTATTCGGAGGCGGCACGCTATTTACCGATGAAGAGTCTAAGACCATATGGATTTCCGGACTGCAGATATTGCCTGCAATTCTTATGCGCAAGAAGATAGTATGTTTTCGCCAGGGAGTAGGACAGATCAAGCATAAACGAATAGTGAAGTGGATATTCGATAGATTATCGGAAATCACAGTAAGAGATCACGCCTCGCAGGATGAACTTTTGAAAATAGGCGTAAGCAAGACAATAAAAGTAGAGAATGACCCGGTCTTTTCTCTGCCTAAAAAACAAGCGGATGGTGATGAGCTTTTGGTCTCGTTACGCGACTGGCCCGGGCTGGATCCTGATTTTGAACAGAAATTTACACAGTTCCTTGAGTGGACGGGAATGCCTGTTCACGTTATGGTTTTTGGGGCGGAGGACTTCCGTCTATCAAGCCGCATAGCCAAGAGAACAAACGCAAAACTTACGAGGGTAACAATGAAAAACTACGAGGAGATTTTTGCCAACGGGAAGATAGCATTGAATTTCCGTCTTCATGCCAGCGTACTCTCAATAATGTTTGGAATGCCGTGTATTGGCTTCGCATACGAGGACAAAATAAGGAACTTGTTCGAGGAAAACCAACTTGAAAAATACATAATGGGAATTGAGAATATAGAAGTCGCAAAACTGAAGAAGTTGTTTGAGGATTTGACAAAAGACGCATCAGTGCTAGGATAAAGCCCTTTTGAGGGTCCCTTTCATTAATATTAATATCAATAATTATGGAACTTTCGAATTCACCAACAACGAAGCAGACTGTATTGGCAGGGTTGATGTCACTCATTGCAGCATGCGCACAGCAGCCAGAAGCCCCTGAGAACTCTTCATATCGTCCCAGATGCGTTGATGAATGTCATAATATTGATTCATTTGATGCTCCGAGTCCTTGCGGCGACGAATGTCATGAGGCGTTCGATACTGGATTACAAGATACTCGGCACTCGATACATGACGATGTACATGCGTGTACGGTATGTCAGACATAGGAAGACCTATGTGACTTTTATGGCGATCATGTTAATATCACGGCAATTCATTAATGTCATGATATGAGTTTTGTAACGCTATTACTTATTGCCGTAGGTCTTTCGATGGACTCTTTTTCCGTCGCTGTCGCTATCGGAGCTGCCAAGAAGACAAAGCCGAAGGTAATACTTAAGTTGGCTGTAGCTTTTATGGTCTTTCACGTTGTCATGACGCTTGCCGGATGGATCAGTGGAAAAGGGCTTCAAAGTATTATATCAGGGATAGATCACTGGATTGCATTCGGGCTGTTATCTGTGATAGGAGGTAAGATGATTTACGAAGGCGTAAGGGATATGGGAAAAGGAGCACATGCCAAAAATTTAAACTCAGGAACACTCATAATGTTATCGATCGCGACAAGCATTGATGCCTTAGTGATAGGTATCGGCTTTGCATTCTTAAAAATATCGCTACTGCCGGCTACAACTGTAATCGGGGTGGTGATTTTTGTTATGACATGCGCTGGAGTAGTAATCGGAGGGAAATTTCGTAACCTGATAGGAAAGAAAGCCGAGATAGCAGGTGGCATGACTTTGATTTTCATAGGAACTAAAATACTAGTAGAGCATTTGGGATATTTGTAAAAAAAACACGATCCCGACGTGTTTGCGGGATCATGTTTTGGCTTTGGTAGCAATGTTTTTCAGCTCTCGACAGGGATTTTCTTTGGACCTCCGATAGAGGCTTCTTTTTTTGGAAGAGTGATGACAAGGACTCCATCTTTGGCTTTTGCCGTTATGTTGTCTTCGAGAACAGCACAAGGTAATGGAACTTGTCTCTGGAATGATCCGTAGCGGCGTTCTTTGTGGTAATAATTCTTGTCTTTGATTTCGTCTTCGCTTTCGGACTTGCCGCTGATGGTGAGGTAACTGTCCATCAGTTCGATTTGGATATCCTTAGGATTTACACCTGGTAGGTCCACTTTTACGATCATCTCCTTGTCCGTCTCTTCAACATCAACCTGAGGCGAGTCGAGGAACTTGGAGAATGGATCCGAGAGCCATCCTTTGCCAAAAAAATGACTAAAAAACGGATCGTTACCAAAGGGCATGAGGTCTCTAGACATGTTTTTTTGGGTTAAATGATAAGAGAGCCATGCTGGCACTCTCTAGTATAGAGTGCCAAGCCAGAGTTGTCAAGTGCTTGACGCGGAACAAAATCGGCTTATCTGTGGCTCAGCGTTATGGACGTATCATAGTTATAAAAAAATACATGGTTACATGTGAATATTTTTTTGGTAAAATCCACAAGAGAACCATTTGCACCATATAAACAAAAACAAAAATGAAACCGAAAATGATTGTGTCGTTTTTTGTTGTAGCGACAATGACGTTGTTCAGCATGTTGACGATTGTCCAAGCCGAAACCGACGATACGGGCTCGGCATACGACCTTGGTAGCGTTATGACTTTTGGCGATATTGATTCCACGCATGTGAATTTCGATGCGATTTACTTCCTCCACAATACAGGTGTTATACAGGGCTATGACATGGGAGATGGTGCTGCCGAATATAGACCTGATAACAGCATAAACCGTGCTGAATTTTTAAAAATAATTCTCGAAGGTACGGGAATGGCTACGAATGAGGATTACGAAACATGTTTTCCGGATCTTATTGAAGATGCGTGGTACGAAACGTATATCTGTCAGGCTAAAGCAATGGGAGTTGTACAAGGATATCCTGATGAGACTTTCAAGCCGGAACAGGAAATTAACGAAGCGGAATCACTGAAAATTCTGGGCAATGTGATGAATTGGGAAGTGGAAACGGAAGAAAATCAATTGTGGTACGAGCCTTATTTTGATTATGCCAATGGGAAGAACATAATTCCGGTACAGGATGTCGCTGCAACTATGACACGTGGAGACATAGCCGAGATGATTTTTAGGAACGAAGAGGTGAAAACCCTGGAACTCGAAATGTACTCCGAGGATAGTATTGAGGAGCTGTTTGCGATATATGGCATACCAATTTATGATATTTATATGATTGGTTCGGACGATGATACGAATGTAGCGACTGATGACTTGAATGATGGAACAAACATAGTGGCTTACATATCGGAAGATGGACCGGTCATAGCAAATGGCGAAGAGGAAATCACCGTCTATGTGAATCTGATTGCCGGTGATGGTAGTTATGTAGAGGGTCATGAACTTGAAGGGTCCATTATGGTGCCTCGTAATATTGAGAGGTACGATTTCGAAGATAGTGGCAATGGCTTGTATACGCTTGTATTGAGTTCTTATGACGCGGGCACTTTCGGTTTGTACATCAAAGACACATCGTCAGGGGATATATTTACAACGGAAGTGACTTTTGCGCCGGGAGAGCCTGATTATATAGATGTGGTTGATGTTTTGTATCCATATGAAACAGAAGATCATTATGCATACATATACGCATCGTTACATGATGAATACGGCAACATTTTAACATTGGATGATGGCTACGCGCTTTGGTTCGAAACCGATTTAGGGCAGTTTGTTGAAAGACAATACGACGCGGAGACTCATACGTGGTATGCCTCTTTGGCGGCGGATGTTTTTGGCGAAGCAAATATTAATATAACGGAATTCAGTGATTTGTCGATTAACGAAAATGTCACGGTAGGATTCGACATGGTCTATATAGATGTTCCGGAAGCCGTTTACGAGGGCGAAACATTCGAAGTGCCTGTTTATATAAATTACGCGGGATACGATTCTCTGGCTGATTATGATTTGAGGATCAGTTATAACTCCGGGTATACAATGTTTGTTGAGGCCTCGGATCCTATTGAGGGTGATGAGTTTGATGAGCCGGTTTACGATGTTCAAGGGAATGAAATAATCCTATATCAGGCAACCAATAGTGTGCCTGCGGAAGATGAGAACCATATAAAGCATGTTGCAAATTTGGTTTTTCAAGGGGCTGTGGTGGGAGGATCGACAATTTACGTGAGTGATGGCGCTATTACAACGGGTGGGGAAGAGGTGGTAGACGCGGATTTGCCTGCTGAGCCGGAAGAAGCGGGGCAGGAGATCAACGTCAAGAGTACAAAATTAATTTGTATAGACGTGTATACATTGGAAGGTTCGGATGACACTGATTACATGGAAGCGAACTTTGATGTCGATTATGCTGAAAACATTTTCAATACAGCGGCGGAAAACTGTAATTGTCCGCATTACGTGAATTTCACGTTTTTTTATCAAGAAATTGCGCAAGATGTATGGCAAGGAATAACAGAGTTTTCCGGTATGGATATCGGTGAAGAAGATGATGTTATTGAAGAAGATGAAATGGAAGATATAGCCTCGGCACTTGTGGCATATGACGGATGTATACAGGTTTTTTACGTGCCACAACTTGAGGTCGATGATGAAACGGGTGCCGCCGATCCCAATGGAGTTACAATGGGATGGAGTGATATAAGTCCGACAGAATATATAGTTGTCGATAATTCGAGAGATGCCGGTGATGATATGACAATGGCTCATGAACTCCTGCACATGATGAGTGGAAATACTGTGTTGGACGGACATAATGCCAATGCCACGGCTCAAGAACAAAACGATTCTATTAATCAGGGAGCGGAACAACCGGGTAACTTGATGAATTATGACGAGCCCGGAGAAAACATAACAAAAAATCAATGCGATTTGGTTGAATGGGCTAATTACCAAGATCAGCCTTGAGCAAGAAAAGAGTGCCTTTACGCCTCTCTCAAATACCCCCAACTGTGTAGCTTATCACTATCCTCAAACCATCTGTCGCCAATATCTTTTCTGTAATACATATTGGGAATAATGATGTTATTGATTCTCTGATACATTTGTTGTTGAGCCTGTTTCATAGTCATTCCGGTGCCAGCAACAATCAGAGCGATACCGGAGTGTCCGGTAAGAAGCCATTCTCCTTTGTCAATTTTTACGTCTTCGATATGGATACCTTCCAGATTGTTTTTCTTAAAAATAATGACCGCATCTTTCGAGAAAGAGTCGAAAGTTTTCTTGTCCTTATACGGGAATGGAGGGGTGACGACGCGCGCGCCTATATGAAAACCTTTCTTGACCTTGATTTCGAATTTCTCTCCGGCGGCGAGCTTGTATAGGAATTCGCCAATCGGAGTAATCATGGAATCTTGCTGAATACTTATCGTCGGATAACCGAATCTGGAAGTGAATTCGAGAGGATATACACCGGTGCCATTAACTATACAATTAATATCTATGTAGCCGACGTATCCTTCTTCCTTCAGAGTCGGTTCAAGCTTCTTAAGAGTCATGTTAAAGAGCTTATTAGGTCCACCCCAAAACATACTCGTACCCATCTCGCCAGTTGCGACGCCGAGATCACCAGGGAAGAGCTTTTTATGCTCAAAATTAATATTGATTGGATAAATGAACTCGTTGCCGTTAAAAAAAGCTCCAACAGCAACCTCTACGCCTGATGAAACTTTCTTTTGCAGTTGGTACTCCTTAACCTCCTCACTCCATGTTTTGCGATACGCAGCAAGGATTCTGATGACATCGCTACCATCATCCTCTTGCCCGACAAATAGCAGTCTCTTGATATTTTGAGCTTCGCCGCTCGGCTTGAGTACGTATTTGCCAGGATTATTTTTGATATACTCGATGCCATCGTCAAAATAACTAAAATCCTTGTAAGGCAATATGGAGATTTTATGTTTTTTCATTTGCTCCTGTCCAAAAGCACGACTGTCCTCAAGCTTATCTGTGTATGGAGTCCCCCCGACTACAAGCTTGCCGCGTGCACGCAGATCTTTTGCTTTTTGCCCTTGCCCGAGGACGTCATCAAAGACAATGACGTCGGCCCAATCAACTTCGGCTTCCCAGTTGTTAGTCTTTGTGACAAAGCCATTACCAATCTGCCTTTCGGATTTTTCGTCGATGTAATACTTGACGCTGTTGCCTTCTTTTTTTACATGCCAAGCGATGTCGCCGATGAGACCTGAGATGGAAACAAATAAGAATTTTGTTTTTTTCATTTTTTTTGTAGCAAATAGCTATCAATATCTTTATATGCTTATGTGTTTGTAAGTAAAGCTATTCTAGGTTGTGTTAACACGCCCTATTAAGCCTCTTCTTCACATATGCCAAAGTCACCAAGACGGTGACGATAATCATGAAATACAGCGCAACATCTTTTCCTATAGCAAGAAATACATATAGAGCTCCAGCATAGAAGTAGGCATAAGCTAATCTCTGTATACGCTTCCAGTTTTTCTTAAGAACCCTCTGGCAAAACTCATTGGAAGTCAAAAGCAGGATAACCCCTGTGACGTCACCAAGATGCGCGAAAAAGGTATAGTTCTCAAAAGACCAAAAAGAAGGCTCGAAATAACCCGCCATATATGCAACGCCTCCTATCATGACCTTGGACAAAACGATGCTAACGATAATCGCGGAGGATATAATTCCTAAGCCTTTTCGTAGTATGATAAGAGGGCGCAGCCATGTCAGCTTGGATAGTAGATCGGCAAGAGGTCTGATCGCCATGACAATGAATACAGTCCAGTGGGAAATATCATACATAAAAGGCATAAACCATTTAGGTAGCTGCTCAGAGTAGTAAGTAATAGCTATGGGCATAGTCATAAGCAAGATCATCGATGCAACGACGAGCACTGTGTTAATGACGCGAATCAATTTGATATAAATCGTTGTGAGAGAGGACATTCAAGATGTTTTTATTTGCGAATTTTCGGAAGACATTATAACACCATCTTTTTTTATTAGAACAAAATCGACTTTTCGGCTGCACAGGAACTCATTGGCAGCGCTAGAACCTAGAATCATACAGGTTGTAGCATATGCGTCAGCGAGATAACCTTCGTCGGCAATGACTGTAGCAGAAGCCAGATCCGTATTTATGACTTCTTGATCAGCGCTGATTATATGCGAATATTCAGTATCTCCGCTCTTCCAACGTCTTTTGTATTCTCCGCTCGTAGCCAAGCTCCGATTATGTAGAGGTACGTGTATGTCATATTGCTTTGATACCGGATTGTATATGTTAAAAACGAACCTCTCTCCATTTAAATTAAGACCTCTAGTACTAATGTCTCCGCCCAAATTAACTACTACTCCGCAAGCATCAGAAAGGCTCGACGCGATCTCATGTGCCAGTAGTCCTTTCACAAGTCCGCCAAAATCGAGACATTGCCCGTCTTTAAGCTCTATAAATAGGCTATCTCTATCGTAAGAGATTTGAGAAAAATCAGTATTGTAGCTGGATAGTTTTGTATGGAATTCTTTTGTCGTTTCAAAATCCGAATCGTAACCAAGTAGGTCCAATCTCACCAGAGGGTTAAAAACACCGTCAGTATCGCGCCACAGCTCAATAACTTTTTCAAAAACATAAAAAAACCGTTCTGACACAGAGGATTGCTTGTGACGATTGAGATAAGACAGCGCACTATCATGGATAAAACGTGAAAACTCCACCTCATAGCTTTGCGCCAGATGCAAAACTTCAAGATACTTATCGTCAACAGTGTTCTCATCCAAGACGCCATCGTCTACGATAATAGAGACGAAAAAATCAGTGCCCATCAGTTTTTGCAGGTACTTATGCTCTTTCATATAGGTTGATTTTAGCTGGCTGCAGAATTCAGTATAGCATTGTCGGATGACGATGTTGCTGCACTCTTCGCTTCAATAGCCTCCTGCCTAGTGTTAATCAGATGGAAAGTTGAGAGTACGCTTATAATCAGAGCGGTGGTGGCAAAAAATCTAAGGGTATCTTTCTTCACAATACATCGTAGGTTAAGGTCGCCTAAAATCAATACTAAAGTATGTTAACATAACCACCTTCAAAGCGGAACAAATAGATTTTGTTCAATACAGGGAAGGATGACAAAATTGCTAATGAGGCAAGGATTTTTCTATTGCAAAAAGTAGCGAGAAATCCGAATGGAGCTCGCATATGGGTATTAATAGCAAACCAAAGCCTTGGTTTTCTTCAAACCAATCGAGGAGATTTTAAAAAAAAACGCAAGCCTAGATCATTTTGAAAAGCTTCCAAAAATTCTCCACGTATTCCGGCCTTCTATTTTGATATCTGAGATAGTAAGCATGCTCCCAGACGTCCAAAGCGATAATCGGAGTGTGTCCGTTGGACAAAGGAGAATCTTGATTGAGTGTTGAATAGACTTCAAGCTTTCCATTGCCATCTCTGACAAGCCAGGCCCATCCGCTGCCGAACTGCCCAAGAGCAGCTTTGGTAAAAGCCTCTTTGAACACGTCGACCGAACCAAATATGTCGGAAATTTCTTGGACCAGTTTCTCATCACGCTGGTTGGTCGGATCGATCACCTTCCAGAACAGCGCGTGATTGATATATCCTCCACCATTGTTGCGCAAACTAACACGGTCCTCGCCGCTGATATCGAGTTTGTCGATATCACGAATCAAATCTTCAACACTTCCGGCATTAAGGTCGGGATATTTCTCAAGGACGGCATTGGTCTTATCGGTATAGGCTTGATGGTGCTTAGAATGGTGAACCTCCATTGTCATGGCGTCGATGAACGGTTCGAGCGCATCGTAAGCGTAGCCTAATTGTGGTAATTCAGCTCTCATATAGTTAAGGGGTTAAGAAGTACAAAGAGCGTAATTCGTATCATCTAAAATCGCACAGGAACGAAGATTTTGTTGATTTCGCTACCATCCATGGCGGAAACCGAAAAAACTTCGACCATTCCTGTGTCCGTACGAGGCTCGTCATAAGAAATCCAAACTTCAAACGGACCGAACTCTCCTATGTCGGAAGGCGTTGCAGTCGTGATACCTTCGGCCAGAATATTCCCATCATCATCGGTCAAACGATAGTTTACAGTATTCTCAAAAACACGTGCCTCGCCACTGATAAGAAGTTCGCCGGAGGCAAGAGCATCCGTCAGGGGAGTCTCAAGGATAATATTGATCTCGGACTCAGAGGCAAGCAGTTCGACGCTAGATAGCATGCGATCCGCCATGCTTTCAAATCCCATGCCTGTAGGATCTGCAACAAGGATGCTAATCTCAAGTGCTACAGAAGTGCTGAGAGGAAGAAAAATCCGTCGTTGGGAAGGTCCAACCGTAATCCCCGAAAACTCAAAACCTTCTTGTCCGTCAATAACAATTGTATCAATCGGCTCAGTGATTTCGCCAACTGCTTGGACGTCGGCCATTTCCTGTTCGACTAAACTTCGCAAGGTCTCGGCTTCCAAGTCATGACGCGTGAACCGCACACTCAATCCGTCAAAAAGTTCGGTATCCTCTGTCTGAGTTGGCCCCCAAAGAGAAAAAGCAATGGTGTTTTCGCCTTCCTCCCGAAGAGTCATGTCTTGTTGGTACTCGGTGCGAAAACCAATGGAAGTGTTTTCGTAAGTATCCCAGCCGTCATCGGCGGAGCTTTCTACGTCTGTACCATCAGCGATTTCTTCAGGGGACTCTTCCGTAATTGGAGCTTTGTCCTCACTATCGAAGCATCCGGTCAAAAACACAGCTGACAAAATAATGAGCGGCAAAGAGATCAGATAAGTTCTCATGATAGAAGGGTAAAAAAATATTTTAAGAGGATCACTTGATGATATTACACCGTATCATAATGAAAATGCGTTGTCATGATGGTGGGCATCAATTAGACTTGACGTATTATGACCGGACTCATCTGATTTTGAAAAACAAGCATCGTGAAAACCAAACAAGTGAATGATATAAAACACTCTGTCCCTCTGCAGCGATTCCTGACAATCGATCTGCTAAAAGTCTTCGCGATCACGGGAATGGTTATTTTTCATTTTTTCTATATTTTGAATTTTCTAGGGGTAAGATATGCCGATATGCACCATGGAGTGTTTGGGATTTTGGGCGATACGGTGCGGATTCTATTTATAAGCTTGGTGGGAGTGACATTGGTGCTTAGCAAACGGAAGTCGGAAGCTTTGGGAGAGCGGCCGAAGGAGTTCCTCCGGAGGAAGCTTCTGCAAGGGATGACTGTCTTGGGCTTGGCGCTGATGATAAATCTGGTGACGTATATAGTGGTCCCCGATCAATTCGTCAAATTCGGAGTGTTGCATCTAATCTCTTTGGGTGTTTTTTGCGGAAGCCTGCTGGCTGGCCACCCATATGTGAGCGCCCAAATCGGACTTGGAATAATTATCATCGGTACTTGGCTGACTCCGGCAAGCGAGATGTCTTTCATCTCATATGTATTAGGATGGACCAAGGAAACAGGTATGTCGCTCGATTATTTCCCTGTTTTTCCGTGGCTCGGGGTGGTTTTTGTAGGGATGCTCGGAGGCCACTGGTTTTTGGAAATCGCCAAGAAGAGAGGAATTTCGCGAAGGCATACCGACATAGGCAAAAAAGCTCGGCTTATTCATTTGATCAGTAGCAAGGCTCTATGGATTTACATCATCCATATTCCCGTTTTATTGCTGGTCGTTTATGGAATCAAAATGGTTCAAGACGGCCTGATCTCCGTTTTTACGCAGTAACGCGAAAACGAGGATAAGCGCGGATAATCTCTTGTGCCTGCTCGTTGCACAAGGCTTTTTTGACAAAACATCAAATAAATGCTATTATAATGCGATGATATCTGAAATTCATTGTAAAAACATTACTTCTAAAACAAAAAAAACATGCAGAAACAACAGATTTCACTCAAACGAGTGCTGCTTGGCGTGATGGTTGGCGTTGTCGCACTTGGTACTTTCGCCGGTGTTGGACGAACTATGCAAGCCAATGTGTTCGATAACCTCGTGGCCTGGTTGGTAGCGGACGATAATTGTTATTACAATGAGTACGGAGAGTATATGTGCGATGATAGTGCTCTGTATGATGAACAGTATGATCAGTCGTCATCCGACTGTGACGCTTCTTGTACATGGATAGAATCCGATGGTGGAGGCTATTGCGAATGTACGGATGGAGGATATGATGGGGATACGGGAGGCGAAGAGTGGTCCGACGATGGATCTGAGGAATACGATTGGTATGATGAAAGCTGGGTAGAGGAGCAGATGACGGATATGGCGGAAAGACTTGCAGACATGTCCGAATCTGTCGAAGAGTCGGGCGAATACATAGAGGAAGCCGAAGAAATGATTACGGACCTGCTTGAGGATCAGGCGGATTTGGAAGAAGAGTTCGCCGAATGGCAGGAGGATGAGGCAGATGACGAAGGGAAATCCGCAAGGATGGGTGCTATCATGGAAGATGCTCTGACCAATTATTATCCCGTTGCGGTAAGTTATCTTGAGGAATGGAAAGTCGATTTGGAAGGCTTGATTGCCGAATCACAGTCAGCGTTGGTAGAGATGGAGGACGCATACGCGGATTTTCTGGCGACAAACGACAGCGAGACTTTCTGGGATTTGGAAAACTCCAATCCTGTATATTTGATGGATATCTATACTCAGATGATGCAAGTGTATTCAGACATGGGACACATTTACAAATTTTTAGAGGAAGCAGCTAGAATCCAAGACGAGCTTGACATGGAAGCTTCCGAAATCAACGAAAAACTTGCTGTGGAAATAGAAAAAGCGAATTTGGCATTAGAGGTAGTGCCGAACTTGTTAACGTCAACGATCTCAGGTCTCCTTGATGATGCGATGGACGCTATGAACAATGGCGAAGAGTATTGGGACATCACAGGTGATATTTGGGATGAAATGGAAGATATTTGGAAAGATTATTTGGAGTTGGATTGGGACGTAATGGAAGATTCATGGGAAGCTGTGCAAATGCAAGAAGTGGCAAATTTCAAAACGAACGAGCTTGAATCACTAAAGGAAGAATTTGCCGACGTTGAGGAAGAGCTGAATCGGCTGGAGGCGAATGGATATGATGTCGCAGAAGCGACTGCACTTCTTTCCAAAGCGTATGAACTTGTATCGGAGCTGGAAGCGGCCGAAGATTGGGATGATGTTGACGACGTATTCGATGAACTTGATGATCTTGAGGAAGAGTTCAGACGGGCCTTGAAAAAACTCGGTATTGAAGACTTCGGATCGGATAAAAGAGAACTTTACGCGGAAACGGTAGGTTATGAAGAAGTGCTCAATTTCTTATATGCGATCCCGGAAGATGTGCTTGAGCAAGTCATAGACATGCTCCTTGCAAATATGACACAGAGCCAGATCGAATCTTTTATCCAGTATGGTGATAAATTCGAAGACGTTGGATTCTTCGGAAGCGCTTCCAACGGTTATATCGATGAAGAAACATTTAATGAGTTGATCGAGCAAAAGCTCGCGCTCCTAGAAGAACTGGATCAAAAAATTCAGATGGCCCAGGGCAAACTCCGCGACTTGACGAACTCTATCGCTGCATACAATTTCGGTATCGGCGATGCATCGGATCAGGCCAATGAACTCATCGCGATGCTTGATTCCGACCTCACGGATTCCGAGGTTGGAGAGCTCGAGGTGAAGCTTGGAGAAATAAAGGAGCAAGCCAAGGAAGAAAAGTATGAAGACGGTTTGATCCCTTATAGAGATGTGGACGACAACGAATGGTATACATCTTACGTTTGGGATCTCACAAACGAAGGCGTTGTGAGCGGAGGGACAGGGGAGAACGAGGGTAAATTCATCCCGACCAACGATGTCACTGCTGCGGAAATCCTCAAAATGGCATTGGGAGCAGCCGGTTACGAACCTACGGACGGAGTGCCGAATAACCCTTACGCCCAGAATCATTGGAGTGCCGGATATTTCGATAAAGCCGAAGAGCTTGGTATGGAATTTGTCGCCGATGTGACACAAGATCCGAATCAGGCTGCAACAAGGGCAGAAGTCCTTTACGCGCTGTTTGATGCGATAGGCGTTTCCGTTCCAGATGCGACAGGCATGCAATTCAATGATGTGGGTGCGACTCATGAATATGCGGATTTCATCCAGTATGCATACGAACTCGGCATTGTCAGTGGAGATAACGGTCTTGGTCAGACATTTAGGCCGGATGATTCTATCAACAGAGCCGAAACAGCCAAAATCGTCGACCAATTCATGGAAATCGCCACTCAGGAGGGATGGGCCGAAATAAACCCACTTCCAACTCCTTAGTACCATTGTGATTTTTACTCAAAAAAGCCCAAGGAAGCGAAAGCGACCTCGGGTTTTTTTTATAAGAGGCTTTTTAAGGTGGCTTGCCAACTGCAAAAACCGTGGTCTGCCACGGCGCAAAAACCAGGATTTCTCATTTGGAGCTGCCTTTATGAAGAAGTTAGAACCTATTTCAAAGAGAAACATGGAGGCTAGCCTCCATGAAAATTTTGCAAAATCCTGACGCTCTTGGCCGCGCCGCCCGCCCGCGAACCTCGGGCGGCGCGTGAAAGAACACCGTGCAAATCCAAAGGAAAGAAGGGCGGGAAGGCAAAAATTCCTCCCCCAGACCCCCTCCTTTTTGCCTTCCCGCCTAAAAGAGCCGCCTTTTTCGGGGCGGAATTATTTCTTGTTTTTACCCCCGTAAGGCGCTTATAATTCACGCAAACAGTTTTAATGAATAAAAAATGCAGCAATACAATGTAAATCAATATCTTGTAAACAATATTTTAAGCGCTATTCAACTAAACGAAATCGCAATTCCCGAAATACAACGACCTTTCGTCTGGAATAGTATAAAGGTCCGTGATTTGATGGATTCTCTCTATAAAGGTTATCCGATTGGCTATATTATTGGGTGGAAAAATCCTGATATTAGATTGAAAGATGGTTCTATCTCACGTGGTAAAAAAATTCTAATTGATGGTCAACAACGCATAACCGCTTTAAGAGCGGCAATGCTCGGTCAAAAAATCATCGATAAAGATTATAAAGAAAAGCGGATTATTATTTCTTTTAATCCTCTTGAAGAAAAATTTGAAACTCTCACCCCTGCCATCAAAAAAGATTCTCATTGGATTGCTGATATTTCAGATATTCTTAAAGAATCAAGCAATCATTTTAAAATTATTGATGAGTATTGTCAGAAAAATGAAGATGTCGCCAGGGAAGTTATTCAAGAGAGATTCTCAAAGCTATTAGAAATCAAAAACAAACAGATTGGTTTTATTGAGCTTGAAGCAAGCTTGGACATAGAAACTGTAACTGAAATATTTATAAGAATTAATTCAAAAGGGGTTGTTTTAAGTCAGGCTGATTTTGCCATGTCAAAAATTGCTTCTTATGATGATGAAAGTCATTTTGGAGTTAATTTAAGAAAGTGCATCGATTATTTCTGCCATCTAGCCCTTGAACCTCATTTTTACAAACATATTTCTGAAAATGATACGGAATTTGCAAACAGTGATTATTTGTCAAAAATCGCATGGCTTAAAGATGAGAATGACGATCTCTACGATCCGAGTTATGGAGACGTGCTACGAGTTAGTTTTACTAAAGAATTTGAAAGAGGAAGAATGGATGAGCTTGTGGGGCTTTTATCAGGTAGAAATTTTGAAACTAAAACATTTGAAAGTGAAATAATGGATGAATCTTTTCAACGTCTTAAGGCTGGTGTAATAGATTTTGTTAATGAAACTAAATTCAAGAGATTCGTAATGATAATTAAATCCGCAGGTTTTGTGAGTAAATCTTTAATAAGATCTCAAAATGCTATTAATTTTGCATATATTTTGTATTTGAAGCTGAAAGACATGGAATTTGCTGATTCCATGATAGAAACTTATGTACAAAAATGGTTTGTGATGTCCATTTTGACGGGAAGATATTCTGGTTCCCCTGAATCAACAATAGATGCAGACATAAAAAATATAGTCAAACATGGCATTGAAAAATATCTTTCTCAAATTGAGGAAGCTGAACTTTCTAGTGCTTTTTGGAGTGCTGGTTTAGTTCAGAAACTTAGTAGCTCCAGTATTAATAATCCAATATTAGGAGTTTTCTTTGCCTCTCAAGTAAAAGAAGGCGATAAGGGATTTTTATCAAGAGATATTACAGTCCAAAATTTAATTATCCATCGCGGAGATATACATCATATTTTTCCTAAGGAATATCTTAAAAAGAGATTCAAATCACGTAATGAATATAACCAGACGGCAAATTATGTTTATTCACAATCAGAAATCAATATAAAAATTGGTAAAAAATCTCCACAGGAATATTTCCAAGAGGTATTAGATCAGTGTGATAGCGGAGAAATAAAATATAGTGGCATAACATCAAAAGAAGCACTTCAAGAAAACCTAAAACAACATGCTATTCCAACTGACGCCACAAACATGACTCTTGATGATTACGAAGAATTTCTTGAAAAAAGGAAAATTTTGATGGCTAAAAAAATTGAGAAATATTATAAATCTTTTGGAACGGCAATTGAAGCCACTGAATCCGTAGATGTAAGAAAGCTTATACAGGATGGGGAAAATGACAATTTGGAATTCAAGTCTTCATTGAAGTATAGCTACAACGATCCCAATATTCCTAGCAAAGAAATTGAATTTTCTGTAATAAAAACAATTGCTGCATTTCTGAATACAAGCGGAGGAACATTGCTTATTGGCGTTAAAGATGATGGAGAAATCTTGGGGCTTGAAAATGACTATAAATTAGTCAAAAACAATAATAGAGATGGTTTTCTCCTACATTTGAATCAAGTGTTTATAAACGCTATAGGTAGAGAATTTACGCCACTCGTTCATTTCGAGATTGTTGATGTTGAGGGAAAAGATGTTTGTATAGTAAAAGTTAGCTCTTCTGACAAAGATGTTTATATTAATAAACAAGATTTTTTTGTTAGATCATCGGCTTCCACTCAACCTTTGTTACCAAGTGAGATTGAAGGCTATAAGAATCAAAAACTGATCAAAGCCTAAATTAAAGAAGCTTTTATTAAACTGCCTAGTTCCGCTTTTATTAGACTTTCTATGTTGATGTTTTCTGCTAGTTTTATGTTGAAAACAACATGAAATTCATTTTTTTCTTTTTCCCCCCCTTCAATCCCTTCAATAATATCAATCCCATAAGCTGTTATGCTAAGCCCATGAAGTAAAATTCCAGCATTAGAACCATCTTCCTTAAAATTAATGAATGATTTCTCCTCAAGGTATTTCAAGCCATTATATGTATCTATCGAGCTGTTATCAGCTAGGTTTAAAATAGTTTTTCCGAACTCGGATTTGTCGTTGAGGTTGATATTTTCGCCAGGGTAATTGTCAAAAACAATTACATGACTTACCTCTAACTTATCCTGTCTTTGTAATTTGTAGAAATACAATAATAAATCTCCTGCAATTTGTTTTAATGTCTTCATATTTTAAGCAATGCTTTTCAATAATTTCTCATTATTTTAATTAACTTACTATACCTTAAGGACTCTCTGAAAAAAGAGCTATAGATTCAACCTGTTGGAACCTGTAGAATGGGGTTAGTCATTAACCCCAAAAACTATGTCCACACAAAACAGTTTTCTTGCCATCGCTCACAAGAAGAAGCT
>Ga0210019_1002697_pt1 | contig 16994 bp, 14 predicted proteins | sample CryGeyCG2114_020_2_FD_183969 | JGI IMG/M metagenome (GOLD analysis project Ga0210019, IMG submission 183969) | Groundwater microbial communities from aquifer - Crystal Geyser CG11_big_fil_rev_8/21/14_0.20 (SPAdes) (version 2) | ecosystem: Environmental > Aquatic > Deep subsurface > Groundwater ...
GGCGTGTAAGTACTAAGTAGTTGGTAGAGGCGGCTCACACTAATCAAACCCCTCATCAAGTGATAGATCGTCGCGCTAAAGGCATTCTTTTGAATATACTGACCGGCGTCAAAAGCAATGTTTTCAGCTGGTAGCTTCGCTTGGACAAGTTCCATAAAATGATTGGCAAAGTCCAAGTCAAACCAAGAAGCATCGTCTGCAATTCTTGATTCATCTACGTTTAGATTGGCTAGTAATTTATGAATATCAGAATCCGGCCAAGATTTTTTATCCTTAAGATATCCAATGTACAGTCTAAAGATACGAGCGTGATAGGGCTTCGCTGTCGAGGCGCTATTGCTATTTAATTTGATTTCTTGGTTCACTCGACTCCTCATTGGACATAAAGTTTGAACCTGCACGAAACTCCGAAATTAGCGTTCTAAAATCTCCAAAGATATCCTCCGAGACTGATTTAAATTCATACATAGCTTCCTGAGCAAGAATCCAACAGGTATAAATCTTTGACCAGGCAACCGAAAAGCTTGTTAGTTGCCCAAACTCTATCATAACGGTGGGAACTATATCCCGTGGCTCGAAGTGCTCTCGGTAAGCTTTTGCAAGCACTTGATCCATTAGTCCTCGCTCAACCGTTTCATCAAGACAATCCGAGAACAAATAAATCGAATTTGTAATCTCTGAAAGATTTAGACCAGGGGAACTTTGCTCGACAAGCGCATAGACTTTGGAACCTTCTGATTCAGCCATTATGATGTGGCGGTTTCTCTCTAAACCAAGCAATTTGAATTCGCTTTGAATCTTAAGATCCGTAGGATTCGTCGAACTAAGATTAAAGGCGCGTAAGAAAGATTTCAAATTCCGCCGCACCAATAGATCCGAGAGCCCTACTATGCTTTCTTTTGTGTCCTGCTGGATTGAATTCAAATCCAAAGTTATATTGGCAAGGGATTGCGAAAGTAGAGTTCCAAAAGAGAAATCAATCGTCGATATTTTATCGCGATCATTCAACCGCTTAGCGCTTTCTCCAAACAAGATCGCCGGATAGATATTATTAGGTCGATAAAAGCAAACAACATAAAAAATATTGTTGGTCGCATGAGCTTTCGAGTCGTAAAGGAACTCGACCATCGATGAAAGTACCGACTGAGCCGCTGAACCCGCTCCAGATTTAGCGGCGTTCAAATGTTGAATAAGCCAAGCATGATCAAAAAAACGAATCCCCGCAATATGCCCCTTAATATCACCCCCCTCTTTAAACACGATCTTCTTAACGATCGGATTATCCTTGGAAAGCAAGCGGTGGTAGGTCTCTAAAATTTCTTTTGATTTGGATTGAATTTGTTGCCGCTTCTTTTGGTAAATAAAATTGGTTTCGAACATGAACTCCCACAGCAGATCAAAGTCATCTTCGGTTAAGTCTTGAATAAAGCTCTCGGACGCTTTCTGTTCATAATTCGAAATATCTTTTAACAGTTCAACGCTCGCACTGATGAATTCACCCCCAAGTCGAAATTGATTGTTCTCGCCATCCGACCGATAGTCCACATGGGCGATCTCAAAGCTAATTTTGCGAAGTGGAGCATAAGGCAGCAGTTGCAACTGACAATTGGTAAAGCGCATTCCTCGAATGATGGGGAAAGCCGTCTTTTCCAACATACAGGCCATTCCCGAACTTGAAATTTCGTAGATTTGACCTTCCAACTTTCGTCCAGGAAAAAAAGGATGCTCAGCTGAAAAGAAACACGGCTTGGTATCCAATACCGGAATTCGTTTGGCTGACCGTTGAATGGGATCCTGAGGTCGTCTCGCAAGGCCAGAAGGCAGATCTCTAAATAGCATAATGATCTGATACGAATCGGCAAGAGTCTCATCCATCCTCTGCGTATCTACCCTTGAGACGATACCGCTAGTCCGAAGGATAGAACTCCCCTTGTAGGTAACATTGAGCTCCAGGATCTGATCTCCCGGAAGCAATAAAGCATCCTGACGGCTTAGGAATAAACTCATTCCTAATTGAGAAAACTCAAAAATTCTGGTGTTCTTGAATTCAATTTGCCCAATGGAAGTCTTCGTTTTTAGACTTACTTTCAAATCTTCGGAGTAGATCGCTCGATCAATGGTTAGTCGAGGATTGCGACGAAGATTCGTAAGTGAGATATCTTCGGGTCGCTCAAGCCCAAGCATTCGATCCTTAATCCAGAGAATCTTAGTCTCAAATGTAGCGCGCTTTCGCTTATAACCAAAGTTAACTTTGAGTTTCTCGCCTTCTTTTAAGGGTGTCCCGATCTGATGAAGCTCCACAATGAACTCTGCATCTTTGGCATCGATCGATTGAGCCAACCATTGTTGACGTTCGTTCAACTTTTTGTTTTCGAATTCAAAATATAAAGAACAACCGGAAAAAACTAAATATTCCAGAACATTTCCCACGCGAGGCGTTCCTATTTGCACAGGCGGTTGAGTTTGGTAATACTTGTCAAAGGCAAAAACACTGACGCTCATACCTCAATTATAAGTGTTTCCAGGACTTGCCCCTCTGCAGAAACTTTTGAAAGCTGAATTCTTTCTGTGCTCAGAGACCTAGGTCTGATGCGTTTGGCTAGTGCAACGGGTAAAGCTTGGGCGTGCCCAGGAACCAAATTAGGATCTAGGAGGTAGAAAGATGATAACCCATATCTTCCCAGAACAGAACCCCGGTGCGTATGCCCAATCCAACGGACGATTCAACAACGATCTTGGTATACGAATTCAAAATAAATCACGCTCGATTAGCTCCAATTTTGTTGGCTCTAATTTTAACTCGAACCCCTTGCAAAAAAATAGCCTGGAAAACTTCAGGCAGAATTACAGCATTTATCGAGAAGCCCTACATCGGGCGAGTTGATATTTGAAGCTTTTGCAAAATTCGTCGTTATAACTTGACGAAGAGGCTTGGAGATATAAACCTGACTCAATGCGCCAAGCATTGTGGCTCTTACAGTTGGGAACTCCAAGCCTCCCAACAACATCCTCAGTCTTCGCCTATCTCAAAGAGTTTTTAATGGACCGTCGCGTAGTCGACATGCCCTGGATTCTTCGATGGATCCTGGTGCATGGCATTATTGCTAATTTTCGCTCGGGCAAAAGCGCGAAAGCTTACCAGAAGGTATGGCTACCTCAAGGAAGCCCCCTTCGAGTCTATTCGGAGAAGTTTCGGGATGAATTGGAGTCGGTATTGTCGTCTCAAGATATTAAGATCTTCCTGGGAATGCGTTATGGGTCGCCAAGCATGCAGGAAAGTTTCTCACAGATTCGAGCTGAGAATTTTGATCGCATTATTGTAGCGCCAATGTTTCCACAATATGCATCTTCTTCCTGGGGTTCAGCCATGGAGCGGGTTTACGAACTTGTCTCGAAAGAGGCCAACGCACGTAGCCTACACATCATCCCGCCATTTTTTGATCAATCTGAATTTATTGATGCTTGGGCCAAGCGAATGCGAGAAGCCCAATACCAAGAATATGATTTGATTTTATTTAGTTATCACGGGCTTCCTGAAAGGCATATCAAACGCTGCGCCAAAACTTGTTTACAATCAACTGGGTGCTGCGAAAAGCTCGACGCCAAAAATCAATTCTGCTATCGAGCTCATTGTTTTGAGACAACAAGACTCATTCAAAAGGTCCTTGATCTGGATAACTCAAGAATCGCAACAAGCTTTCAATCTCGACTCGGCCGAACGCCCTGGATCAAACCCTACACCGATAAGTTGGTTTTAGATTTATTGAAGCAGAAAAAAAAGAGAATCCTTGTATGTCCGCCATCCTTCGTGGTCGATTGCCTTGAGACCCTTGAAGGGATCGAAATTCGCCTCCGAGAGGATTTTCTAGCCGCTGGCGGAGAAAGGCTTGAGATGGTCAAATCTCTCAACGCCGACCTCAATTGGGTCGAAGGATTCGCCAAGATTGTGGGACGCCATAAATTCACTAAATAACTTAAGAACTTCAACGACTTAGATCGTCCTTTCAGTCCCTATTATTCATGTTAACATTAGCTGATGGGTGGCAGCGGGGAGACGGCTTCCAATTCGAAGCCGAAAGCAGGGTTGAGTCCTCAATATTATCGAATTCCTGCGCATCTTTACCAAGAAGGTGAGATCATCGATAAAGATCTCTACCTACATTACCAAGGCCAGTACATTCTCTATCGCCCCAAAAATCTAACTTGGAAAGCGGCCGACCGAGAGCGTCTGATTGAATTTAGCATCGATCACTTGTATATCCAGTGTGACACGATTTCTGCTCATCATAGTTTTCTTGAAAGCAACCTCTCGAGAATACTCGATCAACCCAAAATTGATCGTAACCAAAAGACGCTGGTCCTGTACGAGACATCTCAAGCCATCATCTCAGATATTTTTGAAAAGCCCAGCTCTCCTGATACCGTACGACGATCAGTGGGTTTTGTGAAAAACTCGGTCGACTTCCTGAAGGACCAGGAAAATTTTCATCAATTTATGAGACTCGCGACAAGTAATTTTTCGGAGTACACCCATGCCATTCAAGTCTCCGCCTATGCGATTGCTTTAGCACGTGAGGTCGGCATGAAGTCGTTCAACGAGCTTTCGGCGATCGGCGTAGGATCGATTCTCCATGACCTTGGAAAAGTAAAAATCGATAAACGCATCCTAGATAAACCCTCAGCTCTCGATAATGATGAGCGTCGAGAGATGGAAAAGCATCCTCAGTATGGATTTGAAATTTTGCAAAAGCAGCGAACGATACCTGAAACCGCCGAGCAAATCGTCTTGCAACACCATGAACGCCCCACAGGTAATGGTTACCCATATCACTTAGGAAGCGATATGATCTGTTCGGCGAAAATCGTTTCAATTGCGGATTGCTTTGACTCACTTACTTCTGATCGGCCCTGGGAGAAAAAACGCACAGCACTTGAAGCACTCGAATTGATGCGAAAAGATTATGTCGAAGAATATGAAGCAAATCTCTTAGTCGCCTTTATTAGGGTGATCGGGATTAAAGGATGATGGCGATTATTAACCCAAATGAATTGTTTCCCGCCATCGACTTTAGCGAGGGGGAAAGATTTGTTCCCATGCATTCAAGTTATATTCAGCTTGATAGACCTGTGGAGCAAGACGTCTATCTCCGTGCACATGGTCAATTTGTTATCTATAAGCGCCAAGGGCAGGCCTTTAACGTACAAGATAAAAAACAACTCGAAGTCTCAGGAAATAATATTGTTTATATTCTTGCAAAATCGGACAGCGATATTCGAAAATTTTACGAAAATAACCTGAGCAATATTATAGAAAACAAAAGCATCTCGAGCGAAGAAAAAGCCAGCGTCTTATATAAGTGCGCCGTCGGCATTGCTAGAGATATTTTTGAGAAACCCGATGCCAAAGAGACAGTGGGACGATCTAAAATTGTAGTCGACAACACGATTCAACTACTTGCTCAGAGCAGCGATGCTTTCGTTCAAATGATTTCTCTCTCGGGGCACGATTATTATACCTATACTCACTGTGTACATGTTTTGACCTTTACCGTCACTCTACTTTCCGAAATGGGATTCAAAGATCCAAAGTTTCTAAAGGAAGCAGGAATGGGAGCTCTTTTACACGATGTAGGTAAATCAAAAGTGCCTATAGAGATTCTGAATAAGCCCGGCAAACTGACTGAAGACGAATGGCAAATCATGAGGCAACATCCGGAGTTTGGCGCAGAGATTGTCGAAAAAGGTAAAATGCCTGATCGCGGTGTGGATATTATTATTCAGCATCATGAACGCATGAACGGAAAAGGATATCCCCACGGCCTCATTGGGGGAGCCATACCCATTGCATCTCAGGCCGTGGCGATTACGGACGCCTATGACGCCATGACCACGAATCGGTGCTATCAAAAGGCGATGTCAGGCTTCAGAGCCCTCCAGATTATCACTCAAGAAATGTCGGGCCATTACAACCCAAAGTTGGTCGAAGCCTTTATTCGAATCTTAAATCATAAAAAAGATAAATAGGCCTAAAAACTACTTCGTCCTGATTAATGAGTAGCGCCTTAGGATGCCCAGATTAGTCAGCACAACAGCCGAACGGCCTTCATTGAAAACCAACGCAGGGCTAAGCTCCGCCGAACCCATCGCCTTTGACTTAGCGACAAGGGCTCCCGTTTCTCTATTCAAAACACTACAAACACCATTGCTACTTACGACCCACAGATAGTTAGCCTGATACGCGGGCGTCGAGCCCAGGCCACCCGTCAATTCGTACTTCCAAATCACATACCCAGTCGAAAGCTCTATTGCCATTACAGATGAATTTCGATCGCTAACATAAACACGATTAGCTGCCACATCAAAACTAGCCGGTGTATGCAGGGAAAAGCGCTTTTCCCAAAGTGGAGCTTGAGAGCCCGCCGTTTTCTTCCAGGCTTTAACATCGCCGCTAAAAGAAGAAGCGACAAGATACTCACCTGAGGCCTGCAAAGACTTAAGATCGTTCAAGCCCAACGTGTCCTCTTCTGTTGTTCGAAAATCTTCTGACCACACCCGTTTGCCGGTACTCGGCTCAAAGGCCATCAAGACTCCCGAAGGAAAGCCATTTACAACATAACCATTAAAAAACTGCGGCCCCTGATACGACCACATTCCAAGACTCGTCTCCTTCGGATCGCGCTGCTGCCAAAGCCATTGTCCAGAATCCGCCGCATATGACTCCAGAGAACCATAAGAATTCATCATCCACATCTGATTCTTTTGAACAAGGGGTCGCGAGAATAAAATACCCTTGGCTTGTTGTTTCCAAGCGATCTCATTCTTCTGAAGGTCAATTTGATAAATAAAACCCTTTGTATCCCCACCATAAATAGATCCATCGGCTTCAACCCAAGTCGTCTGCGAGTTAGCGGCTAACTCGAAGCGCTGAATACTTTCACCCGATAGCAAAGATCTCTTATCGACACGAGCCCCTCCACCCGCAATGACAAAGCTTGAGTCGAGAGCCGTGAGTCCTCCTAAAAAAAGACCCTGAATATAATCCTGCGAAGTACTCACCTCTCCCATTCGAACCAGCCAATCTTCCGTAAGATTCCATTGCTCGTCAGCCGCAAAACACGGCGTCCTTACGAATAAGACAACTAGAAATGAAAGATTCTTTGGAAGCTTAAACACTCGCGTAGTTAACGAGATTTGGACCGAATTGAAAAGGTCTTTCCTTTGGACTTGGCTCGAAAATTTATAGAAAGAGGCAGGCCTCCCAAATCAAAATTCTCTCGCATGGAGTTTTCTATAAAGCGCTTTTCATCCTTAGGAACCGACTGAGGGGCATTGCAAAAAATCTGAAAACTCATAGGCGACTCCCCTGTTTGAACCATATAATTATACTTAAGATATTGATTAGGGGTTCGCAGGCCCTTTACCTGAATACCACGCTTAGCCACCCGGGGCTGCTTGAGTCGCTGAACTTCTTCCAACCATTTATTGAGTTGCGAGGTAGAGATTTTTCGCCTCCTCGACTCCATTTTAACAAGCTCATCTACGAGTTGTTTAATATGAAAGCCTGTCTTGGCTGAGATGCAAATCGAAGGCAGGAAATACATTTCCCCTAGATCTCGCTTCAATTCTGATCGATAAGCACCGTCCTTCCAATCTTCCTTCATAAGATCCCATTTATTGACGGCAAGTAGTGTGGGCACGAGACTCTCGCGAACTAATCGCAATAATTTTTTATCCTGCGTGGCCATTAAGGCGCGCGAATGAGGTTCGATCAACAAAATACATAGATCACAACGCTTAAGCTCTTCCATCGCTTTAAGAGATGAAAAAATCTCAACCGGATCGGAATGCTTCCCATAAATTTTAGCTTTTTTTCTAACACCCGCCGAGTCGACAAATTCCCATTCTTTATTCTTTATCTTCTTACGACATTCAATCGAGTCTCTCGTCGTCCCGGGAATTTCGGAGACCATCGAAATCTTGGTGCCTGCCAAGCGATTGATTAAGCTGCTTTTGCCCGAATTGGGGCGGCCCAATATAAGGACCCGTAAATCCGCAGCTGTTTGCATGGATTTGCTTTCGTCCTTGTAGGCAAGTGGAAGAAGTGTAGATAAAACAATTTCTTCTAAATCCTTCAAGCCTTCCTTTTTTTCCACGGATACTTCGACCGGGGTCTTTCCCGCAAGCTTGGCATAGTCATTCAGATTGTCGCCAAAACTTCGGCGATCAGCTTTATTGGCCACAAGGAGAAAGGGTCGATTGAGCTTACGGATGGAGTCTATACATTCACGATCAAGAGAGTTTGGAGCTTCGGAGGCGTCGACCAAAAAAAGAACGGCCTCAATTTGATCTCTCCATTCTACCGGAATTTCGCGCAAACCATCGCCATAGCCCCAGCCAGCCATATCCCAGACTTCAATAGCCTTGTCCTTCAGTCCATCGGGTTTCCATTCTCCAATAATTCGATCGCGAGTTACCCCAGGGCGGTTCCATACGAGGGAACGCCGACTTCCAACGAATCGGTTGAATAAGGAGCTCTTTCCCACATTGGGTTTTCCGAGAATAGCTAAGGCCATAGTTTAAAGGATCTTTCAGCAATCAATCGACATCAGAGGAGTCCGTAGCGGTATTAAAATAAACCAAAATATCTCCGGCCTCATTGAGTAAAATGATGTCGTTAACATTATCCTGATCGACGTCAACCGATAATGCTTTGACCGCGTTGAGCGGAAGCGTACTTACATCAAAAGCGGTGCTCGTAATATTTCTAAAGGTTAACGAAGCCGTTCCGGCGTATAAAATTGGCGCTGCAGAACCTGATCGCAGGACCAACAGGTCATAGAAGGCGTCTTCCGTAAAATTCGCATATAAAAGCTGAATGGCCGTTGTGGGAGCCGTTTCTCCTAGGTTAAGGGCTGTTGAATAAGTAAACTCCATACTGCCATTACTTGTCGTATTCAAGTGTAGCTCCAGCCCACTAGCTGTTGCCAAAAGAAGATCGGCATAACCATCAGCATTAAAATCCGCCAAGACTGCATCACGAATATCCGAGGAGTTGGGTCGCGAAAACGCATTTAGTACTTCCGTAAAGTTAGCCACGTCATCATCGATATTTTTAAAAATCATGATGTCCTGAGCCCCATCACTAGGGACTAAGAGTAGATCTTGAAAATTATCTCCGTTGAGGTCAGCACTAAGCGATTTCAAACCTCCCAAAACGCTGACACCGACATTTCGAAGGCTACCCGACTGAATCGCATCCGAGCTAACGAGAAAAGCTTGATGAGAATTGGATTCGTCCGCTGATAAGATATTGAGCTTGTTATTTGAAGCACTTCTAGTTTTATAAGGCGCCACCGCCATCGAAACCGCATTAACAACTCGCGATTGAGTAGACTCAAGCGAAAAAACTCCCGTTCCTGAGTTCTTAAAAATCTGAAAGCTAGCAGGAGAATTTCGAAACAGTAAAAGATCCAAAGTGCTCGACGAAGAAAGATCAAAATCAAACGCTAGTCCAGCAGAATAGGCAGTTTCAGTTCCCTCGATGCGCGAAGGTGCAAACCAGCCGTTATTTGAAGTACTAAGCTTATTTTGAACCAAATAAGCTCCCGATTGAGTTAGCAAAACAAGGTCAGGATAATCCGTGGCATCGTTAACAAACTCGCCAGCAAAGGCGTCGACCAAATTCCCTTGGCCAGGACTTATGGCGCTGATATCGACGGACCAGGTTGTGACCAACTGAAAGCTAGTTGTCGTATCACCGTCTCCAGATCCTGTGGATCCGCCTGAACTCGAATTCGTACCCGAGAAGCTACATCCGATCAGGCTGAGTGCCAGTGTCAACAGCCCTAGATTTGCGAGTATCTTTTTCCCGATCTTTACGTTTTGAAGCATCGGAGCCTTCCTCCTTCTTTTTGTTTTGAGTCGAGCGTCGAGGGCGCTTTTTTCGACGTTTTCGAGCCTCCATTAAGCTATCAGAAACATTTAGGATCTCCAACGCCTTGCGCGCGGCATCTTGCTCGGCCTCGCGCTTAGAGCTCCCGGTACCGTTAACGATGGTTTTATCCTGAAGCTCAATGGCCACCTCAAAAGTCTTGGAATGGTCCGGCCCAGACTCCGCCACAATTTTATATCGGGGAGATTTTCGGAACTGACTTTGATAAAATTCCTGCAGCCTCGTTTTGTAGTCCTGAGAGGTTTCAACTTTTTTAGAATCCGGTATGAGGGATCGGAACAGCGCTTCGAGATAATCCTGAACAACCTTCAGACCCTGATCCAAATAAATAGCACCTACAACGGCTTCAAAGGCATCACAAAGCAGGCTCTTTTTCTCGCGGCCCCCCGTCTTTTCCTCGCCGCGGCCAAGCTTTAAGGCCTCTCCAATGCCCAGCTCTATAGCAAGCTTAGCCAAGGTCTTTTGATTGACCAACGCCGCTCGTCGCTTGGACAGAACCCCCTCGGCTTCTATAGGGAACGCGCGGATAAGCATCTCAGAAATACAAATCCCAAGCACAGCATCACCTAAGAATTCCAGTCGCTCATTACTTTGATCGATGGATAACTTATGCTCGTGGATGAAAGATCGATGCGTGACTGAAAGATCCAAAAGCTTCGGATCTTTAAATTTTACACCAATTTTTTCTGAAAGTTTTTTACGTGCCGAACTGTTCACTCCTCATCTCCGGTAGCGCTTCAAGTATAGCCCCGCCGCCGATAAGTTTTTGCTCTTCGTAAAAAACCGCAAACTGTCCTGGCGTTACTGCCCGTTGCGACTCTTCGAACTCAGCAAAAACCCCATCCTTCTCTACCCCCGTAATGCGCACGGGAATAAAAGCTGATCGGGACCTTATTTTTACAAACAATGTTTTATCAAAATATTTATCGAGATCTTTTGCAGAAAAATGCGATGGCTCAAATACCAAGCCCTTTGAAAAAAGCCCGGATTCTTGTCCAACAACGACTTGATTCTTCTTTGCATCCAAACGAACAACATAGTGAGCCTCTAAGCCAAGTGATCCAAAGCCCTTACGCTGACCCACTGTAAAGTTATGGATTCCAGAATGCCGACCCACAACATCTCCCCGCTCATTCACAATATCACCTTCTTGGGAGTTGATTTCGGAATTCTGACGAAGAAAAGACTTGTAGTCATTGTTGGGCACAAAACAAATTTCCATCGATTCTTTTTTCTTATTCGTACAAAGGCCGGCTTCCGTTGCAAAAGCACGGATCTCCTCCTTACTATAGTCTCCACAAGGAAATAAAATTCTCGAGAATTTTGCAGAATCAAGACCCATCAAAAAATAAGACTGGTCCTTAGCATCATCTCCGGCCCGATAAATGCGGTGACAACGATCGGTCGCATCCCACTTAAGCCTCGCGTAATGGCCCGTCGCCAAGTAATCGACTCCCAAAATATGTGCCTGATCTTCAAGTTCATCAAACTTGATAAAGGTATTGCAAGCTACACAAGGATTTGGCGTAAGGCCGCGCTTATAAGAACTCACAAAATAATCAACAACCTTCTTTCGAAAATCCTCTTTTGAGTTAACGAGATAATGCTTAATGCCGAGACGATCCGCTACCAATTTTGCATCATCCACGTCTTCAATCGAACAACAGCCGCCCTTGCCTTCCTTTCGATTTTGTCTCGAAAAGTCATAGAGCTGAAATGTAATTCCAATGACTTCGTAAGCCTGCTTTTTCAATAAGTACGCGGCCACTGAAGAATCAACCCCGCCACTCATAGCGACAAGAACCCTCTTCGGAATTGAATTCAGCGCGACCATAAAGAATACTCGCTTACTATCGCTGTTTTGAGGCTAAGTCACAAGCAAATGAAGTCCTAAAACTTCAGTGCTTTCAATAGCTTAAAACTGTGGTTTCATGAGGCGTCCGCGCTCGAGATCTAGGCTGTGCGGACTTTCTGCGAGAGGAATGGGGTTTCCCGTAGGGCTTGGCCTTTCTGATTTGACTTCATTTTCGACCGTTGGTGGCAACTCGTCAGACTTTATGGACTGATTCAGCTCAGGGGGAATGGATGAAATAGCTTTTGTATTTTGAAAACCTTGGCGGTATTGCTCGCATTCAGAAGTCGAGGAAAAGAAGCTATAAATAACTCGAGATGAATTGACCGCCTTTGGATCACAAATATATTCGGGACGAGATTTGCTAAGATCGAAATAACATTCACGACCTTCCGATAGAAGGCCATTGAAGGCAACCTTTTGGACTCGATCAACAATATCGTTTTGTTGTGCGCTCCGACACTCAGAAACCTGGGGTTCCGAAAACTCAAGCATTCTAACTCCGGAAGTTTGGGTAAGCTCGGAAGTCGCTTTGCTTTTTTGAATCACATAAATTGAAGGGTGAGACTTCGACAAGGCAGGGCCCAAAGCTTTGGCCTCGATTTTCTCTTTCTTGATTCGATTAAAACATTCCATGACTTGCGAAGGACGACAGAGACCAAGCTGCTGAGTAAATAGCTTCTCGGCTCCCGCAAAGACTCTAAAGTCCGGAGCCGATTGAGCTCGATATTCCGCCAGAAAAATATTTTTATTTTCAGTTTCGATAAACTCAAGAAGGCTCCATTCCCAATAATTTTTCTTTTCATTCCAGCAAATAGGTATCATTCGGTAGCGACCCTTGACCTTCACACTCTCATCGAGAGCAGGAAGCTCCATCAGCTGACTCTTCACGAAAAAACAAGCCTCAAGATTTCTGGTTTCAAAATCAAAAACGGTAAATTCAAGCTGACCCAATCGATTGGGAAGTTTGTAGAGGTTCACAATAGATTTCGTCTCGGCGTGTTTATAAAAAGCCGTCCATTCGGCTTCGAGCCAGGGGCTTGTCGTCTTAAGTTCCTGGGTGAGGTCTTGGGGCTCCCAGGCACCGCCTACCGCCAATAACAGCTCAGGAGCTTCTACGCTCGTCCCTAGGTCGTTTGCCTGCATGAGGCTCAGCAATATCAAAACTGTGAGATTTGTTAGCACTGTGGCTTTAAGTAGCAGGAAGCGTACCATATAAAGTACAGTATTTTTAGATACTTAGATTTAGGCCCCGATCAAATTTGCAGGATTGATATGAATAAAATTCAGGCTTCAGAGAATGAAAGAAGGGCCCCACATCGGGGGCCCTTCTTGCCTTAGCACCACTTCAATCACTCGACGAAGGAAGTATTTGCTAAAAATTAGAAGTGATAAGTCATCCCAAGAAACTGCTCATTGCTAAAGCTAGCCCGAGCTTCGGCCTTTGTGCTTTGAGCAAAAGTTGAGTAGTTTTCAAGATCAACTGAAAGATTGGGGTTAACCGAATAACTTGCAATAACCCGGCCTTGGTTGGTGAACTTAGTATAGCTATCGGTATTATAATCAGCAACGGTCAATCGATAACGTAGTCTTACGGAAAGATCGGTAGCTGGCTTTACGACTAATTCTGAATGTAATCGATACTGAAAGAAATCCGATGCTTTATTATCGAAAGTTCGTCCCGCTCGGCCATAAGTCGTCCAACTTGCCTCGCCAGGAAGACTTACTTTGATTTGAGCCTTACCAGCATGCAATAGAGTCTCGCTTGGAGTCGCCGCTTCGATCAGCTTAGAGCTGACACTAGCCATATCTTTAGCGGCTCGAACTTCATTGATATCGTCATTGCTAAGTCCAACCGCATTTGGATTGGTGTTTCGTTCAAAATAATAAGCTCCAGAAAGCGTAACACGATCTCCGATCTTATAAGAAAGAGACGGTTCAAGAGCCAAAGCAGTAGCGTTACTGGATTGATTTCCTGTTACGTTTTGATAATCAAAGTCTGCAATAAACTGCGAACTCCATTTGTCGGTCATCTGGCTCTTGATAATCAAGGTTGGATTATGCTCAAAATACATATTGCTGCCAAAGTCGCGCTCTTCTGCAGCACTACCAAAGCTTTTTCCGCCAAATGCCGTAAGAATATAGCTCAACGAAATATCAACAGGTTTCGCCGCAAATCCAAGGTCAAATTCAGGGCGTGTATAGCCGCCAAGTTGATTGGAATTAGCGCCGTTTTTATAGTTACCTGAAAAAAGACTTCGCATACCGGCTTCGACCTGTCCCGAAATCGAAATTGCAGATGGCGCAGTTTCTTTGGTTTGAATATCAGCAGATTGAGCACTAGCAGCTAAAGCTGAAAGCCCAAATACGGCTGAAAGAATGAGTGTTTTGAAAGTGGTGTTTTTCATTTTGTTCCTCGTACTCCCTTGGATAAGTGATTGATCATTTTTTTGCCCCAAAGCCTTCCCTATAGATCGACAAAGAGCTTTGGAGAGGGCTTTTTATCACGATAACGCGTCCTGTCAATATGGCCTCCAAAAACAGCTTAAACCATTGAAATGCCCTAACTTTATTGAGAACCATGTTCCAAGGGAAGATCGGCCCAGGCCGAACTTAACTGCTCAGGAGCCAGATTGTAGGCTTTCAGGACCGCCAGAGAGCTTTCGATTTGCTGAATTTGTAGACTTCCAGGCTGCGAGTCCTTGCCGGATTGAATGAGCTGAAGTCTGGAGTTGGGCAGGGATTCGCGAATATCAAAGTAAAATCTGTGAACACTACTCTGCTTATCGCGAATTTTGAGATCCCACCTATTAATATAACCTAAGTTATAATCATAGTCGAACTGATGGTCTCCTGACCCTTGATAGCGTGTCTCGGACATCAACTCCCGAAATGAAAGATTTATATCGATGATCAATTCTTCGGCAGTTTCGATATAATTTTGGTCTTGGATAAATTCAAACTGCGGAAAGCGAACCAGTTGAAGCTTCTGATCGTCAGCCTTACTCAATAGAGCAGGCAATTGCCTGAGTGGGACCTCCCATTGTAAAAATATAAATTCTCCACCACTGCCACCTGCCAGCTTACCCTCCAACTCAATGGAGGGTAAGGAATAGCTGAAATCACAATCCTCTATGCTTTCAACCCGAGATGCTTCCGTCCAATTAGCAGAAAAGATGAGATTGATATCTGATCCCGAGCCCCGGCCAGTTCGATTATATGAAAGGTCTGTTAAACCCCCAGAACCTACTCCAAATATTTTTGACAAAAAGCTTTTCTTGCTTAATCCCTTAAAGCTTATGTCCTTATTCTCGAATTCCTTACGATGTTGCCACAAGATCGTCGTAAAGGGCTCAGCCCGATCAAGACCTGGATGGAGCGGGCTAGATGAATCTTTTACTTTCAAGCAGCGTTGACGAATGTCCTTCCTTATCTTCTCTATTTGCTTGGCGCTAACTTGCGTGGGCTCATAGGTAAGGAAACCCGCTTCGCCCCCACGAAGGTCCGCTTGTGCCATTGTTCCGATATCATACGACAGTGCCGCCAGAACCATATCGCCCGCGTCCCTACCATCCTGATTGGCTCCCGCCGGTGGAGGTCGCGTGCTCAACTCCCCATAGATCGAAATTTTTTCGGCGATTATATACAAATCACTCCCCTCAGTAGAAAGCTTATCCCCCTCCGGAAGTTCAAAATACTTGCCAATAAAAACCAGAGGGGTCTGAATGTTGTCGGTAGATGAGGCTGAGACGAGTACAAGTGAGTTTCGATCGCTTCCATTCTTTTCTTGAACTAAACTTGAATTAATTTTTAGAAACGAACGAATGATTTTTGGATTAAGATAGTCAGCCTTTAAGACCCTCGCCTTCGAAACCCCACGAGCTGTTCGTAGATTCATGACAGACCAACCCCCGTTAATCCTCCAGTGGTCTAAGTTCTCACTGTCCCTCTCGATATCTACAAAATCCTCTCCGCTATAATCAATCGACCTAAGGAAGCTCTTACGTTGATCCTCGTAACTTTGTTCGATTTGCAAGCGCTCCAAAGTCGGACGATTTTCTTCGAGCTCGCCTTCCTGCTTATTCACTCTCTCACGAAGGGCTTTATCTTGGGCTTGAAGACTTTTCGTATTTTCCTCTAAATGCTCCTTCTCCTCATCGTGCTTATCAGCTACGTCCGAAAGTTTGCCTGCACGATCCAATAAACTTCCAAGCTTCGGACCCGCTTGGAGCTCAATCTCCGGATCGTCACAAGCTATAAGAATGATGCTGATTCCGATCAAAATAGATGGATTGTAGAAAGAGGTTCTCATTTTCAAAAGTAGCTTTAGTAACATAATACTCGAGAAATGCAAAACACTTACCAGCATCTAGCCATGCACCTAAGGGCAGATCAGCTTCACCGAAGCTTGAATTCCGAATAATTTTACGGATTTTCGAAAAGTAGAAAGGCCGAACCTTCCCGAACGTCAATTTGGATCCTCTCCTTCTCCGTGCAATTGCTTTGCGATCGGAACACCTGACTTCCCAGCCAATTCAACTCCCACTTTAGTCCTGTCGAGCGAAGGCTCAGAGGAGAGCGAAGTGAATAAATGGAAACCTTTGTACCCAAAGCCAAAGAGGAACTCCAAGTCGACAGAGTCGCATTCAAAATATGAACCTGACAATTTGTGGAAAAAAATATCACTGGTTTGCGTGACTCGGCGGCTGCATAGAGACCATCTAGACAATAATCGATGCGGTGATCGGCCCAGGAAAAGATCTGAATCTGAGATGCGCCTCGCCTTTCGGCTTCCTGTAGGCACAATTCTAAATCCGTATGATTTTTGTCGACAGGATGGATTTGCACTTCAGAATGTTTGCTCATTTCTCCTAGAAGAATCGGATCCATACTATCCATATCCCCAATGATAATATCGGGCTTCCGCTTGGAGTCTCTGAAATATTGAGCCCCAGCATCTGCCGCGATAATAAAATCAGCTTTCGAAATATTTTGCCAATCATTCATGCTGGGCGCATGAGCCGATGCGACAATAGCAACTCTCATTCAAAAAGATCTAAACTTCTTTATGTGCAGGATCAAAGACTATTGCCAAAATAATCCCTATAGCTTTAATCGCCAGTAGTAAGAAAATCGACCAACCCAAATGCAATTGAAAAAGATTTATACTACTTACAAACAAAGCACCGG
>Ga0210019_1002705_pt1 | contig 16954 bp, 18 predicted proteins | sample CryGeyCG2114_020_2_FD_183969 | JGI IMG/M metagenome (GOLD analysis project Ga0210019, IMG submission 183969) | Groundwater microbial communities from aquifer - Crystal Geyser CG11_big_fil_rev_8/21/14_0.20 (SPAdes) (version 2) | ecosystem: Environmental > Aquatic > Deep subsurface > Groundwater ...
AACTAACTAATTCACTGATTTACTAGTTTACTAACCAATTTCCGGCCAGATAGCCAAGTGGTCCAAGGCGGCGGTTTGCAAAACCGTTATTCGCGGGTTCGAATCCCGCTCTGGCCTCCAAGTATCAACGGGATGAGAACCCGCAACCAGCCTATATACAAAGTATGAGCCTGTCCTGAGCGAGGAACATGTGACGAGTCGAAGGGAATCCCGCTCTGGCCTCCAAGTATCAACGGGATGAGAATCCGCGTTTTTTTATTAAAAAAAACGACCTAATTTAAGATCGTTAACTGTTACTTGTTCCACAGTCCGGAGGAAATACTTATTCAGTATTCTTTACTTGATTATAATACACAATATTGAGCAACAAAACTAAAACATTCAACCCGCCCAATGGAAAAAACAATACATTGATTTCAATCAAACGTCCCACACACACAAAAAACAATATAACGTTACCGATTAAAGCCAATGTGCTTAAAAGCCATAGTCCATATGTAGGGAAATCACCCAAAAGCTCATCACTACAATAAATCAAATTACAAACAACCACAATAGATACCACCGCTTCAATAATTGTTCCTACCAATAAACTATCAAACCAATAAAAAATTAATGCCGTCAACTGCAACCCCAAACCAACACACAATAAAGCAAAAACATTTTTCTCCAAAACCTCAAGATTGGATGTCTTTACATTGCTAGTCATGTGGCCCCCTTTTCCTTTATGGAAGTGACTTAAAATAATAGCACACTTACCCAAAATTGTCAATACCACTATCCTATATTAAAGCAAAAACAGGCCTTGCGGCCTGCTTTTAAATATATGTGATTAGTGGAAAGTTAGCCACAAACACGCTCATAGCTATCATCCTTAGCCGTGAAGTCCACTTGAGTCACTCGACTATCAAGTTTTTGAAAGTCAAATATTCTTTAATATAATCTAGTTGTTTTGCAAATCTTAGCGGTAGCATTCCTGCCGGATTTACAAGAGCAACAGTATCACCGCTAGCTAACCTTACAGGTTTCCTCACTGTGCAACCTCCATTTCGTCTGGTTTGTTAAAGTTCAATTTCTACTATGGTTAAAGTATCATTAACAGTATTTATCTCATAGATATCCAAATTATTCGATAAAAGTGTATTATAATATTTATTATCGACATAATGAATAGCACACTTATCCGGTATTGCAATTACTGAAGATACCATTGAACATTTCTTTAACACATTGATCGGTACGTCACCACTATAGTGTGGCAAACAAACTCCAGATAACAAACAAAAACCTTTTTCCCTTAACCATTGATTATCTTTGTGGAACAAAAATTCATCAAATAAAATTGCTGCGCCAGCGCTTAATCCACAAATAGCAATACCCATTTTGTACGCTTCATGTAAAAGTTGATCAATTTTATTTTTTTTAAATTCGGAAACAAGAAATTCAACATCTCCACCACCTATATAGATAAAATCACTCCTATTTATTTGGGTTTTAATATCTATTAAATCCCACTTATTCTTGACCAAGTCAATCACAGCAACATCTACACCCCAATCAGTGTAAGTCTTTCTAAATACTTCAATATATTCCTCTAAATCAAAACTAGCTGTTGGAAAAAAAACTATGCGTGATTTTTTTTTATTTGTTAATCCAGCGATATATTCATCAATAATTCTCGTCTCATTCAAACGCATCCTACCACCACCAATAGCAATAATTTGTTTTTTATTTTTTGACATAAACATATATTAATTACATTGTTAGATTAACATAAGAAATGTTTAAACTCAATCATATGATTAGAATCATTTTACTCTCTAAATTCATAAAATGAAAACCCGCGTTTTTTTATTCAAAAAAGGACCTAACTAGATCCTTCACAACATAAATTTTTTCATACGTAATTAGTGAATACACTGTCGATCAACATCCGTAGTGTTTTGCATAAAGTCACAAACCTTGTCATATCCATACTCAGTCAATATAAATCTTCTGACCGCCTCCTCCCAAGCATCTGCCGCAAAACCACTCCTTTCCTTTCTATATTCCTCAACATCAATTTTATTATCAACATATTTTCTTGCAGCAAACCACCCATTCAACTCCTTATTAGCACATTCCTTTACAATGTCACGAAGAATAATCTGTTCAGCCAAAGACATATTATTGACGCCATAGCGTTCAGCCAAAACACTCCTAGCTATAAAAAAACAATCTGAAATATACCCGGCTCTCTCTTCTTTATTCATGACGCCCTCCTTTGTATGAATCATCAACATAGATTATTTTATCTGAATTAAACCTTTTGTCAAAACAAAAACAGACCTTACGGTCTGCTTTTGAATATATGTCAGTTGTAATTACTCTACAATCTGAATTTTGATATAACGTTTACCATACTGCATAGCACGGTCACGTGATGTCATCCAGACGTCAACACGATAATAATATCGAGCGTTCATTCGGTCATGTACCACGAAGATACGGTCACCGAAAAGTTTTGGAATCTTAATCTTTGTACCAAATGGCAAAAAGTTAGCTGCAACCACGTTTTCTGCTCCGTTTTCACATACGTTGAAACCGTCAGCAGTAATACATGGGGTTGAGTCAGTCTGGGCGACATCACTTGAATAAGCGGTCGAAGTAACATACATCTCTCCCTTGATAGCAGTATTAGACTGCATAGCAAGCTTGTTGTTACTAATCGGTAATGGAACCAACTTTTCTTCAGCTTCCTTGAATCGTTGACTTAACAAGTCATTGACCTGAGGAGCGCTTAGGCTAGTTGGGATATCCACTAGAGAGTCCATAGACTGGGCTTTGGCCATCTGTGGGTAAAAAGTATTAAAGATAAAAATAGCTAAAATAATCGCAACAAAGATCTTTTCTGTCTTCTCAGCCTTAAACAACTCACGATATGATAATTTCATACAATTGGCTTGTTCACGTTTAATTGAAATTTAGCTAAAATTAGATCAAACCCAGAGAAAAGCTGCGGAATTAAGCTAATTTAACACCAAACATTCAAACGTGAGATCACTGTCTTAATATTCCATTGTAATGATATATTATAGCATGATTCAACAAATTTGTCAACATCAATACCAAAAACATTATTTATAGACGACAGCGTTGAAAATTGTATCATTTCTCTAAAATCAGGTCAACACTTGACTAAAGCGAAAAAAAACCCTATCATATAGCTATTACGCTCGACGTTTACATCGTCACCTTCTAAAAAATTTAAACCTAACAGCTAACAGCTACAAGCTAACAGCATACTACTATGGTAAAAATCATTTTTTCACGAATTGGTAAGAAAAAACAACCTCATTATCGCATTATTGTTCTCGATAAAAAGAAAGATCCATGGGGCGACTTCCTTGAAATTCTTGGGCATTATAACCCACGAACCAAGGAAACTATCCTAAAACAAGATCGGATCAAACATTGGCTCGACAATGGAGCTCAACCATCAGATACCGTTCACAATTTATTTGTCACCAATGGTATTATCAAAGCTGACAAAATTCGCGTTTCAAACATCAGCAAAAAACGTCAAGCAAAAATTACTGAAAAAACTAATGAAGCAAATGCCTCCGTCGAAGCTTCAGCAAAAGCTGAAGAAAAAGACACCGAAACTGCTCCAATAGAAGAAACCAAACCAGAAGTAAAAGAAACTCCTGCTGAAAAAGTCAAAGCCGAAACCCCAAAAATCGATGACGTTTCTGTCGCAACCTCAGCAAAGACAGAAGAACCGGCGAAAGCAGAAGCTTCATCAAAGGCTGAAGACACAAAATAATTTGGTAAATTTAGCTTAAAAATTTATCAACATATTGACAAAATCAAAATTGTTTGCTATAATGATTTTAGAGTTTAATGAGACTAATGGACTTCTTATCCGTTATGCTCGTTGAAATAAATGTAGTAATTAATAAGTAAAGACTGTACTATGGCTACTGAAAAAGACCAAGCTTTCTTGGAAATGCTCATCAAAGCAATCGTCAATCATCCAGAGGATGTAAAAAGTGAAAGAACTGTTGATGAAATGGGAGTTCTATTATCTCTACACATTCACCCAGAAGACATGGGAAATGTTATTGGCCGACAAGGTCAAACTGCAAAGGCTATTCGTACTTTGCTAAAGATCATTGGTGCTCGCAATCAAGCTCGTGTAAACCTAAAGATTGTTGAACCAGAAGGATCAACAAGAGGACCCAAGACAGCTGATGCTGAAGTAGATACTGATGTTGTTGATGATTTGAAAATCTAAAATAACACTACTATTCTATATTAACAGAAAACCGGACTTCATATCCGGTTTTTCTGTTTTAAATAAAAAAACTCAACTATGTTTAGTTGAGTCTTCATCAATTTTTTCATCTGAAGGAAAAGTCGCTGCCAAGTTTCGATAGTGAATCAATCCTCGATTTTTCGAATCAGCACCAAGTATCTTTTTCGATGACATTTTTATTTTATTTGGAGTCTCAACGTTACCACGCTTTATTACCCGATGCCATTCCAACTCTGCCCTAATCGTACTCATTTCAACCTCCGATTTTTGATTTCCACAGATCTTTCTTCTACTTCCTGGTAATAAAACAAGATAAAATTCTCAGCCAAAATTTTTACGTTTGATCTCTGAGCCATATAAATAGTATCACTTTCTTTTTTAAATTTTGTTGTCAACGGACGTGGCCCTACCGGTTCTCTTCGTTTCCAATAATCCAAATTATCAACTGCAGTTGCGATTTCATTCGATAAAACAATCACTTTCTTTAAGGCTTGAAAAATCAATCCACCATTCACAAATTTTTCATTCAACTTGACCGGCTTATTTTGGTAAACATCCACCATCACATCAGCCAAATAACTCCAACTGGCTTCATCAAACAGTCGATTTCTTCTCCAAAAAAGTTTGAGCGCTTGTTTTTCGGCAAATGTCAACATTGTCTCCTCCGTTATAATATTTGAGACCATAAAATCATGTTACCAAAGCAATAATATTATCTATGACAATATTAAAATTAGATTCTATAGCGCCAAAAACCAATTGCAGCTTCACCTCATTCGAATTCTTAACAGACCGAACACCCGTCTCAAACCAAAAGTGGAAATTATCAATTTCAAAAGCAATTACGTCAATTTGCAGTAATTTGTTAAAGAGCTGCCACAGCGACTCAAACATCGCATCGTCAACAATGAACTGCTGGTTAACATCCAAAATTTTACGCGTCTCGTTTCTATTTCCAGCCTTTACTTCCAGCAACATTTTAACTAACAAAACTTTATAAACGCGTTTTTTTTACATCCCACTCTGTTAAAAACAATTGCAGGATTAATTCATCTTCAACCGTCAGCGTTATTCCCTCCAGAACTGTGTTATATTTATAGATTGTCAAACATAGCCCTTTTTGTCAACAAAAAATCTAGTTCTTTGACTAGATAAATCAGATCTAACCGTTGACCCCTTGAAAGACCAGTCCACACACACAAACATTTGCTTTCTTCCCTGCTGGATTTATCCACTTTAGCTGTAACTTTTACCGCCTCATACCCATCACATCCACGAAGACCTACCATAAACCAAGCTTTATCCAAAATTTCTACCTCAGAATAACCTTGAGTCTCCAATGCCTGTTTAGCATCTTGAGCATTCGCAAATAGACCTCTAAACATTCCCACTCCCAAAGCGAATACAACAAATCAACACTTCAATCAAACTAATACCTCGTTGCTTATTTATGCAACCTCCTTGTTGAGGATATATAATGTTATCAATCGTTGATATTATATCAAAACATATAAATTGTTAAAAAATAGACCTTGCCAGTTTTAACTCAGCACTCTATAATAAAATTAGTTTTGTGATTTTTACCATACCCCGCACACGTTAACTACGTGAGCCAAACAATAAATAAACAATTATTACACCTTCTACATTCGTAGTATTTGTAATAATTTGTAAATTCGTAACTATGAATTTTCATCTCCTAACAATATTTCCCGACATGCTAGAATCATATACCAGCAAAGGTATGATGCGCATTGCTCAAGAAAAAAAACTTATCACTATAAAATATCACGACCTACGAGATAAAGCTGTCGACAAACACGGCACTGTTGATGATCGTCCTTTTGGCGGTGGTGTCGGCCAAGTTTTTATGGTTGAACCAATTGTTAAAACTCTTGAAAAAATTTCTTTTCATTCCTTTCTCTCAAAGATTTTACCCAAAAAAAATATTAATCGTAAAATTGTATTATTGTCAGCAAAAGGAAGAACTTGGAACCAACAAATGGCCAAAGAATATTCAAAATTAGATGAAGTAATTTTTGTCTGTCCTCGCTATGAGGGTGTTGACGAACGCGTTAAAGAATTTATTGACGAAGAAATTGCAATTGGCGATTATGTTCTAACTGGAGGCGATCTCGGTGCATTAGTTATAATGGATTCAGTCACCCGACTAATTCCTGGTGTCCTCGGCAAAGAAGAATCATTTCAAGACGAGTCACACTCAACCGAAGGCTATCTTGAATATCCTCAATATACTCGACCGGAAATATTTAATTACAAAGGCAAAGAATATCAAGTTCCAGAAATTTTACTTTCTGGTCATCACGCCAATATAAACAAGTGGCGCCAAGACCATTCAAGGAAAAAATAATTTTGTTCTTCGACAAAACAGCTTGTACTGAAGCTGTTCTTGTATTATACCGCGAACTTAAATTCAGCCACCAACCCTCTCGCGTCATTCAAGCACCCCCCAAGTGATCAAATTATCTTCGATAAGTAAAAAATCAACACCTTCTAAACGATCACAATTATTGTCGCCATTGTTTGTTCATGATGTTCTTTTCTTTTCTTTTCTTTTAATGTTATTCAAATTCTTCCGAGCCTAAACTAATTCTGTCCGACCTATACCGAACTTCATCCACCCGATTTAATAGTGATTTAAAATTTTCCATAAATCAATGTAATTCATTGTATCAAATCTTTGCTAAATCTACCAATAATCATAAATATTTTTACCTAATTTTAGACATTTTTATCATGTGAATAAAATTCCCCCTAAATTAGGCTAAAAGATTTGACATATTTTTATATTGCTGTATAATAGTGACCACGTGAACATTAACATTAGAATTGTGACAGGAACCATGTCAATTATACGAAAACTTTACAAGGTTTGATCCAACCTTTCTTAAAATGGATCACATTAGAGCTTTTAAACTCTATAGTGGAAACTTGCTAATACTTCGGTATCACAAGTTTTCATTTATTGAGAGTTTGATCCTGGCTCAGGATGAACGCTGGCGGCGTGTCTAAGGCATGCAAGTCGAACGAACTTTTAGAGCTTGCTTTGAAAGTTAGTGGCAAACGGGAGAGTAACACATTGGTAACCTACCCCAAAGACGAGAATAACTCGGGGAAACCCGAATTAATACTCGATGTGCTGCACCAACTTATGTTGGTACAGTAAAACTCCGGTGCTTTGGGAGGGGCCTATGGCTTATCAGCTTGTTGGTGAGGTAAAAGCTCACCAAGGCAACGACGAGTAGCGGGCGTGAGAGCGTGACCCGTCTCACTGGGACTGAGACACTGCCCAGACTCCTACGGGAGGCTGCAGTCAAGAATCTTCCTCAATGCACGAAAGTGTGAAGGAGCGACGCCGCGTGACCGATGAAGCCCTTCGGGGTGTAAAAGTCTTTTACGAGGGACGAACTTATGACGGTACCTCGTGAATAAGGGGCTGCTAAACTCGTGCCAGCAGCAGCGGTAATACGAGTGCCCCGAGCGTTATCCGGATTTATTGGGCGTAAAGCGTACGTAGGCGGTTTTGTTAGTCAAAGGTCAAATATCCAGGCTCAACCTGGAACCTGCCTTTGAAACTGCAAGACTAGAGAGTGGAAGAGGCAAGCGGAATTGCCGGTGTAGGGGTAAAATCCGATGATATCGGCAGGAACACCAAATGCGAAGGCAGCTTGCTAGGACACTTCTGACGCTGAGGTACGAAAGCGTGGGTAGCGAATGGGATTAGATACCCCAGTAGTCCACGCCGTAAACGATGGATACTAGACATTGGAAGTATCGACCCTTTCAGTGTCGTTTACCCAAGTTAACACATTAAGTATCCCGCCTGGGGAGTACGAGCGCAAGCTTAAAACTCAAAGGAATTGACGGGGACCCGCACAAGCGGTGGAGCATGTGGTTTAATTCGACGATAAGCGGGGAACCTTACCAAGGCTTGACATCTAGCTGCAAGCTCCTGGAAACAGGAGCCGCCTTCGAGGGTGCTAGACAGGTGCTGCATGGTTGCCGTCAGCTCGTGTCGTGAGATGTACGGTTAAGTCCGATAACGAGCGCAACCCCTGCCCTTATTTATACTTTATAAGGGGACCGCCATGATTAACATGGAGGAAGGTGGGGATGACGTCAAATCAGCATGGCCCTTATGCCTTGGGCGACACACATGCTACAATGGCCAGTACAAAGGGTTGCCAAACCGAAAGGTGGAGCTAATCCCATCAAAACTGGTCTCAGTTCGGATTGAGGTCTGCAACTCGACCTCATGAAGCTGGAATCGCTAGTAACCGTGAATCAGCCACGTCACGGTGAATACGTTCTCGGGTCTTGTACACACCGCCCGTCACGTCAAGAGAGTCGGCAATACCCGAATGTCGTTGTAGAACGGCAGAAGGTAGGGTCGATGATAGGGGCGAAGTCGTAACAAGGCATCCGTAGCGGAAGCTGTGGATGGACCACCTCCTTTCTAGGGAGTAGGCGATGATCCTCTTTGAGGAATCATCATTAGGTCGGCGTATTACTTCGGTAATGCGTTAGAGGACGTGTGTTTCTGTCACAATTCTAATGTTAATCACGAGGAAAATTGCTCTTCATAAGCAATTTTTTGTTTTTGAAAATATATATTTATATTTCCACCGTGTTTATTGACTTTTTTTTAAAAGTTTACTATAATACCTCCGTACTTTACATCAAAAAAAAATTTTTTGTTCAACAAAAACACTTTTATGAACAAAGCATATATTGTGGGTGCTTAGCTCAGTTGGTTAGAGCACTTCGTTTACACCGAAGGGGCCAAAGGTTCGAATCCTTTAGCACCCACCATTCACGCTCACTCATGGTCGACGACAATAGTGAACGAAGACGAGTCGAATGCCTCGAATTTACCGAGAGGCATATAAAAATCCTACATCCAATTACCTTTCCCCTATTACCAAATTTAGGGCGTGTAGCTCAGTTGGTTAGAGCGCGTCACTGATAATGACGAGGTCACAGGTTCAACTCCTGTCACGCCCACCATTTTTTTGTGTAACAAAAAAATGCATCGAACTTCGCCTGCTCTGTGCTTGTCGAAGGGTCGAGAAGCATTTCTTAACTCCATTATAAATTTGGCCGAGGTAGCTCAGTGGTAGAGCAGAGGACTGAAAATCCTTGTGTCGGCAGTTCGATCCTGCCCCTCGGCACCAGCCTTCGCCAAAGGCTTCGGCTGGCGCGACCATTTTTATCTCTCCTTGAAATCCTACTTCTTGTTACCACTTACTATTGACCATTAATTATCGGGGTGTAGCGCAGTTGGCTAGCGCGCGCGCTTTGGGAGCGTGAGGTCGTGGGTTCGAGTCCCACCTCCCCGACCATTAAATTTAAGACACTAATTTATTATTGTGGGACGAGAAGCCTGTCCTGCCTGTCCGCCTCTGGCGGAAGTAAGTCGCAGAATGACGACGCGTCGAAGGAAGTCCCACCTCCCCGACCAGCCTTCGCACTGCGAAGTGCTTCGGCTAGCACAGCCCTTTCTAAAAACATTTATGCATTTTGTATACATTGCAAAAAGTTTATCCAAAGAAAATGAACTTTATAAAGGTTACACGGTCAATCTGAACGATAGAATAATTGAACACAATCTAGGATTATCTGAACATACCAAAAGATATAAACCATGGAAAATTATATTTTATTGTGTATTTAAAAGTAAACAAAAAGCTCTTGCATTCGAAAAATATCTGAAATCAGGCTCTGGACGAGCATTCATTAACAAAAGACTAATCTAAATCAACAATCACAAAACCCATTTTCGCCTATGGCGGGCTTGCCCGCCGAAGCTCAGTGCAACATGAGCGTAGGCGGGTATAGTATAATGGCTTATTATGCTAGCCTTCCAAGCTAGAGATGAGGGTTCGATTCCCTCTACCCGCTCCAGCAAAGAACAGCTATTTTTAGTTGTTTTTTGTTATTCAATTTCTCATTAATACACGAAGTTAGAACTTTTCGCCAATAAAAAAAGAAGATGCTAACACCTTCACTTTTATAAATACTAACCTTCAATTTTTTTAATCTTTTTAATTTCCATATTACGATATACCGCTGGTGACATGACACCAGATTCTCTTAATCCTGAATCATCAGGCATATCTTTTTCTGCAACCCTATAAAGTTCTTTTCTTGCTTCATCTTCACTTACTGCTTCAACAACATACGTTTTACGTCTGACATTTCCTAAAAAACCCTCGTCTGAAAATCATCATATCCAAATTCAATTACTGCTTCAAATTTCATTTTTTCTTGATTTTCCCCTACTTGTGGCTCACCCGAGCTTGGTTTTTCTTGTGACATAATTATATTATTATTATTCAACTATTCACATTTTAACATATTTAATTTATAAATTCAAAACAAGTTCTAACATCCTCTATTATGGAGCTCCAGCCTTCCCCTGAAATAAATTCAGGGTACGGCTGGCAAGCCAGAAAAGACCACTAATTTATTTACTTATATTAGCGGTTTTTTCTTTTAAATTTTCTTGACCCTATAGGAGAATAAAACTTTTACAAACAAAAAACCATGATTATTTAATCATGATTTTACTTTTTCAGCTTTAAATTAACAAAATCTTCTGCAAAAACCCAACAATTCTTTTTTGACCTAACAAGTTGATATCCAAATCTTCTCGCTTCAAACAGGACATTATTAAATTTCTTTATTAATTTTTATAAAAATTTAATCTAAACTGGTATCATAATTGACCTGGTCTTTTTTATACAAAATAAATTGTAAAATTTCACACATTGGGATAAAAAAACACCACCTTCTGGTAGCGCTTTTCTTTATACAAATTTAATTCATAATTTAGCATTTTCACTCAACTCCAACCATTCATCTTCACAATTCTTAATCTCAAGTTCGAGATCATCCTTCCTCTGTCTCAACTTTGGATTAATTATAGTCGGATTCTCAGCAAATTTATTTAAAATCTCATTGTGTTTCACTTTTAACTCGGAAACCTTTTTCTCCAATTTATTCAGCTCTCTTTTTACCATTTTTTCTTTTTCATATTTATCTTTTTTTGAAATACTAACCTCTTTATCATCCATTTCCCTATCAACCATACTAACCCGACTATTCAAGGACTCAACATAATCATCAAAACTCCCATAAAAATGTTTAATCGTTCCATTTTTAACTTCCAAAATCCTATCTGATAAAATATTTATGAAATCTCGATCATGACTAACAAACAAAATTGTTATATTAGTTTCTGCAAGTGATTTTGCCAACAATTCTGCTGTTTCAAAATCCAAATGACTTGTCGGCTCATCGAGAAGCAAAACATCATTTTTATTAAGAAAAATCCCAGCCAAACAAAGTCGTGCTTTTTCACCACCGGACAAAATTGAAATTGATTTCTTTAATTCATCGTCACGAAATAAAAAATTCCCTGCCATTTTGAAAATGTCTTCATCCGAATAATTAAAATCAGCAGCATCTTCCAAATATTGTTTTACCGTCTTATCCCTGTTCATATCTACCGTCACATGCTGGGCATAATAAGTAATTTTCAAATTACCCAATTTTTTATATTCACCCTCAATCGGTTTTATTATTTCCGCTAAAGTTTTTAAAAATGTACTTTTACCCTGCCCATTGTCTCCTAAAATTGCAACATGAGACCCTTTCTCAATATCAAGCTCAATACCACTGGCAACCACTTTCTCTCCATAACCAATTCCAAAATTTTTCAACCTCCAAGCAAATCCTCTATCTTCCTTGGTATTATGAATTTTAATTCTCACATCAGCCAATGACTTTCCCACGTCAATCGTCTCAATTCTCTCAATTTGTTTCATTTTTGACTTAGCCTGCGAAGCTTTTGATGCTTTTGCTCCAAACCTATCAACAAATTTTTGCAAATGTTCTTTCTTTTTCTCTTGTTTCTTATTGAAATTTATCTCAGTTTCCGTTTTTTTATTTTTATATTCAAAATAATATTCCAAAGTATTTGGGAAATAATACGCCTTGCCCCTTTCAATCTCCAAAACTTCTTTACATGTATTTTTTATAAAATTCTGATCATGAGAAATCACCAAATAACTCCCGCGATAACTACGCAAAAACTTTTCGAGCAAAAGCGTAGTACTTAAATCCAAATAGTTGGTTGGCTCGTCCAGTAAAATCAAATTGGGTTCAAGCAACAACATTGCAGCCAATTTCACGCGCATCTGATAGCCTCCGGACAAACTGGTAATCAATGCCTCCAATTTTTCATTTTTTAGTTCAAATTGAGCCGCTACCTTAGCACATCTCCATTCCTCAGCCTCACTTTTTCGTGCCAAATATGACAAAACCGTATCATTTTCTTCAAAATCATCTTCTTGCTTCAAATAACCAATTTGTGTTTGATCTGAAAGAATAATCTTCCCGGAATCAGCTTCTTCCTGTTCGGTTATAATTCGAAATAACGTTGACTTCCCCGCTCCATTTCTGCCTATAACTGCGATTTTTTTTCTTTCTCCAACACTAAAAGTAGCCTCGTCAAGAACAACTTGACCGCTATATGATTTTGAGACTTCACTTACTTGCAATAAATTCACCATATGTTCTCATTATAATGATATTTCCCCTTTGGTCAAGGTAAATAGCTCACAAATTATATCTTTATGATTATTGATTAATTTGATACAATTTAATTCTAATCCGATATAAATACAAGCAAAAGACGAACTTTTAACACATTATTTATGCTAATGTCACTTGATGGCAAAATTTCAACCGGAACAAGTGATAAATTTGACTTTGATCAAGATTTCCTAAGAATAAAAAGACTTTCCGAAGGACTCCACCAATATTACAACATATAAAAAACTACTGGTATCTGTTCTCTCAACTCTGGCGCTGTTTGGGCAAAAATTGTCATGAACAAAAAGAAAAAAGCTCAAAAATCAATTACATGTAGCTTTATCCGAATTGACAACATACCCTAAAAAATTAACTCCCAAAACCTTTTTGAGAAGCTCAGAGAAAATCATGGATTCAAACGAGTAGCCATCCAAACGGGAGGGACTTTGAACTCAATCATGTTAAGACAAAATCTTCTCGGTATGCTTTCAATCGTCGTCGCACCTGCACTTGTTGGAGGTAAGGAAACACCGACTCTTATTGACGGAAAATCCCTAACTCAACTCAATGAATTAAAAAACATAAAACCATTAAATCTTGTCAAAATAACAAAACTTAAAAACTCCTATATTCATTTGAAATATAAAGTTTTAAATTAAATCTTACGTTACGGTTCAAGTCTCTTATATTGATCAGCAGTTATTAAAAACCTAAAAACAAATCCAAACAATTATATTATTACAATGGACTTCATTTTAATCCTTAATATTACACTTTCTTATTAAAAAAGTACTACTTTCTGGTAGTACTTTTTATTTCGCAAACTACATTATTGTAACATTCCATCTTCCGGATCTTCATTTTGTATTTTATCAACTTTATCAACAGTATCAAAAAATTCTTTTAAAGTCTCCTCATTTCTAAGAGCGCTCAAATATTCTTTTGTCACTAACTCAATCGCCACCGCTTTTCGAAAATCTGCTTCCTCTGGAGACATTTTTAATTTTTCATAAAAAGCATCAACAGACAATGTGTCAAAAAAACGACCCATCATTTGAACCAATTGTTTTTGTGCTTCTATAGCACTTTTCATATACGCTCTAGCAACCATGACACGTGATTCAGGTGGCATTTTCATAATTTTAGCCACTTCCTTTGTGACGCTTTTTCTAAATAGTTCTTTCGCTTCTTTTTGAAGCCTCAAATTATGTTCAGCTATCTCTATATTATTTTTTCTAATCTCTTCACTGCGCTCTTTTTTTACTCCCCTCAAATAATCTTTATCTAGAATTTCCTCAACATTCAAATCGTATTCGTTTATAATAGACACACAAGCCTCCTGAACTCCTTTTTCGGTTGATTTATTTTGAGCCAAGACAGCGTGTGCACAAGTCTTCATCGCAATCTTACGCACATCTTCAACAGACAAATTAAATATTTCAGCTAATTGTCTAACTTTCTTAAACTCTTTACTACCATCTCTTGAAATTCGCGCCGAAGAAATACAGAGATCAATTTTTCTTTCTATCGCAGTCGGATTTTCAGCAATAATTTCGTCAACACAAGTCTGAGGAATTTTAATTTTCATTGCATCAATGATCTCAAGATTAATATCTCTCCGACCACTCACCATTGCGTATTTAAACCCCTCAATGACAGCGTCAGCAACACCGTCTTCAACGCTAAAACCAAATAAACCCATCATTTCCTGTGATCTTTGCACTCTGAATGAATAAACCGAATTAATAAGATTCTTTAAATATTTTTGTGCCTCTTCTCTAACTTTTGGGTCATTAGCTAATTCCGGATTCTCCTTAATAGACTCCTTTATTTGATTATAAGCTTTTGAATCTCCAATTGTGACTTGATCAAACAAAGACTCCAAACTAATCTTTTTCCCCCCGTCTTCAAAATCCATTTTCACCATAAAATTTAATCCTTAATAATTATAATTATACACACCAATATTATAACAAATCTACGGGAAATATAAAAATATACACTTTCCGCTGGGAAGAATACACTCAATCAATTTTAGCTACTTTTTTACTTTTCACTCTTTCAATCTTTGCTAGAGAAAATCTACTCGACATGGTATCAATCGTCATTGCTCCGGCCTTGGTCGGCGGCAAAGAAACACCCACCCTGCTTGATGGAGCCTCTTTGACGCTACCAAATGAGCTAAAACATATCAAAGTGCTAAAATTAGTCTCCGTCACTAAACTAAAAAATTCTTATCTCCACCTTAAATACAAAGTTACAACCTAAAACAAAAACACCAATTAAGCTTGGTGTTTCTTTTTTTATTTTTACTAATAACGTGACTGACCACTATATGAAGTTCGATTGATATCCATAGCTTTCTTTTGAGCCTCAATTTCTTTTCGAAATCTACCTTTATCACCTTCAGGTAAATCACAACCAACCAAATATTCTTCCAGATTTTCCACATTCTGTGAAAAACTAATTTCTTGAGCCGATGTATCAGCATTATCTTGTAGACTACGCCTTACAGCATCTACCCATTCTTTTAATTCATTCAATTTTGTCTCAGCAGCTACATTACTGAGTTTTTCTTGTGCTGATTTTTTTTCAACTGGATTAACCCCTCCGCCCATTCCTGGCATCATTTCCATAAAATTATGCATTATTCGTAATTTATATACTAAATCATACTAAATATTCAAAGGATATCCAAATTGTTTATCCACATACATTTGCTATAATATAACCATGATAAAACTTATCAGATCAATCAGTAAATCAATTTATCAAGCTCTAAAACACAACAAAGAGCTGAATCTTTTTTTTCAAAAGCATCCCCAAATAGCAAATTTCTTTCACCGAAGATTACATCTCAAAAATTTCTGGGGCTGGGCTTAACCGACTTAACTTTAATTTTTTTATACTTCCTATTTGAACTGGTTGGTTTAACCCATGCCATTTTAAATTCTACACCAATATTCATCGTTAATCAACACATCAATACATTACTCCATACTTTTTCCAACCAATCTCTGGTTCAATTTTTTTCCGTCATTACTCTATTGGGCAACTGGCCGGTTCTATTGGTTTTTAGCGTCATTTTATTGATTATTTGTTTGATTTACAAAAAATTCAATTTTATAACCAGCATTATTATCGCAATGCTTGGCATCGGTATTTTCAACATTATCAGCAAAACTCTCATAACACGACCAAGACCAACCGATGCAATCTATACCGCCGACAGTTTTTCTTTTCCCAACGCTCACGCCACTTTAATCATTGTCTTTCTGGGATTTATTCTCTAAAGACTGATAAAAAAACAATTGAAAAAAAGTCAAAAAATATCTGTTACAATACTGACCATCACCACAATTCTTCTTGTTGGCTTCAGTCGTATGTACCTTGGCTATCATTTTTTAGTGACATTATCGGTGGTTACTTATTTGGAGGTTTGTGGCTAATCATCGGTATAATCATTTATGAATGGCTCGAAATCAAACAAAAAACCAAGAGAATCAATTAAACTATTCCAAAGTCGTTACAATACTGATAACTCTCGGTTTGATATTTTTCATCATTTTTCCTGGCTGTATTCTCCCAACTTACAAACAAACCAACCGCCTTGTAAAATACCCGAAAGACCAAATACGCTTTATTACCAAGTCATCAATCGGACTGATTGTTGCCGCCATTATTGTTGAATTATTATATCTCCAAACATGTCTCGGGATGCAATGTCTTGGGACTCTTTATCTTCCATTGATTGCTGTTGGGATAATCATTTTTAATATAATCATTCAATTTATAATTATAAAAACACGTTAACACAAAACAGCTAACTTTAGCTGTTTTTTGTGATTCAAAGTTTTGTAAACATTTTTTCCTTTTGTTTTAGGCACACACATTTGGCGGTTTTATTAATTAATAATCTGAAAGGAATTCATTGGGTGTTTTGCCATCTAAGCCGCAATGTTCTAAATTGTTGTATTGATTATTCCACACCCTCAATGCTTTGTGCAAGCTAAAGATATTTTCAAATGATCTGCTGTA
>Ga0210019_1002707_pt1 | contig 16942 bp, 15 predicted proteins | sample CryGeyCG2114_020_2_FD_183969 | JGI IMG/M metagenome (GOLD analysis project Ga0210019, IMG submission 183969) | Groundwater microbial communities from aquifer - Crystal Geyser CG11_big_fil_rev_8/21/14_0.20 (SPAdes) (version 2) | ecosystem: Environmental > Aquatic > Deep subsurface > Groundwater ...
GGTGCTGACTATGTAGTTGAATCGACAGGTTTATTTACAACAATTGAAAAAGCGCAGGGACATTTAACAGCTGGCGCTAAAAAAGTTATTATTTCAGCCCCTAGCGCGGACGCGCCGATGTTTGTTATGGGCGTTAACGAAAAATCTTATACAACCGATATGGATGTTATTTCAAACGCGTCATGCACGACAAACTGTTTAGCGCCAATCGCTAAAGTATTAAACGATGAGTTTGGGATCGTTGAAGGTTTAATGACAACTGTTCACGCGACAACAGCTACACAAAAAACAGTCGACGGCCCTTCAATGAAAGACTGGCGCGGTGGACGCGGCGCCGGACAAAACATTATTCCATCTTCAACAGGCGCGGCGAAGGCCGTTGGAAAAGTTATTCCAGAATTGAATGGAAAATTAACGGGTATGGCGTTTCGTGTTCCAACACCTGACGTTTCGGTTGTGGATTTAACTTGCCGATTAGAGAAAGCAGCAAGTTATGACGCGATTAAAGCGGCGATGAAGAAAGCTTCTGAAGGGGAGCTAAAAGGTATTCTAGGCTACACAGAAGATCAAGTTGTTTCCAACGACTTTTTGGGGGACGCGCGTACATCAATTTTTGACGCGGGCGCGGGCATCTCGTTAAATGATCACTTCGTTAAAGTTGTTTCCTGGTACGATAATGAGTGGGGTTATAGCAATAAGGTTGTTGACTTGATTCAGTATATCGATAGTGTTAAGTAGGACTTACGACAAATTTGAAAATTTTAATTTTTGAAACTTGTTTAAAACAGCATATATGCGACACATTTCACAGCGTATATGCGACAGTCGATAAAATCCTATCAATTCAAATAGCCAGTTGTCTTACTTAATGTTGGAACAACTGACTATTTTAATCAAGTTGGCATAATGGATGACATGGCGTTTAAAATAAAAGCGGATTTCCTGAAAGGTCTGGCTCATCCGATCCGGTTGCAAATTATTGAATACCTCAAAAACGGGGAGGCCAGCGTCGGAAAGTTAGAGCAGGAATTGGGCGTTAAACAGTCCAATTTATCACGGCATTTGGCTACGTTAAGAGGTTTGGGGGTTCTTGAGGCCAGGCAGGAAAAAACTTCAGTATATTATGCCGTGCATGATCATGAAATTTTTAAAGTTCTGCGTCCCATCGCCGAGCTTTTGAAAAAAAAATTAAAAAGGAGTGAGAAAATTCTGGAAAGTCTCGGCAAAAATTAAGAAACAGTCGTTTTTTTATAAACCAACTGTCAGATGTATCGGCAGTTTTTTAATCGAAAATTATATGACTATATGAGAATATTGTAATATAATAACAAGATCCATAATTTTTAATTATCAAATCAAAGAGAGGGCATACATGGATGATGACGGTCATTATTCAAATTATAGGTTAACCGCGCGGCTGGAATTAAAAAATGTCCCCGGAACATTCGCAAGCATCACCAATCTACTGGCGCAGGAGAAAGTCAACATAGGTGCCGTGGACATTGTGGAGGCTGCGGTCGACAAGATTATCCGGGATGTTACTTTTGATGTCAGAAATGAGGACCACGGGCAAGAGATTGTTCAGGCATTGAATCGGCTCACAGATGTCAAGGTTATTTCTGTCTCTGACCGTATTTTCCTGCTGCATTTGGGCGGTAAGATCAAAGTCCAAAGCAAAGTCCCGCTGACCACCAGAAATCAGCTCTCGATGGCCTACACCCCGGGAGTAGCGCGTGTTTCGAAGGCGATCGCGGCTGACCCTTCCAAAGTTTATACATTAACGATCAAGAGCAACAGTGTTGCGGTTATTACAGATGGTTCAGCGATTTTAGGTTTGGGGAATCTTGGCCCTGAAGCCGCGTTGCCGGTCATGGAGGGCAAGGCCATGATATTCAAGGAATTTGCCGGCATTGATGCTTGGCCTATTTGTCTGGCGACCCAGGAAACGGAAGAAATCATCAAAACGATTGAAAATATAGCGCCCGTCTTTGGGGGTATCAATCTGGAAGATATCAGTTCTCCCAGATGTTTTGAGATTGAGGACCGGCTTAGGAAGAATTTGGATATCCCCGTAATGCACGATGACCAGCATGGGACGGCTGTTGTGATCCTAGCGGCCTTACAAAATGCATTAAAATTGGTTGGGAAGGATATGAGTAAAATCAAAGTTGTTGTCAGCGGGATGGGAGCGGCTGGAGTCGCGTGTTGTAAGATTCTTCTTAATGCGGGGGTTAAAGATCTTTTAGGTTCCAATCGTAAGGGAATTGTACTTAAATGTGACGGTAAGAATTTCCAAGCCGCTAAGGATGATATTTTTTCCTGTATTCATCGCGAAGAACCCATCATGACTTTACGTGAAGCACTGATGAAGGCGGATGTATTTATCGGCGTATCATCCGGTAACATTCTAGCAGGAGAAGATATCAAACGGATGAACCGGGATAATATTGTCTTTGCTGCGGCGAATCCTGATCCGGAAGTCGATCCCAAAGAAGCTGTTAAAGTCTGCCGTATTTTTGCGACCGGCCGGTCAGATTTTCCAAACCAGATCAATAACGCGCTGGCGTTTCCCGGTATTTTCCGGGGGGCTCTGAATGCGCGCGCCAAAGGGATTAATGAAGAAATGAAGCTCGCTGCCGCGGAGGCCATAGCGGGACTTATCCCGGCGGAACAAATTAATGAGGAATATATCATTCCGAGCATATTTGACAAAAGAGTTGTTGAAACGGTGGCCCACGCTGTTGAACAGGCGGCCTATAAAACGGGTATGGCGCGCAAGCGATCCCTGAAAGAGGGATGGACCGAATAAAAATATATCCAAAGAAGCATTAAAATATGAAAAATAAATTATTGGGACCTTTGAAGTAAAGTTTTGTTGCCGACAGGCAGAACCATATAGAGATTTCATCGCTGGGATTATCATTCCCAAGCTTGAGGTGTTTTTGATTAACTTCTCCTGTTCTTAACCGCGATTCATCTCTAACCCGCAAGATCTTTCATTCAAAGACCAGTTAATTGGTGGGCATAATGGCTTATCGGGAAATCGATGTGCAGGTCGTGGAGGCGGATTTGTTCGGCGCGCGTTTGGTCGTCAAACGAAGAGAAATAAAAAACAGGAAGGTGCTTTATAAGATTCTAAAATTACGTATAGACGCGAAAACCCTGGTTCATTCAGCGAACAACAAGTCACTTTCCGTTGCGGATATTAGAAAAAACGCCCGGGTCACGGTGGACTATATTAAAACACCTCAAACAGGGTGCTTGGTTAAGGGTATAACAGTACTTTCGAAGAAGAAATGAGGAAGGTTGCTTTTCAGCATGATTTTAAATTCTATCTACATGGACAAAAATATGTTAATTCCGATTATCATGGTTTTCGTATTTCTTGCCGGGTACCTGGCAATGATTTTAGAACATAAGATCAGCGTGAATAAATCGGCGACAGCGCTTATTACGGCTGTCGTTTGCTGGGTTCTTATCAGTGTCCAGAATTTTCCGCATGTCGAGGCAGCCCTGGGTCATCTTAACGGCCATTTAGCGGATATTTCCCAGGTATTGATTTTTCTTTTAGGGGCCATGACGATTGTCGAATTGATCAATGTTTATGACGGTTTCAGGTTTATCACCAACTTTATCGTGACCAAGGATAAGAGAATTTTCTTGTGGGTGATTTCCTTAATTACATTTTTTGTTTCGGCCTTGCTGGATAATATGACAACGTCGATCATTATGATTTTATTGCTCCGGCGTTTTATCGAAGATAAGAAAGAACGATTGGTCTTTGCCTGTATGATTGTTGTCGCTGCCAATGCCGGAGGGGCATGGTCGCCCATAGGGGATGTGACGACGACCATGCTTTGGATCGATAACCGGGTCAGTTCATTTAAGCTTATTAGCACGCTTTTTGTTCCCAGCGTTATATCGGCCGTTGTCCCGTTGCTTATTTTTAGCCGTTCTATCAATAAAGGAGAAACCTTGCCATCTGTTGCTTCTTTAAATAAGCCTTCTAAACCGGGATCCAAAAGAGTTTTGATCATAGGGATTATCGCGTTGATCTTCGTCCCCGTTTTACGTGACCTGACAGGCCTTCCGCCTTATATGGGGATGATTCTGGGATTGGGAGTGATGTGGATGTTAACCGACCTTATCCACCAGGAGCGGCATTATCTCAAGGTTCCTCATGTCTTGGCTAAAATTGATATATCCAGTGTTTTATTCTTTTTGGGGATTCTATTGGTCGTGTCTGCATTGGAAACGATCGGATTATTAGGCCAATTAGCCCAGTGGATGGATGTCCATTGGAGAAACAAAGACGCTGTCTTAGCCGGGCTGGGGATATTATCATCAATTATTGATAATGTCCCCCTGACAGCCAGTGTCATGGGAATGTATGATTCTACGATTTATCCCATAGATTCAAGAATTTGGGAAATGGCGGCGTATTGTTTAGGTACAGGCGGCAGCCTTCTTATCATAGGCTCTGCGGCCGGGGTTGTTGTCATGGGGATGGAAAATATAAAATTTTCTACCTATTTTAAAAAAGCTACTTTTCCGGTCTTGATAGGGTATGTGAGCGGATTGGCGTTTCTTTTATGGGCGTATTAAAAAAATTGCGGAGATAATATGCCAAAAATAAAGATTGTTGTTGTCCCCGGTGACGGGATCGGCCCGAGTATTGTTGATGCGGCCGTCAAAGTTTTAGATTGCCTTGACTGTGGTTTTGATTACATATATGCGGATGCCGGGAGCGTTGCGCTGAAAAAGTACGGGAAGCTTATCCCTGATCAAACATTGGACGCAATCAAAACAAATAATATTGTGATTAAAGGGCCGATTACGACGCCGAGCGCAGAGGGGTTTACATCTGTTAATGTGGCTTTACGCAAAATGTTCGATCTATATGCCAATGTGCGCCCGGCGATTTCTTTTAAAGGGGTGCGTTCCCGGTATGAGAATATTGATATTTTGACGGTGCGGGAAAATACGGAAGGGATGTATTCAGGGCAAGGACAGGTAACGAATGAATCGGGAACATACGCGGAAGCCTTGAGCGTTATGACAACAGAGGGCGCGCAACGTGTTGTCCGATTTGCTTACGAGTTAGCGCGCAAGAAAGGAAGAAAGAAAATAACAGTTGTCCATAAAGCAAACATATTAAAATCAACATCCGGACTTTTTCTAAGGACGGCCAGGAATGTTGCTAAACACTACAGCGATATTGAAACGAACGAGATGATTGTCGATAATTGCTGTATGCAGCTTGTGATGAGACCCGAACAGTTTGATATGATTGTTACCACCAATCTATTTGGTGATATTATCTCTGATTTGTGTGCCGGCCTTGTGGGCGGCCTCGGGATGGCGCCGGGTGCCAATATTGGTGACAAGGCGGCTATTTTTGAAGCCGTCCACGGCAGCGCGCCGGATATTGCCGATAGAAATATCGCGAATCCGACGGCGATCATGCTTGCCGCGGCCCTCATGCTTGATCATTTGAGCTTGAAGGAAAAATCGGCAATACTTCGCGGCGCTTTACGATCGGTTATTAAAGAAGGAAAACATAAAACGTGTGATTTAGGGGGCGGCGCTTCTACAACGGAATTTACCGATGAAGTTATTAAACAAATAAAGAAAAATATCCAGTAGCTCTATCTAAGTTAAACGGAGATGTTGTAATGCTTAAACCGAAATTATTTTCCTTATTAAAAAACCTGAAAAATTATTCTTTAGCCCAATTGGCGGGGGATTGCACATCCGGTGTGATTGTCGGTATCGTGGCCTTGCCGTTGGCGATCGCTTTTGGTATAGCTTCGGGTGTTTCACCGGAAAAAAGTATAATCACCGCCATTATTGGCGGGTTTCTCGTGTCTTTTTTGGGTGGTAGCCGCGTTCAAATCGCCGGGCCGACAGGCGCATTTGTTGTCATTGTTTACGGGATCATCCAGAAATTCGGCCTGGAAGGGCTCTACATCTCAACGATCATGGCGGGTGTTTTTTTGATTATTCTGGGGTTTGCCCGTATCGGTTCAATGATCAAATTCATGCCATACCCGGTGGTTGTGGGGTTTACCAGCGGAATTGCCGTTATTATTTTTTCGTCACAGATCAAGGATTTGTTAGGGCTTGAGATGGGGGATGTCCCGGCCGAATTTTTTCAAAAGTGGATCGAATTCGGCCAGCACATTAACACCATTAATATTCACGCGTTCATGATCAGTATTGGGACGATCCTTACGATTATCTTCTGGAAGAAAATAAATAGACAGATTCCGGGGTCCTTGGTGGCCTTGATTTTGTCCACGTTAATCGTTCACTTCTTGAAACTGCCTGTGGAGACGATTGGAACACGTTTTGGGGAGATCCCCAATCATTTCCCGATGCCGGTTATTCCGACAATTGATCTGCAAACAATTCAGCAATTGACCTCTCCAGCCTTGGCGATTGCTTTATTGGGCGGGATCGAATCCTTGCTTTCAGCGGTTGTTGCCGACGGTATGATCGGGGGCAGACATCGTTCAAATATGGAATTGATCGCGCAGGGGGTCGCAAATATAGTTTCCCCCCTCTTTGGGGGGATCCCGGTCACCGGCGCGATCGCCCGCACAGCGACCAATATCAATAATGGAGGCAGGACACCTATTGCAGGAATAGTCCATGCTATAATCCTGTTATTAATCATGTTATTCTTAGGGAAATGGGTGGTATATATCCCGCTCGCTTGTCTGGCGGGGATTCTTGTTATTGTGGCGTATAATATGAGCGAATGGCATTCGTTCGTTATGTTATTAAAAAGCCCACGCAGCGATGTCACCGTCCTTTGGGGCACATTTCTTATTACGGTGATCTTTGATCTGACAATGGCTATCCAGCTTGGGGTCATCCTTTCAATATTTCTATTCATGCGCCGGATGGCGTTGATCGCCAATGTTCGTGTTATTACCGACCAAATGGAAGATGATGATGATGACGATGAAAAGGACGATCCGAACGCCATTGAGAAAAAAGATATCCCCCCGGGGGTGGAGATCTATGAGATCAACGGGCCGTTTTTCTTTGGTGCTTCCTATAAATTTATGGAGGCCATGAATGCGGCGGGGAGAAACCCTAAAGTGAGGATTATCCGCATGCGTAATGTCCTGTCGCTGGATGCGACCGGATTAAATGCCATACGTGAACAGCATAAAAATTCCTTGAAGCAAGGGATCCCTTTTATTATTTCGGGAATTCATACGCAGCCTTTGATGGTTTTTGAACAGTCAGGATTGCTCAAGACTATCGGTGAAGAGAATATTTTCAGAAGCATTGATGATGCCTTGAAGTGCGCCAGCCAATTCTTAAAGGAGCATGAATAATGCAGTTAACATTCCGTGACATTTTAAAAATATTTCAGGTATCTGAGAAGACGGTCCAAGGCTGGATCAATAAGAAAGGGATGCCTTGTGTGATAGCCAATGAGCAATACTGTTTCAATTATATCAACCTCCTGGAATGGGCTTTGGAAAAGGATATCAAATTAACTCCGGAAGTCCTGAATCTTGGCGAGACGGAGTTCGAAGGGCATATCTTGAGCAATGCGTTAACAAGGGGAGACGTTCATTATGATATTACGGGCAATAATCGGGAGGAAGTCCTAAAGGCCGTAGTAAATATTTTGCCGCTTCCGCGTGAAATGAACCGCGATCATCTCTTTGAAATGCTCTGGGTCCGGGAGGCCATGGCATCGACTGCTTTCGGCAACGGAATTGCTATTCCTCACGTCCGAAACCCTATTGTGCTTCATATCGATCAACCGGTTGTCACCGTATGCTTTCTTAGGTCGCCCATAGATTTTAAAGCGCTGGACCGCAAGCCGGTTTTTATTCTTTTTACCGTCCTCAGCCCATCGGTGAAGATGCATCTGGCCCTCCTGGCGCGTTTGGCTTTTTGTTTGCAGAATCCCAAAATGCAGGATTATCTGCATCGCAGAGCTTCAAGAGAAGAGGTTCTGGCCGAATTTTTTATACTTGAGGCCAAACTTGACGAATACAAGAATGGCAATGGCAAGGGAGAGAAGATAGCATGAGCCTGTTTATGACAAGTTTAAGCATCCTGGCCGCATCGTCTTTCTTGATGCTTGTGTCGGCAAGGTTTAAGAGATTTTGCGGGTATATTTTTCTTTCGTCGTTGGTCGCGGCTTGTTTGGCCGGTTTATACTCGATGATCCATATCCTGTGTTCCGGTACACCCGTTGATTTCCGGCCCCATTGGGTTTGGCCGCTTGGGGAATTTTATTTAGGAATTGACGCGTTAAGCGCCTTTTTTCTTTTATTGTTTTTTGTGTTGTTCCTGGTTGCCGGTATTTATGGATATGGCTATCTGCGGAATTATGCGGGGAAAAGGAGTATTGCGGCGCATTATTTCTTTTACCATTTGCTTGCGGCGTCCATCATGCTTACGCTCGCGGCCAAGAACGCCGTTTTATTTCTCATCGGTTGGGAATTGATGACCGTCAGCGCTTATTTTCTGATTATTTTTTATGATGAGAAGGAACTGGTTAGAAAGGCGGGGTACGTTTATTTGATCGCGACTCATACAGGAACGTTTTGTTTGTTTATTATGTTTCTGCTGATGGGTTCCCAAACCGGATCCATGAACCTTGACCAGATGATGAGTGCTCAATATTCACCTCAATTGACTGCCTTTCTTTTTGTGTTGGCTATTATTGGTTTTGGGGTTAAGGCAGGATTTATCCCGCTTCATATTTGGCTGCCTCACGCCCATCCGGCGGCGCCAAGCCACGTTTCCGCGATACTTTCAGGTGTCGTCATCAAGATCGGGATTTACGGGCTCATACGTTTTATTTCGATTGTTAAAGATTTTCCGCTATGGTGCGGGGTCCTGCTTTTACTGATCGGCGCGATTTCGGGAGTGGGGGGTGTACTCTACGCTTTGGGACAGCATGAGATCAAGAAATTACTGGCCTATCACAGCATAGAAAACATTGGCATTATTACTTTGGGATTAGGGATGGGAATGATGGGGCAGGCGTTTCATCAGGATACAGTGGCTATGATCGGATATGCGGGCGCTCTTTTACATGTTTTTAATCATGCGGTTTTCAAAGGGCTCCTGTTTTTAAGCGCCGGGTCGGTGATCCGTGCGACACATACCGGCGAGATCGATCATTTGGGAGGATTGCTGAGGACACTCCCGTGGACAGGGCATCTTTTTTTGATCGGCTCTTTGTCGATCTGCGGTCTGCCGTTTTTTAATGGTTTTATCAGTGAATGGCTGGTTTATCAGGCACTTTGGGGGGGCGTTTTTCACTTTGATATTCTTGGCATTATCTTTTCATGTTTAGGTGTTGCCGCGCTGGCTTTGATCGGCGGGCTTGCGGCCTATTGTTTCGCCAAGGCCTTTGGGATGATTTTTCTTGGAAAAAACAGATCAAAGGAAGAGAGCCCTTATAAGGAAAGTGATTATATGCTACGCGGTCCGATGGTTGGCCTTGCTGCTATTTGTGTATGGATCGGGCTTTTCCCGGCCGTGATGGTTTCGTTTTCTCTTAAAACGGCCCAAACGGTTACCGGTATACCGGTCCCTGCCGGTTTAGAGAAACTGATTTTAAACCCGCTTTTGAAAGCGATCAGTGTTTTGTTCACCGCCGTTATTATTTTTGCGGTTCTGGTTGCCCTGCGGAAATTTCTTCTTAAGGCGCGTCCGGTAAGGGAAACAGAAACGTGGGGTTGCGGATACGCACTGCCTTCTGCCCGGATGCAATATACGGCTTCATCGTTTGCCGAGCCGATCTTGAGGATTTTCAGAACACTGCTGGTTTTTAAAGTCAAAACAGGGAAACTTAAGAAACATTTCCCCGCGGAAACACATTTAAGTTCATCCGTGCTGGACGTTTCGGAAAATATGTTTTTCCGGCCTTTACTATATTGGATAAGAGAATTATCGGGAAGGTTGAACTGGATACAGAGCGGGAGCACGCAAAGGTACCTTTTATATATTTTGTTTTTTCTTTTAATCCTCTTGATATGGAAACTTAACTGATGGGGCCAACAATTTCCGCATTAATGTCAATATTACTCCATTTGTCGGTTATCCTTGTTTTTTCTCCTTTCATTTTGGGTGTAATAGGGAAGACAAAAGCTTTTTTTGCGGGCCGGTGGGGGCCGCCGGTGGTGCAACCGTATTATGACATCTTGAAATTGTTGCGGAAAGGAAGTGTTTACAGCACAATGACGACCTGGATATTCCGTGCCGCCCCTATGATTGCGATGGCCGCGATTTTGGCTGCAGGCATTCTGATGCCTTTCGCCGGATTGAAGGCGCCCATCCAGTTTTGGGGCGATGTGGTCCTTTTTGCTTATCTCTTTGGTTTGGCAAGATTTTTTATGGTTTTGGCCGCGCTTGACACAGGATCGAGTTTTGAAGGCATGGGAGCCAGCCGTGAGATGACTTTTTCATGTTTATCCGAGGTCGCGTTGTTTTTAAATTTTACTGTCCTGGCTTTGATATCGAAAAGCCTTTCCTTGTCGGGGTTGATCGGAGGGGATGTTTCCCTGTTGTGGCATGTCCTGGGCCCCGCCCTGACTTTGGTCGTCATCAGTTTCTTTTTGATCCTCTTGTGCGAAAATTCGCGTATCCCTGTCGATGATCCGGCCACTCATCTTGAGCTGACGATGATCCACGAAGTTATGGTTCTGGATCATAGCGGGGTGGATTTTGCCTATATCCTTTATGGAAACGCCGTCAAGCTTTTTATTTTGGGAAGTTTTCTTATTTCAATAATCCTTCCGTTTAAAACTCAAAATGTTTTTATGGATACGGCGGTTTATTTGTCAGGAATGACGGGATTGGCTGTTGTGATCGGTGTCATTGAATCAGCAATGGCGCGGTTGCGTCTTAACCGTGTTCCTTATTTGTTAATATCCGCGGTCATTCTAGCCGTTTTCGCGTTTATTATTACCCTTGTCAGAGGAGGGTTCTGATGGAGATTTGGCTGGATACGGCTCTTATTCTGGTCGTTTTACTCGGGCTTTTTATGACAGGAAGCAACCGGCTGGGAGCTATTATTCAAATTTTTGGATTGCAGTCCGTTGTCTTGGGGATTGTGCCGTTTTTAATGTACTTTTCCAAAATAGAAATTCATATTGTCTTTGTTTCTTTGGTCGCCATTGTGCTTAAAGGGTTTTTAATGCCGTATTTTCTTTTTTGGGCGATCCGGCACGTTTCCATCCGCCGCGAAGTAAGTCCTTTAATAGGATTCGGCACGACACTTTTTTTAAGCGGCCTTTTGATCGCCGGATCGTTTATATTGTCATCAAGGCTTGTTTTTCCCGGTCCTGCGATATCCGACTTTATTATTCCGGCGTCTTTCTCCACCATTATGATGGGATTCTTACTCTTAATAAGCCGTGCCAAAGCGATCACCCAGGTGGTTGGGTACTTGGTGATGGAGAACGGAATATTTCTCTTTGCTCTTTTGTTACTGGAGAAAACGCCGCTTTTAGTGGAAATGGGTATTCTTCTGGATGTTTTTGTCGGCGCTTTGGTGATGGGTATTGTCGTTAACCACATCAGCGATCAATTTGAACATACGGACACGTCGCATTTAACCGTTTTGAGGGATTGAGAAAATGTTATTTGTTTTGATTGTTGTGCCTTTCATCATGGCGGGATTGGTGTTTATTCTTCCCAATAAGCGGACGGGAATTCTTTTATTTATTGCGACGGCGTTATTTCATTTAAGTTGCGTTATCAGCTTTTGGAAAAAGACCCCTCAAGCCCAATGGCAAAATTATTTGTCCCTTGATGTCCTGGGACTTTTGATATTGTCCATTATTAGCGCATTATTTGTCACAGTTTCCTTTTATTTGATCGCGTATTTAAAAAAAGAGGAAGACCGTTCCGCACGTCTTTTTTTGATATGTCTTTTGGTTTTTCTGTCAACTATGACCCTTGTCACGGTGAGCCGGCATTTGGGTTTGTTGTGGATTGCCGTTGAAGCGACGACGTTTTTTAGTGCGATCCTCATTAATTTTCACCGCGCGCCGCAGGGGATAGAAGCGACATGGAAATTTTTGCTTATCTGCTCGGTGGGTATCGCCTTAGCATTGCTGGGAACTCTTTTTATGGCCGTTGCCGCAACAAACATCAAATCATTATTATTGGAAGAGCTGTTAAGTCATGCGTCGTCTCTGGATGTATCCTGGCTCAAACTAAGCGTGATCTTTCTTCTCGTCGGCTACGGGACAAAGATGGGATTGGTTCCCATGCACAGCTGGAAACCGGATACATATGGAGAAGCGCCCGGGCCTGTAGGTGCGCTAATGTCCGGTGCCTTGACAAGCTGCGCCTTTTTGTCTATTTTGCGGGTCGGGCAGATTTGTCATCAAGCTGGTCAAATGGCATTTTTCCAGTCAATCATGTTATTGCTGGGAATGTTATCGCTTTTTGTGGCCAGCATATTCATCTTAGGCCAGACGGACTTTAAAAGGATGTTGGGCTATTCCAGCATCGAACATATGGGGATTCTGGCTTTGGGGATTGGCTTTGGCGGTACCGGTTTTTATGGGAGTTTGTATCATATGCTCAATAACGCCTTTGCCAAAGGCCTGATGTTTTTAGTGGCAGGGAACCTTTACCGCCAGTATAAAACGAGTAGGGCGAAAGATATTAAAGGTGTCCTGCGCAGCTATCCCTGGACGGGCGTTCTTCTTTTGGCGGGATTTTTATGCGTAACCGGTTTTCCGCCGTTTGGCACATTCTTTAGTGAATTAATGATCTTGAACGCGGCCATCATGGGAAAACACTATTGGTTTGCGGCCTTGTTTGTATTATTTTTAGCCGTCATTTTTATAGGTATCTCAAAAATTATTCTGAGAATGGCTTTGGGCGTACCCCGGGACAAGTCATTAGACCACCCACAACATGAAAGTATTTATTTGATTATTCCTCCGGTGATTTTGGGATTGATTGTCCTTATTCTGGGTATTTATATGCCGGCTTGTGTACATGAAGCCTTGCAAACAGCAAGCGCGATCTTTGAGGGGCAATAAGATTATGGTATTAAGAAAATTTTGTATCTGGAACGGACAAAGCTGGAATTTGAGCCAGGTGCCTGTATTTGACGCTGATATTTTTCGAAAGGAAATCCTTGAAGAATGCCGGTCAGGAGCAAGGGTCGTTAATTTATTCGGAGCTCTCGGGGAAGAGGGGGATATCCGTATGTTTGCTGTAATCAGCAAGGATGATGACGCCAAACTTTCTTTATTTTCAGTTTTGATATCAAAGGACAAGTCAGTTTTTCCATCTCTGACCCCGGAGCTGACGGCAGTACATTTGTTTGAACGGGAGATCGCGGAACAATTTGGGGTTGTTTTTGAAGGGCACCCGTGGTTTAAGCCGGTCCGGTATCATGAGAATTTTAGAAACGTCCCTGATTGTTGGCCGGGAATATCATCAAAGCCCATCCCGGGAGATTATCCATTTTTTAAGATAAATGGAGAGGAGGTACATGAGGTGGCGGTCGGCCCGATTCACGCGGGGATTATCGAGCCGGGACATTTTCGGTTTCAATGCCATGGGGAGGAGATTCTGCATCTGGAGATCCAGTTAGGTTACCAGCACCGCGGTATCGAGAAGATGATGGAAGAGGTAACACTGGAAAGAGCCGTCCTCCTCGCTGAGTCAGTTGCCGGCGATACGGTCATCGGGCATGTTATGGCTTATTGCAGTTTGATTGAATCTTTATCCGATTGTGTTATATCTCCGCGGGCAGAGGCATTAAGAGCTTTAGCTCTTGAATTGGAACGCCTTTCCAATCATATCGGCGACTTAGGGGCTTTGGGTGCGGACATTGGATTTCTGCCGACGGCGGCTTATTTCGGAAGGCTCCGGGGGGAATTCCTCAATCTGTTGATGGAGTTAAGCGGCAACCGTTACGGAAGAAGTTTTTGCCGTCCCGGCGGAGTGCTTTTTGATCTCGATCCGGGAATGAAGGACGATTTTCGCAGACGTTTATCGGTAGCGAAGAAAGAATTAAAAGAGCTGGCTGAACTTTTCTTTTCCAAACCTTCGGTCCTCGCCCGTTTGGAGGGAGTCGGGATTGTGTCTGAAAAAACAGCCAGGGAATTGGGAATGGTAGGGCCGGCAGCTCGGGCTTCTGGTCTAAGTTACGATGTGCGCACGGATCATGCTTTTGGAATGTACCGCTTTCGGCATCTTCCGATCTCGTTGGCATCGACGGGTGATGTTTTTGCCAGGGCACAGATCCGCTGGCTTGAGGCGCAAAGATCCCTGGATTTTCTTTTGGAATTATTGGATCAAATCCCCAAGGGGGAATTGTGTAAAACTGTTTCACCGCTCAAGCCGGGTCAAATGGCATTGGTCATGGTGGAAGGATGGCGGGGAGAAATTGTGCATGTGGCCATGACCGACCCGCAATCAAAAATCAATCGATACAAGATCAAAGATCCGTCTTTTCATAACTGGGACGGGTTGGCCATGGCTGTGCGGGGTGCTCAAATATCCGATTTTCCGCTTTGCAACAAAAGTTTCAATTTGTCTTACGCGGGACATGATTTGTAGGAAGGGTTTACTATAATGTGGAAAATTATTAAAGCGAGGATCAAACAGGGTTACCGGACTTTAAAATATCCGAAGGAAGAGCCTGTTTTTCCGGAACGGTTCCGGGGGAAACCAGTTATAACCGGCCCAATTAGCCTGGAGGAGGTACGCCATAAAGAATTTGATCCTACCGGCGCTTTAACCGACAGCAACGGATCGGCGGTCGATCTGGGGAAATTATTATTTAATGAAGACGTGAAAAAAGTTTGCCTCCAGGGGCATTTGGTTTATTCACAGGATTACCGGATGGCTGTTTCCAAACGGGAGGATTTGATACTCAAAAATAATGAGCTTAAATTGGCTTATGCACTGGAGGAGAAAATAAAAAAAATATTTGGGCGATCCCTTAGATTAAGGGAAGTGTGCGCCGGAAGCTGCAATGGCTGCGATTCGGAAATACAGGCCCTTAATAACGTCGTTTTTGACCTGTCGCGCTTTGGTATTGAATTTGTGGCTTCTCCCCGGCATGCTGATGGGCTCATGGTCACCGGAGCGGTAACAAAAAATATGGAGTTGGCCCTTAAAAAAGCCTACGAAGCCGTTGCTGATCCTAAAATCGTGATCGCCGTGGGGGCTTGTGCGATTAGCGGGGGCCCCTTTTATGGGGGCAAAGAGGTCTGTAACGGGGTCGATAGTTTGATACCCGTTGATCTTTATGTCCCGGGGTGTCCGCCGCATCCTTTGACGATCCTTGATGGATTGCTCCGTATACTGGATAGATTGGAAAAATAGTATTTTGATAATGGAGATGTTCTTGAGCATATTTGAGGGGAAGAATATCCCTGAGGGAATCCAGATATTTGATATTGCCGAACCGGTTTCATTCGGAGCCCTGCCCCGCTATGACACTGTTATGCGTTTGATCGATAAAGTTCCAAAAGGAAGAATACTTATTTTAAGAAAAGTCCGGTTATTCGATGAAAGTGATTTTCATTTGTTTAAAACTTCCTGTGAATGGTGTTACAGGAAAAAGATAAAACTTGTCCTGGTCGGTGTACAGCCACAGCCTTTAAGCCAAATCAAGAAAGACGGCCTGTATGATTTAATCGGCCCTCTTAATATTGTCGATACTATCGACCAGGCCCTAAAGCGGTTTGACCGTGTTTATTAATATCAATAGAATATTGTTAATCAGGAATATTTTACTGATACGCTGGTACGATAATGAGTGGGGATACAGCAATAAGGTCGTTGATTTGATTAAGTATATCCACAATATTGACAATGGGTTAGGGAAATCAGGAGAAAAATCGGCGGCCGCGAAAGCTTAAAAACAGCATATATGCGACACATTTCACAGCGTATATGCGACAAGTGACAGTATATTATTGATTAGATAAATAGCCAGTTATTCCGTTAGCGGAGTAGCTGGTTATTTTTTTTGATTATTATTTTGAATTTTTTTACTTAGAAAAGTCTATATAAGTACTACTTGAATACAGCTTGTAATAATTAACAATATAAACTAAAATAAATGGCATATGTCTACTAAACTCATTGCTACAGACAAGCTTTGGTATCTTAAGCGGATTAATCTTTTCAAGGTCATGAACGCCAATGAGATGATGGATCTTGCCCAGCGCACGACCATGAAGAATTACCGCAAGAAGGAGATCATCTATCTGCCCGGCCAGCCGGGGCAGCATATTTATTTGCTTAAAAAAGGTGTGGTCAAGATTTCACGCCTGACTCCTGAAGGACGGGAGCTCACGCTTGCGCTTTTAAAGCCAGGAGAAATCTTTGGGGAGTTAGAAGTCCTCGGTGAAAAGGGAGGCGGCACGCAGGCGGAGGCGCACAGCGATGTGATGATTTGTATTTTAAACCGTAAGGACCTTATCGGCTTGATGCAATCCAAACCCGAATTGGGTATACGTCTCAGCAAAATCATCGGCTTTCGCAGACAGGTTATTGAAAACAGGATGGAAAATCTGATTTTCCGCAATGTCCCTCAAAGATTATCAAGTTTATTCATTGAACTAAAAGAAGATTTTGGTGAAGAGCAAGACGGCAAGTTGAAGATCAACATTCCCCTCACCCATGAAGATGTGGCCAACCTTATCGGCGCCGCTAGGGCGACCGTTTCCGAGATTATTACTGAGTTCAAGAGCAATGGCCTCATCGAAACCAGCGGAAAGTATTTCTTTATCAGGGACATAGAGTCTTTGAAAAGAAATCTCGTCTAAATATCATATCTTATTTATTCCCAATTAGTTATATACACAGAAGCCTTTCCATAATAATTCCCTGTTTTGTCACCCCGCTGACAGTTTTAAATCCAGTACCGTGCTATCCTATGTTCAACGAAAGGAAAAGGAATATGCAC
>Ga0210019_1002714_pt1 | contig 16903 bp, 14 predicted proteins | sample CryGeyCG2114_020_2_FD_183969 | JGI IMG/M metagenome (GOLD analysis project Ga0210019, IMG submission 183969) | Groundwater microbial communities from aquifer - Crystal Geyser CG11_big_fil_rev_8/21/14_0.20 (SPAdes) (version 2) | ecosystem: Environmental > Aquatic > Deep subsurface > Groundwater ...
GACCGGCGTTGGATGGACTATGCGGTATTGGAATGGATTCGGGAACTGCACGAAAACCAGTATGGGCTCCGGAACTTGTATGTTACAGGCTGAATTATTATCCATCGCGGATGGGAATTTACTCCTTGCACTCCAGGGATTTTTAATAATTACTAAAAGTTGATCATGCAATTATTTCCGGAATATGAAATGCCTGTTCCACCATTGGCTGACAGGTTACGCCCTGAAAGCTGGGAAAAGTTTGCCGGGCAGGAACACCTGATTGGCGAGGGCCTGCCTCTGAGGGAGTTGGTGGAGTCGGGTTCAAAACTGTCCTTTATTTTATGGGGTCCTCCGGGTACGGGTAAGACAACCCTTGCGCGCATTGCGGCGCGGTTGACCGAAAACGAGTTTCATGAGGTCAGCGCGGTCAATGCCGGGGTCGCCGATATTCGCAAGGTTATTGAAGGCGCCCGGCAAGTTTGGAAGGCCAGGCAAAAGGGGACAATTTTGTTCATTGATGAAATTCACCGGTTCAACAAAGCCCAGCAGGACGCTGTTCTGCCTTACATCGAGAATGGAACGGTTCGCTTGATCGGCAGTACGACAGAGAACCCTTCTTTTGAAGTGATCCCCGCACTTCGTTCGCGTTGCCAGATGTTTCGTCTGGAAGCCTTGGAGCGAGAACAGATCAGGGATATTCTGAACCGCGCTTTGACGGACAAAGAAAAGGGCCTCGGAGAATCAGAGCTCGAAATTTCTGCAGAGGCGATGGATATGATGGTCAGCCATGCTAATGGCGATGCCCGCCGGGCTCTCAATGTGCTGGAAGCGGCGCATGATGTGGCCGCCCAACGAGAACACAAAAAGGTTGATTTGAAAATTGTTGAGGGAATCATTCAACAGGCCGCCACCCTTTATGATAAGAAAGGAAACGAGCATTATGATCACGCTTCGGCGTTCCAGAAAAGTTTGCGCGGATCGGATGCCGATGCGGCGATATACTGGCTGGCCAAACTGATCGCTGGCGGGGAGGACCCGCGATTCATTGTTCGGCGACTGCTGGTCACGGCGGCGGAAGATGTTGGCAATGCAGACCCGCAAGCCTTTCTTCTGGTGCAAGCTGTGGCCAACGCGGTGGAAAAGCTGGGATTTCCAGAAGCCCGCATTCCCCTTGCCCAGGCGGTGATTTATGTTGCTCAGGCCCCCAAGGATAATTCGGCGATTGTGGCTATTGATCAGGCTTTGGAAGATATCCAGCAAAAAGGCTTGTCTTATCCCGTTCCAGATCACTTGAAAGACACGCATTATAAAGATGCCAAATCCAAATATGGGTTCGGTGTGGATTACAAATATCCACATAATTACCCTGGCTCTATCGTTGAACAGGAGTATCTGCCGAAACCCTTAAAGGGCCGGAAATATGTTCCCGCAAAGCATAAGGCCAGTGAGGAATAGGGTAACAAAAGCTTCCTCCGGTTAAAAGGCCCCCCGGACCCTCGAACAACTGGAGTCCCTCCTGATGGTTGATGATTTGTTTTCTTCATGATATAGAAAGCACTCATAAGTTTTGATTTAAGGAAGAGCGATGAGCGAAAATTGCAGGTTTAAAAATGTTGAAGAAATTTTTGAAGGCCGCTTGCGCGGCAATCAATTGATGCTCAGTGGTAAGGGGCTTAACCCTGAAGAAGCACGGCTATTATGGCAGGCTCCCAGAATGATGGAGGTCAGTTGGTTGGATTTGGATGATAACAATCTGGGCGACGAGGGAGTTCGAGAGCTGGCCGAATGCGCATTTTTGGAAAATGTTCAATATTTGAACCTCAACCAAAATAAAGTCGGCGATGAGGGTTTGAAATACCTGGCTGACGCCGCGCATTTGGGAAAACTCAAGCGTCTGCATTTGAAGGGAAATCCTGTTAAAGGGGACGGCCTGCTCTCCTTATTCAATTCTGAAATGCTGGTGAATTTGTCTACCTTCCAGGTTCATGAAGGTTGGACTTGTAAAAAAAGGGAAGGGTGGCGATATAAGCCACAATCCTGACTCATGCCTTATACTTTCAGCCAACTACATATTCATATTTCAGCGCAAGACCGGCCCGGAATTCTGGCCGAATCTTTGGCCTTCATCGTCGAGACAGGTTGGAATGTGGTTGATATCAAGCAATTTGTCTTCAACGGACTGCTCAATCTTTCCATTTTACTGGATGGTTGTGATGAAAGCCGAATTCCACCTCTGCGTGAGGCACTTTCTGCCTATGCTGAGGAAATGAATTTTAAGGCCACCGTCTATCCCTGGGAAACCGATACCCGGCCAGATGCTCCCTATGCCCACCGTTCGGTGGTGACTTTGCTATGTGATTCCATGCCATCTGCGGGTTTTCTGGAAATCACCAGGATATTCGCCGATCTCGATATCAACATCCTGCGTATTGAGCAATTGGGGTCGGGAGATGTCCACGCCCTGGAGTTTGTGATTGGAACCCGTGAGGCCCACTCATCGGAAGAGGTATTGGACGCTCTGGTGAAGTTCAAGGAAAATTACAGGGTCGACATCGCGGTTCAGGAGGAAACTTATTTCAGGCGCAACAAAAGATTGATTGTGCTGGATGCCGATATGACCTTCCTGCAATGTGAAGTCATTGATGAATTGGGAAAGCTAGCCGGAGTAGGGGAGGAAATGGCGGCAATCACCCATCAGGCTATGAATGGAGAAATTGACTTCGAATCGGCGTTGCGCCAAAGGGTAAAGCTTTTACAAGGTCTGCCGGTGGAAAGCTTGGAGCAATTATCCAATGTTCTTCCCCTGACACCGGGGGCCGAGTCCCTTGTCAAAATTCTCAAATATCTGGGGTATAAGATTGCCCTTGTCAGTGGCGGGTTCCAATTCTTTATCGACAAGATTCGCGATAACTATGGCTTGGACTATGGCATCGCCAATCAGTTGAAGATTGAAAATGGCAAGGTCTCTGGTGAGCTTGAAGGGCAGATCATCGACGCGGAGGCTAAGGAAAATGCTCTGGTTTCTCTGGCGGAAAAAGAAGGCTTTTCCCTACGCCAGGTGGTGGCGGTTGGAGATGGAGCTAACGATATCAAAATGCTGGCACGGGCAGGACTGGGAATTGCCTTCAACGCTAAACCCATCGTACAACGCCAGGCGCGGGCCAGCATTAACCAGTCCGATTTGAAATTAATTCTTTATTTTTTGGGGGTTAATGGTAAAGACCTTAATGAATTGGATGAGATTGTTGGCCAAGGTAAATTGCAGTTCTGGCCTAAAGGCTGATGGAGAAAATGCCTGAAAAAATTAACTGGGCTGGTTTTTGTAGGTTAAGTCTTTAATCCATAAGCACCATGCCAATGGCATGGGTTGGAGTGCAGGGGGTTTGTGGGCCGAGGTCATCCCACCCGTTATTGTGGATGGTTCCATTCACATCAATGCCACAGGCTTGCAAAGTGGGTCGGGCTTTTTCAGGAAACTGGCAATTTGTTGCAATGGTGCAGGGTTCACACAGGTTGCAGGGCTGGGCAGATAAGGCGAAAGCTCTGCTAAACCCTTTTTCCTTTAAAAGCTTTTCCAAATGGATAACAATTTCCCTTACATTTGTTTCGGGACTGGCATTGATGAGTAGGGCCTTTTCGTAGTCAACAAGGATTTCTGACATTTCCTCCGCATTAGGAGCATATGGGGGACAGGTAAGAAGTGATCCATAATGAGAACAACCATATTGGCATTGAAGTTTCATCCAATGGCCCATGGATATGGTTTTCGTTAAGATCACTTTTGCTTTCGTGCAACCTAACCGTGTAGCTTCCTGAATCAACTCCTGATTCGAACGAATGTTTTCGGGCAGGGCTTTTATGTTTCCAGAAGGCATGAGCTTTTCCGTTTCCGCAGTTTCTTTATTTTCTTTGTCCTGTTATTATTTAGTGGATGGGCTTGAGGGTCAAGGCAAGAAATTACTTCGAGGAGTTGCCACGGCAAATTTTCGAAAACCAACCTGTTTCGAACTTATCATTTTAAGTGTTTAAAATTAAGAGGTTATCGCTTTAAATTTGCGGGTGTCAGGCACTCAAATCTTACGGACTGGAATACAACAACAACGGATGAGAAATGGAATTTCCCTTTAAGGCAATTGGTTTTGACTGGGCATATACCTTGGTGGATTTGGGGAAAGAAGATGACCGGTTCCCTTTGGAAAAAGTTTTTGCCTTTCTTCGAGGCAAACAAATTACCCTGCCTGATTTCGAAGTTTTCCTAATGAAGTCTCAGTCGTTGTTCAGGTCAATGATAGAGCTATCCCGGACCACCCACCGCGAAGCCCGCTATGAAGAAGTTTTACACTATCTGCTCTTCTATTTTAAAGTGCCCTGGCAGGGAAAGGCCTCGCTTCAGGAAATTTTACAGGTCTACTATGAAGAGGTCTACCGGGAAAGGGAGATATTCCCCGAGGTGGTTGCTGTTCTTGAACAATTGTGCAGGCAAGGGGTTTGCATGGGAATCATTTCCAACACGACCAACCCGGTTTTTATGAAGGAATTAGAACTGGAAAGCTCCGGTTTGAAGAAGTATTTTGACTTTTCCATTTATTCATCAGGAGTCCCCTTTCGCAAGCCGCACCCCTCCATTTTTGAACTGGCGATCAGCCATTTCCAATTACCGCCTTCAGAAATTCTTTTTGTGGGAGATAATCCTTCCGCAGATATTTCAGGGGCTCAAGGAGTGGGAATGAAAACAGCCTGGCTGAACCGCAGGAAGGAGAGGGCTGATATCCGCCCGGACTATGAGCTAACTTCTCTGGAAGACTTGTTGCGGATTCATTGGGTTGAAGCATGAGTCATAAGTTCTTTGTTCCGGGAGAACAAATTGTCAATAACAAAGTGACAATTACCGGATCAGATGTTTCGCATATCAGAACTGTACTAAGATTGAAGGCGGGTGAATCTATTCAAATTATCAGTGATTCGGATAAACTGTTCACCGTTCGACTGGTTGAGGTTCAAGCCAGGGAGATTCAGGGAGAAATCATAGCTTCTGAAAAATTTGATATTGAGTCTCCCTTGGCGGTGCATTTGGGGCAGGCATTGACCAAAGGAAACAAGTTTGATGTGATTTTGAGAAAATCCGTGGAACTGGGAGTGTGTTCCATCACTGCTTTAACCACTGAGCGATGCGTAATAAAAACACATCAAGTGGAAAATAAAATCAGGCGCTGGAAAAAAATTGCGCTGGAAAGCTGTAAACAATGCGGTCGAACCCGTGTTCCCAGGGTGGAAGAAGGTGTGGAAAACCTGGAGACTTTTTGCCGCAAAAATAATGATCGGGATCTCAAACTGATCTTTTGGGAAATGGAGGAGAAAGTTTCCCTCAAAAACCTGAAGCCCGACCCCATACCACGTTCTGTCGCTGTCTTAATTGGACCTGAGGGCGGATTCAGTCCGCCTGAGATAGAGAAGACCCGGGAATATGGGTTTCAGACCGTGAGTCTGGGGCCTCGGATACTCCGAGCGGAAACGGCCCCTGTTGTCGCATTGGCTCTTTTACAGGCACTTTGGGGTGACCTGTAAAAACCTGATTACTATTGAGTCGAAATTGAGTTTATATTGGAAACCTTAAATCTATGGCCAGACGATGACCTATCAATGCAAGCTGGAAATTTTTGAAGGCCCTTTAGACCTGCTTCTCCATTTAATAAAAGAGCAAAAGTTGGATATTTACGATATTCCCATTGCTCAAGTTACTCGTCAGTATATGGATTATCTGGAGATGTTGCAGGAGTTGAACCTTGATCTGGCAGGGGAATATTTGGTCATGGCCGCTGAACTGGCGCGTATTAAATCAAAAATATTGTTGCCAGCACCTGAAGTCGGTGACGAATTTGATGCTGGGGGTGGGGAAGACCCGCGTGCGGAATTGATGCGCAGGCTACAAGAGTATCAACGCTATCGGGACGCGGCATTTGAACTGAGGCTGAAGGAACACGACCGGCAACAGGTTTTTGTGCGAGGCGGGCAGATTGAAATTGAGGAAAGCTCTGAGGATAAAGAGTCAGTGTCTGCATCGGTTTTCGATCTGCTCAAAGCCTACCAAAAAATCCTGAATACCAAATCGTTTGAAAAAGATTATGAAATTGAAATCAACGAAATGTCGGTCACCGACCAGATTCAGCATATTATGGAGATTCTCAACTCTTCGGAAAGTGTTACGTTTGAATCCCTGTTTACGGTGCTGAATACCAGGCAGGAGGTTGTTGTGACGTTTCTTGCTATTCTGGAGTTAATGCGTCTTAAATTATTGCGTGTTCAACAGGTTCGTCACTTTGAAACAATCCGGATTTATAAGTCCGCAGACCAGGAGGCCCAGGATGCTATATTGGCAGAATATCACCGAAGCATGAGTTCGGAATCTCAGGAGTGATGACTTCCGACCTGATATCCTCATTGCGCTTCCTGTTGGTGCACGCGAAGGCGCGAAGACGCGAAGTTGGTGTGCTTGTTGACGACTTGCTGGAGGCCGTCCTTCGGAGCGGTGCGCCGACTTCAGCTCGACGATCAGTTGTCCATCGACCACAATCGCGGCCACTTCCTCGATATCCCTTCGCGCCTTCGCGTCTTCGCGTGAGACATGAATCTCAAACATTGACCCGCTCCTGTTCAATGTAGGTAGGGGTCTGTAGATAGATGGATAGGGGTCTTGAATTAGCATTAGAGCCTCACTTTCATAACAATACGGTTTAACTTTTTTTTCTGCAAAGCCATTTCTTTATCCGTTTTTATTTTCAACCTCAGCCTTCCAATTGCTTTAGAACTCCAGAGTAGCTCATTCCTCAAAATTGACGGGATATCTCCATTAAATTGTATCCGCCCGTCATTCTGCTCAAGATCCTGGCCAGGGGCTCAGAATATTCTGGAAATGTTCATAATTCTGGGTGTTAAAGCTATTAACGTATAGAATAATGCACGTAAAGACCATTATTGTTTGGGGGTTACTGTAGGTATATATTGATATAACGTCCATTATTATATATACTATGCTCAATAGTGACCATAAAAATGGACAAAATATGAGAAAAACCCAGTTGGACTTGATGGTGCCGATTCCGGTCAGGCGAGCGGTGCATAAGCTTGGACAGGATATCCGAGATGCCCGGCTCAGACGGCGTATTTCAACGGCTGTCATGGCTGAACGGGCCTCTATCAGCCGGACAACCCTGAACAAGATAGAAAAAGGCGACCCCGGTGTTTCGCTGGGTAACTACGCCAATGTGCTCTTTGTCCTGGGTATGGCTGAGCGGTTGGGTGATCTCGCGGACGTCAAGATGGATACGGTGGGTCTTGAACTCGAAGAGGAGCGCTTGCCGCAACGTATCCGCAAGCCGCGCCAAAATAAATCCGGGCGCAAGTCGTCCCAGTCTGGACAGAAGAGTAAAGCGTGATGGAAACAGAAGTGTATGTCTATGTGGATATTGCCGGTACGCCGCATCTGGCCGGGCGACTGTGGGCGCACGTGCGCAAAGGTAGGGAAAGTGCCACGTTCGAATATCATCCGGGCTGGCTTGAGTATGCAGAGCGTTTCTCCCTGGAACCGGCCCTGACGCTGGGGCCGGGTCCATTCCACACACCTTCAGGTAAGCCCCTGTTCGGTACCATTGGTGACTCTGCCCCCGACCGCTGGGGGCGGGTGCTGATGCGCCGGGCAGAACGGCGCCGGGCAGAGCGCGCGGGCGAGACGCCGCGCACCTTGATGGAAATCGACTATCTGCTCATGGTTGATGATGAGACACGACAAGGCGCCCTGCGCTTTGCCAGGCACGACCGCATGGATGCGGGAGGTAGGGCGACGCAGGACGCCAAAGCCGAGGAGAGCGGCCCGTTTCTTGCCGAACATGAAGCCACTCGCATACCACCCCTGATCGATCTGCCACAATTGTTGTCAGCGGCGGAACATGTCGTTGGTGACACGGATAGCGACGAGGACCTGCGCCTGCTACTGGCACCTGGTTCATCATTGGGTGGTGCGCGTCCCAAGGCGTCTGTTCGGGACCGGGATGGGCATCTCGCCATCGCCAAGTTTCCACACAGGGATGACGAGATCAATACGGTTCTGTGGGAGGCGGTTGCGCTCCGCCTTGCGGCAAAGGCCGGTATCCCTGTATCCGACTGGCGAATCGAACAGGTACTGAACAAGCCAGTGCTGTTACTGCGCCGGTTCGATCGGGCGCAAGGTCAGCGCATCCCGTTTCTTTCGGCCATGAGTATGCTCGGGGCCAGCGACAACGAGTCACGCAGTTACCTGGAATTTGTCGATGCCCTGCGCCGGTATGGTGCCAGCCCGAAACAGGATATCCATGAACTGTGGCGACGTATTGTCTTCAATATTCTGATCTCCAACACGGATGACCATTTGCGTAATCACGCTTTCCTCTATACCGGTCCTGACGGCTGGCGGTTGGCTCCGGCCTATGATCTCAATCCGGTACCCACGGATATCAAACCACGTGTTCTGACAACGGCCATTGATCTCGATGACGGATCGGCCTCTCTCGATTTGGCGATGAGTGTGGTGGGCTACTTTGAACTGGAGAAGGAAAAGGCACACGTGATCTCAGCCGAGGTCGGGCAGGCAGTGGCAACGTGGCGTGAAGAGGCTAGGCAACTAAGTCTTACGCGAGCCGAGATTGATCGCGTGGCCTCGGCCTTCGAGCATGAGGACTTGAAAGCGGCGCTTTCTCTTTCTTAATGTTGGTGAAGGAATGGCAGTGACGAAATCTCAGGCGAATAAGGAGTAGGCTGTTGACGATAAGCTACTTACTCTTCCACGGCGGAGACACGGTCGACGATCTTGACGCCGCCGGGTTTCATGACTGCGCCTCCTGTTGGTGCACACGAAGGCGCGAAGACGCGAAGTTGGTGTGCTTGTTGACGACTCGCTGGAGGCCGTCCTTCAGGAGTGGTGCGCCGACTTCAGCTCGACGATCAGTTGTCCATCGACCAGCAAATCCAGCCGAAAGCCTTCGTCAAGCTCTATCCCTTGGCAACGGATGGGAACCGGCTTCTGCCGTTCGACCAGCAGGCCGCGCTGTTCCAGCATCCTGGCCCCAAATCCCGATGCAATTGCAACGCCGCATTGACCACAATCGTGGCCACTTCCTCGATATCCCTTCACCTTTAAGGATACAAACTCGGGAACCACCGTTCCACAATGTCGATGGGAAACCCTAGCCGGACAGGGCCTTTTACATTTCTTGACGTGAGAAGGCCTTTCTCTAAAAGTTCTTTTAAAACTGTGCGTGCTTGTCGGTCTTTATAACCTGTCAAACTAGTAGCCTTGCCTCGTTCAAACTCACCCGCTAAAAGAGCTTCCCTTAATAAAGGAAAAGACCCTTTCGGCAAACGCTTGGCTCGCACTTCTTCTCCCGTGTAAATTTCGACTCGGCGGATGAGTTCAGCCGGTTTAAGCAATGACTCCATAAAATCTACCTGATCAATACAGATATTTAAAAAGAACACGCAAAAATCTTCCAGTCCCTTTTGAGAAAGAGAGCCTCGCCCATCCAAGTCTCCTTGCCTTGGTGCATCTGCCGCATCAAGCCGTGTTTTATACTCTTCTGCATTTCGAGCTAAACCACGGGATACAGACCAAAGACTACGGCCAATACCAATGATTTTCAGATAGGCATGAGAATACAGCCGCGCAACCCTGCCGTTTCCATCAATAAAGGGATGTATCCAAAGAAGCCGGTGGTGTGAAGCGGCGGCGGCAACAAGCCTATCCATACGCCCTAGTTTATTGGGATCGTAAGCATCTTCAAATCGTTTTAGAAAATCGGAGATGTTTTCAGCCCTTGGTGGAATATGCCTTCCGACCGCTACATCACTTTCCCTAAATTTTCCTGGCTCAACACGAATCTTTTCTTTTGTATCTGGGTTTTCAACCCAGAGAAGATCATCTGGCAAGTGTTTACAGAACTCTTTATGAAGCCATTTAATAAAAGCTATCGATTTTTTCTTTTCTATCTCTTGGGTGTCGATTTTTTCTTGAAGAAGGATATGCGCCTTGGCTTCTAGTTGCAGATCTCTCTTTTTAGGCTCTGCAGAAAAGTCTCCTTTTAAAGCCCGGTCTATATCTCTTGGGTGGGTGTCATGTCCTTCGATAAGATTGCTGTAATAGCAGTTCACGGAACGAACGAGTTCACCAATGGAAAGTTGAACCGTAGGATGGATCATCCCTGCCAAATGAGCCGACTTTTCTGACAGTTCAACGCCCAAGTCTTGCAATTCGCCAGAAGTTGGCGAAGGCAACATAGGTTCCATTAGGGTTATTTGTTCACTTTTAGCCATATTTAGCACCAATTTTTGCCGATCTAAATGCCGCAACTAAGTATTTATATTACTTTACTTTTTAATAGTTTGGAACTAATTTTTTGCCGATATTTTTGCCGATTCTAGGCATGCAGTGTTAATTAGGCTAAGGAATGGAGAAATGGGTACTTATGAGAGCAACTTATACGCAGTATTTGCAAAGTTGAAAATAGGGAAGTTTACGCCGTCCACCGCACCCAACGATTGATATCACAGTTTGGGACTTCAAAAATTTCCATTCCTCTTCCGTAAGTTGGAAGGAAAAATCTTCGGGGGGGGGAACGTCCTGGGAAATAAAGTGGTAGAGAAACGACCACCAACCTCCCTCAACAAGTCAACTGTGACATTTCCCGAATTATTTTGCGCGGAGATTAAAAACACCGTCCCAGTTTTCTGGAGGCGGTGCCTGGATAAAATTTTCACATCGTTCCACATAGACTTTTGAAGGGCCATCTTCGGGGCGGGCGATCAATACACTTTCAAAATATCCTTTGGCTTCAGCCCATTTTCGGTCCCGATAACTGTTCATGCCCTCATTATATAAAGGTAGCACCTTTTTAAGGGATTCATCGATTTCTCCCCGCTTTGCCAGAAGCTCGTAAATTTTTATGGGAGTTGACCGGCCGACTACCCTTAGCACATCTAATTCCCGTACCTCGATGTATTCTTTAGCCTGCTTGTATGTGTACTCGCTGATAAGTGAATAGGTTCCATATTGCTTGTTGGCTCCTTCCAGGCGAGCGCACAGATTTACCGAATCCCCATTCATTCCATACATCATGCGAGTGGTTGACCCCATATTCCCGATTACCATTGATCCTGTGTTGATGCCTACGCGCATTAACAATTCTGGCTTGCCTTCCTCCTTGAATTTCACGCGCAGGTCTTTGAGCTTATTCTGCATATCTATACATACCCAGCAGGCCCGTTTTGCATGATCTTCGAAATAAACCGGGGCTCCAAAAAAAGCCTTGATCGCGTCACCGTCATAACGGTCCAGGGTGCCGTCGTATTGCAATAGAATATTTGTCATTTCGCTGAGGTAGGTATTCAAAAGGTCAACCAACTCTGTCGCACCCAGCTTTTCTGAGAAGGTGGCGAACCCCTCAAGGTCGGTGAAGAAAGCCGTTAGTTCTTTTTGTTCCCCGCCCAGCTTCAGTTTTGACGGGTCGTTAATAAGTTCTTTCACAACACGCGGTGAGAGGTATTGACCAAAAACTTTTTTGATAAATAGTTTTTGTTTTTCCTCCTCAATATAGCGTCCGATCATAATGGCGGCGGCAATACCTGTGTTTTCCAGAAAAGGGTAAAGATCGGTCAACCAGAACCCTTTGTTGAGAAATATCCAATGGCTTAGAAAGAACATGGCGCATGTGCTTGCCAACCAGACCAGAATGCTCAGGTTGGGTTGAATACGTGAATAGACTCCTGTCAGGGCCATCCCAACTATCAACAAATAAAGAAAATCAACCAGGGATTTCCAGGCAGGCTGAGCAAGAAAGCGGTTACTTAATATATTGTCGATAACCGTTGCATGGATTTCCACCCCCGGCAAGGCCGCGTCAAAAGGGGTTGACTTCAAATCTTCAAGAGCGGTGGCCGTGGCGCCTATCAGGACTATTTTATTTTGTACAGTATTTTTTATCACGCTGTCTGAACTCTGGTCCAGAAGATCGCTGATGGAAATGCCGGGAATTGTTTCACGGGGCCCCAGGTAATTAATTTCCATTTCACCCCTTGAATTTGTTGGAATGACAATGGGGTTTTTGTGGTCCAGAATAACCTCTTCCATGCCGGATTCATTGACCCGAAAGAGCAGAGTTGAATCCAGATATTGTTCAAGAATCCGTAATGAAAATGGAGGGAAGTAGTAATCTTTGCCATCTGCCAAATCAATATACCGGACAATGAGGGGGAGTTGCTTGACTGTTCCATCAGCTTCCAGGTCAAAGCTCAGGAAACCCGATCGGCTGGCTGTCCTTGATAATGGAGTTATATTGGATTCGACCGCGAATGCAGTGGGAAAAGTCAGGCTGGACAATTTCAGATTTTCGTTGGGCCTTAGAAACCCATTGAAACTGGATGGCTTCACATCTTCAAAATAACGATTGCGCTGGGTGACGGTTAAATGATCGAGACCCTTCGAGGAAAAGTGAAAAAAATAACCCAGTACAGATTTTGGTCCCTCTGACAGGGCTTGGGAAAATTGGGCATCCGCATTGATTTGTTCCAAAAGCCGGTCAAGAAGTTCCAGGGTCTCCTGATTTTGAACCGGGCCGACCAAATCTCTTAACCGTTTTAAGTCTTCATGGCTGGAACTGGTCTGGGGCGAGGAAAAAATAATGTCGAATCCGATCACCCCGGCTTCATAGTCTTTAAGTTTTTTGACCAGCTTGGCCATGGTCTGTCTTGACCAGGGCCAACGACCCAGAACATCCAGGCTTTTTTCGTCAATTTTTGCGATAACAATATTTGAGTTGGGGGGAAGTGGACCTCGTAATTTGAAGTGGGCATTTTGGAAAATATTTTCGAAAGGCCTTAACCATAGCGGTGAACAACTGTAGGTGACAAGGAGTAAAATTGTGACAAGGATGCCAGTGAGTAAAATGGAATATTTTTTCACTAAACGGATCAATTAATAGGACTCCCCAAATTTGCGGCTAACTATTTCTCATTATTCAATAAGTTTTAGACCTGGACAAGGCAGTTCAATGTTTTATTAAAAAAAGGTTTTATTAAAAAAAGGCACTGTTTTCAAAAGTCTTTGAGTCGGGAATACCTGTTTAGCGGGCCTGATTACAGGTGTTATCGGCCTTGGGATGTTTGGTTATTGCTCATCCCCCTACAACTAGGGGTTTGTATTTTAAGTTTATACTTTATACTAAAAGTGGCTGAAGTATGAAAGGGAATGGGAATTAAGGAGAAGAACCAGGTGAACGGTGAGACTTTGACCCAAAACGGGGATATTTCAGAAAAACTGGAAAAGTTAAGAGGTGTTGATTTCCTTAGCTTTTTTTCTGACGAGACCCTGGAAAAACTGGCCCGCTCCAGCAGAATAGTATCCCTCAATCCTTCTGAAGTGCTTTTTAAGGAGGGGGACAACTCGGATGCCATGTTTATCATACTTTCCGGTGAGTTGGTGGTCTATAAGAAAAATAAAGTGATCGCCAGAAGAAGATTTTGTGAGTACGTAGGGGAAATGGGTTTGATCGAATCCAAGCCTCGGTCCGCAACGATTCGAGCGGAAGTGCCATCAGAATTGCTGGAAATCACAGCAGAAAGATTTCAGAAAGAATTTTCTTTCCATTCTCAGGCACTGTTTGCTCTCCTAAAGACCCTTTCAGTAAGATCCCGGAAAGATTTGGATGTGATAGACGAGTTGAAGTCAGAATTGAGCGCCGCAGAGGAAAATACGGAACAGTTTTCACAGGTGCTCGACGACACTAACAATGAGACATATATTCTCTCTGCCAATGATTACACCATCACTCAAACCAACTCTGCCGCTTCCCGAAATCTGGGTTACAGCAAATCACAGATTTGTAATAAGGCGTTATACGATTTTTGGGAAGACCATTCCCGCTTAGAGCTTGAAATAATGGTGGAGCAACTTCGAACTGGTAAAAAGCTGATTCAGGTTTTTGATGCTCTGCAGAAGAGGAAAGACGGGACTGTTTATCCGGTACAGGTGAAGTTAAGGTTGATCCATATTAGGAAAAAAATCGCATTGTTGGCCGTGGTCCTGGACTTGACAGCGTCCAGGCAATTGGAATCCAAAATGAAGCGTATGGCATTTTTCGATTCGTTGACCGGCCTGCCCAACCGCAATATGATCAATGACCGGATGAAACTGGCACTTGCCCATTCAGAACGGAACCAACAAAAATTCGCGTTGCTGTTTTTGGATATGGATGATTTTAAATCTGTGAATGATTCCCTCGGACACTCTGTTGGGGATGAGCTGTTAAAAGAAGTGGCCAAACGTTTGACAGGTTTATTGCGCGGTGAGGATACGGTGGCAAGAATTGGTGGCGATGAATTTGTCATCCTTTTAACCGGATTGAACGATGAGAATTACTCGACCCGGCTGGCGGAACGAATTATATCAGCCCTTAAACCAGTATTTAAAATTAACGAGCACGAAGTTTATTCAAGTTTCAGTATTGGAATCGCGCTTTACCCAAATGATGGCATGGACGTTGAAACCCTGTTCAAGAGCGCGGATCTGGCCATGTACCGAGCTAAGGAGCAGGGAAAGAATTCTTATTTCATACACGACCCTCAAATGTTGTCTATTGCCCAAAACCGGTTAAACCTTAAGACTCTTTTAAATCGAACCCTTGAGAATGGCGAGTTCCTATTAGAATATCAACCGAAAATTGATTTCAAAACAGCCGATTTTCAAAGGTTTGAAGTATTTTTGAGAATGAATGATCCTGAAAGAGGGTTGGTGCTCCCGGCAGAATTTCTTCCCATAGGTGAGGAAAGTGGCCTGATCATTCCTATTGGGGACTGGGTTTTGCAGGCGGTGTGTAAACAAATTCAAATATGGAGACAAAAAGGAATGCCTTTGATACCTGTTTCCATCAACATTAGCCAGATACAATTGCTTCAGGGAAAGTTGACGGAAAAAACGGAGGATTGCTTGAACAGTTTTGGGCTGGAACCGGGTATGGTTGAATTTGAAGTTCCCGAAATGGCTTTATCCCAAACCTCTAAACCGGTTATAAAAAACTTGATGGAGCTTCACGAGCTTGGTTTAAAGCTGGCCTTGGATAATTTTGGCCTGGGTTTTTCTTCTTTAAATAATATTGCTCACATCCCTTTCAGTACTTTAAATATAGACCCCAGGTTGATCCAGGGATTTTCTTCCGGGGTCAATTCCATCATTACCAGCACTATTATTGGTATTGGAAAAAGTTTGAAATTGAAAACGGTTGCCAAGGGAATCGAAACGGTTGCACAAAAGGAATTTATGGAGCAGACTGGATGTGACTGGGCTCAGGGTTACTTTGTCAGTAAGCCATTGCCAGGAGAAAAGCTTCTCCTTCAAAATAGTCCTATGAAAAATAAAAATCTGGATTCGTTATGAGTTTGAAAGATTTTACTCAACGATTTAAACCTTGCTTGATTCGCTTTTCACGTTTGATGGCGGTAGGGTTTTGTTTTCTGATTTTTGTTTCTGGTAGCCCGGATAATTCGCAGATCAGCAGGGCTGAGTTCGTGGCTATGATTGCCGAGAATCAACCCGATCACCCTTTCCTTCCCAAAAACCATACGGAATTATCCCAGGAAGAATTGTTCAATAAAATGTCCCGGATTTTAAAAATCCGTGGATTTAAAGTTTTAAGCGGTAAAGATGCCAAAGGCCTAATGACCGATCAAGAGTTTGTGCGGGTGGCCTACGCCTTGTCCGGTGAACCTCCGGGGAAAAGCCTTTTTGATCAAAAATTGTTTTTGAAAGAACAGGGGGTTGTGAAATCTGCCGATGTTGGGATTGCAACCGGTGCGGAAGGGAAAATCCTGCAGTTTCATGAAGGTGAAACTTCCTCCTCAGATGTTGAACTGGCTTCTCCTGTATTTATGAATGACCGGATTAAAACCAAATCAGATTCTGAAGCTTCTTTCACCTTCGATGATAAAAGCACCCTGACGCTTGGTGAAAACTCCAATATCAGTATTAAAAAGCATATTTATGATCCGGATAAAGACCTGAGGCAGACCGTGGTCAACGTGGCTTTAGGAACGGTGCGGTTTGTAGTGACCAAGGGTAAAGCCAAAGGGTCAAGCTTCAAGGTGGTGACACCGACCGCTGTCGCCGGAGTGAGGGGAACAGAATTTGTCGTAACGGTAGATAAAGGCGGCAAGACATCTTTTATTGGAATCTCAGGCTCTATCGAAACGGCGCCACTGCTTGCCAATGGACAACTGGGGAAAAAATCTATTGTTGCAAAAGGGCAAATTCAGGAGATATCGAAGGGAGCATTGGAAGCCAAGGTAAAGGCGAATAACGGTAATGCCTTCGGTAAAGATAAAGGCAATAAAGGTAAGAGTGAAGAAAAGGGTAACAAGGGCAATGCCAGCAAGGGAAAAGGTAAAGCCAATAAACTGGCTGATAAAGGGATAAACAAAAGCAAGGCTGAGAAAACGGCGAAAAGTCGGTTTCTGAAAAAAGAATCGGTGCAAAAACCGCGCATAATAAAGGTTGCAGGGTTATCAGCGGGTCCCGGTTCAACTCTCTCCAGGAGCCTTCTAAAGGGGGGTAATTCCCCTGATACCGGGAAAGGGGGAAAGCTGAACGGTTCTGCAAATTTCAAAAATCCAGCCAAGCCATCAATAATAACAAAGCAACTGGCCCGCCCCCCCGTATTGAGACCTAAGCGGCCCTTTATTCCTACGAAAAATGGCCCGACGATTATAGCCGGTAACTCCGGCGGTGGTAATCCCGGTAACCCCGGCGGTGGTAATCCTGGTAATCCCGGCGGTGGTAATCCCGGTAACCCCGGCGGTGGTAACCCTGGCAACCCCGGCGGTGGTAACCCTGGTAATCCCGGCGGTGGTA
>Ga0210019_1002720_pt1 | contig 16870 bp, 19 predicted proteins | sample CryGeyCG2114_020_2_FD_183969 | JGI IMG/M metagenome (GOLD analysis project Ga0210019, IMG submission 183969) | Groundwater microbial communities from aquifer - Crystal Geyser CG11_big_fil_rev_8/21/14_0.20 (SPAdes) (version 2) | ecosystem: Environmental > Aquatic > Deep subsurface > Groundwater ...
CCTAAAGAAGGGCACATACAACCAACTCTGAAGGAATATATATCTTTTTACAATTATTCACGGCCTCACCTTTCGCTTAATTGTCTTACTCCGTCTCAAATGTTGCCAAGGTGCTGAGGTAACTACGCTAATCCCACTCTAAGACTTCTCGTTTTTCTGTTGGGAAAAGAACTAATAGCACGTTAAAAATGAGGGAAGGAAAGAAAAAATAAAAGAGAAAGCACGTTGTGCTTCTTTCCGCTCGAGATGTATCTCAAAATACTTGGGGTCTATCTCGAGCGCGAAAAGAAGCACTTTCGTTGCTCACCTTATTTTATTTTTCTATTCAAAGGAAAGGAGGAATGCAAGAAGTCAAAAGACGGTAAAAGGTACCAGCAGGGTGCCTGAGGATCCTTCACGGGATCTCTCGAAGTTTGATGGAAGTTTTTCATCGGACCCGCCAATGTCTGGTCATCGTGATCAGAGATTGTGGACAGTATAACCAACAACTACCTCAAGGAGATTTCTCGCCATGCAAAAAGATTTGAGCATCACTCACAAGCCGCTTGACATATTTTTCATTGTCGACGGCGTTGCCCGTAAGGGCACCTTCTGGATCGCAAAAGATATATTCGGAATGCTTTCGGATGAGGCAATTGCAGCCATGAAGGTCGATGTCAAAATGGTGTTCGAGAGAGATCAAGTCCCCGATGGACAGGAGGCATTCACAAAACCTCCTATTCGCATCACTGTGAGCAGATACACCCAACGTCGACCTCGCCGAAGTATTTTTGACAGATGGAACCCATTCAGGGATCCTCTGATGGACGCCTTGGATGAGCTTGAAGAGATGTTGGTGGCTTTGCAGCCGTTCAATTTTGCCTCTGACAACACTTACACGGCCACCCCCGAACAAGCGCTCGCCGCCTTTATGTCCGACGACTACAGCGATGGAGAAATGCAACTGGCGACAGTTGTGCTCGCAATACGCGCTGGCGAAATCTCAGAAATCCCAGATAGCGTATGGGGTTGGCATCGAGTAGATGCTTTCGAGATTGTCAAGGCATATGATAAGGGCGAACGTGAATGCTGTGGCCAGAAAGGCTGCGCAAGAGATCTTGCCTTCAAAGCCATTACATTTTTCGAAGAGTATCTTGAAGCAGAGGCCGCTGGCCCCGACGACCGGACTGACGACGGCGCATAACGCCACCCCCATGCATAGTAGAGCCCCCTTTCCGACTAGCCCGACCAGAGGACCGCCCATAAAGCGGTTCTCTGGTCGGTGACACACCCCTTCCCTCATTTATTCTTTTTGAAATATATATTAAAAATCTTCATATGTCACTTACCGAACTCAAACCACATTATCCTGGACATATTGATGTTCCACCGACATGTGCAGATGCCGAATGGTACTGGCTTGATTATTTTCATACCCTTCAAGGGTCTGAGGGTGTTCATGCTAAGACATCCCATATCGTAAGTGCCCATGACAAGTCACGATCATGGATCACGTCCACAATACAAAAGGGGCCAATTGAAGAAATAAAAAAGGGGTCTAAAACATTTTTGTGCCTGACCGGAGAGATCGCAGGATTCATCGCGGCAAATACCACGAGTCATGCTCACAGACTTCGTACATACTTCCAACTTCCTGATGAACATTTTATCATGTATCAGGGCGTCCTTATGCGGCCTCTGCTTTCTACGCCTCCATTCCGTCGTGGATTTGACTATCTCCAATCTTATCGAAATGAAGGCAATGAGAGATGGTTTCTTGATGCACTTATTGAACAAATAACTTCTCTATCTCTCCCTATTGACGAGGAAATTTTTCGAAGTAATGTCACTCAATTTTCTCAAGGATTCCCTCATCTTTAATATTTTCCCAAAAAAAATACCTCCCCAAAATCAGGAAGGCATTCAAAAAAATCTTATTTTTTTATTCTACCGTGATCATACCGACTTGCCCATTGGCTCTGTGTTCTCCAACCGAACAATAATACTCAAAAGTACCTACCTCACCTGCGACAAATTCGATCATACCTGAATCTCCATCTTTGACAATGGGAAGCTTCACTCCGAGCTCATCAATATTGAAGTCATGCATCATACTCACACTGTTCATCACCATTCGTACCGTTTCTCCTTTTTTCACTTTCATGACATTTGGCTTGTAATAAAAGCTTCCTGCTTCTACATCAATCACCCGTACTCCTTGCTCGTCCACGACACCGGTATATGCTCCTTCTGCTTCTATTGATTCTGTTTCTCCTTCCATCTTTTCAGATGATTCTTCAACAGCAGTTCCATCAATTTTTTCAGTATTTTCTTCTTTATCAGATGATCCATTTCGCATAATCATATATCCGCCGATTACCGCCACGACTACAAGAATACCGATAATCTTCATCATCATTGAATTGCTTTTTGGTTCTGGTTTTTGTATTGCTTCATCCATATTTTTTTCACCCCCTTTATTAAAAATAAATTATAATCATCGTTAATTTCTCATGGCCCATTCTCAATACTTCAGGTTTTACTCCCATGGAGACATCAGTTGAAAATAATTTCCGTCCGGATCTGCAAGTGTTGCAATCCATAGCTTTCCCATCTCGTAGGGTTCTTTTACCACCTCGGTATTAAACTTTTTCATAAAACTGCGCCATCACTTTTAGCTGCATGGTCCCGATCATGAGTGAATTCAAATTTAACATAATCAAATGTAATTATTAATCGTAAGAATAACTATACACGGGGTTTAAAAAATTTCAAATCCGTATCTTTTGCTTTGGTATAATAACATCTATGCTCATACAACGATTGCAATTTATCACAAATTGGCTCTCAGGTGAATTTTTTTCCAATAAATCGATCGAAAATGTATATGACAATGTGAGTCGGGACAACAAATACGATACGTCCGTCAACTTCGAAAAAAGAACAAAAGGATTCAAACATATTTTGACACATGCCAAGTTGGATCAAGGATCAGTTTTGGATCTTGCTTGTGGGACAGGAGCGATAGAAGTTGCTTTGAAAGATAGAAACATGCATATCCTTGGTGTCGACAATTCTTCCGGGATGCTTGAGATTGCGCAAAAAAAACTGAAAAGATGGAAAAACATTACTTTTAAAAAAGGCAACTTTATGACAGTCGATTTGCCAAACAATCGTTTTGATTTGATTACAATAGCCCATGCAATACGATTTGTACCATAAGATTCTGAAGAAAAATTTGCGCAAAAAGTCTATCACTTACTTAAGAACGACGGATACTTTGTTGTCATAGTCCATGATGACAATTTTTTTGTCAGGAGTTACTATGCCCTTCTTTCTTTACTAGGTGCAAACAAAAAACTCAATTTTCCTTTTCAGTTAAAAAACATCCTCATAGAAAAACTAAAACCTTTTTTTGTTTTACAAGAAGTCGTTCCAGCACACAATAATTCTTTCGACTATAAAGATATCGGGCTTATTTTTAAGAAAATTGATAAACTTTAAGCATATCTTATGAAAATTGGCATCCTTTCAGATACACACGACCAAATTGAAAATATAAAAAAAGCGGTCAAGTTACTCAATGCCGAAAATATCGAGCTTGTCATCCACTGCGGAGATTGGGTCTCTCCGTTTAGCCTTCAATATTACAAAGATCTCACATGCCCAATACACGGGATCTTTGGGAATAATGATGGAGACAAATTCAGACATTTGGAAAGAGCTAAAGTCTATGGTGTGAATGTTTCATATGAAGATAGATTTATCTCAACCGAAATTGATGGAAAAAAGATTGCGGTATTTCATGGAGATTATGAGGAGATTATCGATGCACTTCTCGCGTCCCAAATGTATGATGTAGTATTTCATGGACACAATCATCAAAAAGAGATCAAAACAGTCGGGAAAACCTTGTCAGTCAATCCGGGGACATTTATGGATGAGACATCGCCATCCATAAAAGGTGCAAGTTTTGCAATCTATGAAACGCAGTCCAATTCAGCTCACATTATTGAGTTATAAACTATTTTGAAACTTACAGCTCAAGAACAGCAAACCATTGATGCATACGATACAAATGCTGCCGTCTGGGCCAGAAGCAGAAATAAAAAGGGTGACTGGATAGAAGAAAAAGAGAAATTTAATAAATATTTACCCATTGGAAAAATATTGGAAATCGGCGCAGGGGGCGGTCGCGATGCACGAGATTTGATCGATATGGGGTATGATTACGTGGGAACGGATATTTCCCAAGGACTTTTGCAAGAGGCACAAAAAAACAATCCCGGAGCAACGTTTCTTTTGCAAAGCGTGTATGAAATAGATTTTCCTGACAACTCTTTCGATGGAGTGTGGGCGTGTGCCGTACTACTTCATATGCCAAAAGACCGAATAGATACAGCATTGCAAAGTATTCAACGTGTCATGAAAAAAGATGGAGTCATGTTTATTTCACTGAAAAAAGGTGATGGCGAAAAATTTGTCGAAGGAGATCATGTGGGGATTCAATACAAACGCTTCTTTTCCTTTTACGAAATGCCTGAATTCTCAAAAATTCTGCATCGGAATAACTTTAAAATTGTAGAGTCATATGAAATGGACCATTCGGATAAAAAATGGCTGGCGTTTTTTGTAAAGAAAAAATAATCTTCTCGTTGCTCAGTATTCATTCCACAGCAGCTGATTGTAGATTTCGTGATGATAGAGAACCTCTCCTTTTTTGACCTTTTTTCCCAGAGCTACGGGACTTCGATCTGCGGCGATTGATTTGATGCTGAGATACCGTTTTTTGTACTCAGCTCCGAGTAATGTATCAGTCCATAAACTTTGTCGAAATCCAATAATTGCATTTTGTATGGTTCCTGGTAAGAATCTGGCTCTGGTACGTTTTGTCTTGTCGCGCTTTTCGACTACTCCTTCCATTCCAGTTCGAAGGAGTGTGTAAATCATGAGATATGGATTTGCATCGGGACCCACACTGCGTACTTCGACACGAGCTGATTTTTCGGTATGAATCGGCACGCGGATCATCGCGCCACGATCAACTGCCGAAGCCTTGATCTCATTGGGCGCTTCAAACGCCGGATCAAGTCGTCGATACGCGTTGACCGATGCATTCAAGATCAATGATATGTCGTTTGCGGAGGTAAGAATTCGATCAATAAACTGCCACGCCATCTTTGAAAGCTTATCTTTTCCTTTTTCATCAAAAAATAGATTCTTATTTTTATTGAAAATTGAAATATTTGTATGCATACCACTTCCATTGATCCCCATCATCGGCTTGGGGAGAAACGATGCGGTAAGACCCATATTGCGTGCTATCTGACGACAGACCAGTTTGTAAATCAGGATCTGATCAGCCGCAAGTAATGCATCGGTATGAGAGTAATTGAGTTCAAATTGAGACGGCGCAACTTCTGGATGATCTTTTTCATTTTCAAATCCCATCGCCCGTTGCGCCTCTGCGCATTTGTCAATAAACTGACGTAAAATATCAGTCGGCAGAGAATGAAAGTATCCTCCTTCTGATGCCAACTCAAAACCGGTGCCTTCGTGATAATTTTTCTCTGCCTCAACCCCCTTTATCAAAAATCCTTCAACTTCGCATGCCACATGGACATCATATGCATTTTTTTTGAAAAGTTGATCGAGATATTCAGACAAAACTGATCGACTATCCATTTCGTATGGCGTATCATTTTGATCAAGAATACACCCCATAATGAGTATTTTTCCCGGACCAAAAACATCCGATGGAAGCCACCAAAATGCACTCCAGTCAACGCCCAGTCTCAGATCAGATTCAGCTTGACGGGAAAATCCACGAATTGAAGATCCATCAAATGTCAGTGAGTCATGTGATGCAAGAAAATATTTCTTATCATAATCAAGCATATGAAAGCGTCCTTCAATATCTGAAAACCCTATGGTGACCGCTTTTATGCGTGTTTCTTTCGAAAGGTATGCGGTATAAAACTTTTGCAGTTCTTTTTGTGAAACTCTTGAAATTCGTTTCTTTTTAGCGGTGAGATTCATTTCCTCAAGATCAGTGTAAGAAATTTCTAAGAAGGGTTTAAGATCGATATTATCCATATTTTATTATTAAGATATAATAATAAAATATACCAAATTTAATATAAAATATCAAATATATAAGTTATATTTGATATATTACACTCTTCGATGGAGAACATCGAGGCATCTCGTGTCATCCTCGACTTGATCCCAATATTCATCGGGACGGACCCAGTTCATCTGTCATCCTCGCGCATGCGGGGATCCAGTCTGGATCCGCCAGCTGGCGGATGACAATCGTTGGGCACAGAATGTCTGAGAACTGATCGTTTTTGAAGTCTTCACTTTGAGACACTCCTCATCTATTACTTGCCAAAAAGTGAGTTAATAAAGTCGAGGAGCTTGTTCATGAGAGATGTGAGCATGCTTACTTCTTTTTGTTGATCAGCAACTTTTTGTTCAAGTTCCTGCACCCTTTTTTGGAGCTTTTCCGTATCTTTTGATCCTTCTGATGATGCTTCTACTGGTGAAATTACTTCTGCCTGTTGTGGAGTAACCGTATGGGTCGCGGTTGGGACAAAGGGAACAAGAGTATTTGAGGGGATCACCGGTTGAGCGTTTGGATCTGCATCAAAATAAACTGGTTTTGAAACGGACCGTATCATCTCTTGCGATTGCGCATCCATATTTGGGGCAGTAAAACGCACCATGATCTGTCCGGGTGTTGTGGAGCTGCAACGAGCCTCTGTATGACCACTGGCATCAGTTGTTTCTGCTTTCATATAACATGACTGACCGGACTGTGGAGAAACAATGTGTATATCAATTTTTTGTCCCGATAAAGAACTGAGCGTAGTTTTTCCTGCATCTGAATAAGGATTTGCTGGATCAACAAATGAAACGTTTATCTCAGCTTCCTGTTTTCCCGCGATACCATTTGAGGCGCTATAACTTTTGAAGCAACAACCACCGGCAAATACCGGTTGGGTACCCAATGCAAAAAAAGATACCAAGAAGATTAATCCAACAAATAGAGCGGTTCTTTTCATTACGAAAATTGTAACACGAAAATATATAATTTCATGCTCATGTACTCATTTACTATTTCGTTAGTCAACAAATGTCAGGGCCACTCCCTTTTTCCCTGCGCGTCCCGTTCGACCGATTCGATGCACGTAATCCTCGTAGGATTCGGGGACATTGAAGTTTATGACATGAGTCACATTGTCAATGTCAAGGCCGCGTGATGCGACATCAGTTGCAAGAAGCACCTGAATTTGATTATTTTTGAGCATATTAAGCGATCGCTGACGTTGCGCTTGTGTTTTATTTCCATGGATTGATGCTATTTTAAATCCTCGATCAATAAGGTTTTTTTCAAGCTTATTAATACCCCATTTTGTACGACCAAAGACCAAAACTTTTTGAAATTCCTGTTTGATCAACAGATCATGAAGAATTTCAACCTTATCTTTTCCGCGTGTTTGCACAATATCTTGATCGACATTATGAGAGGTCGAACTTGATTTGATTGTTATTGTGATTGGGTCGGACAAAAAATTTCTCATCACCGCTTTTGTTGCCTCAGGTAATGTTGCTGAGAAAAAAAGTGACTGTCTTTTTTGTGGGAGAAATGAAATAATATGTTTGATGTCATGGATAAATCCCATATCAAGCATACGGTCAACTTCATCAAGCACCACATTGTTGAATTGAGTTAAATCCAAAATTCGTCGTTTCTCAAGATCCATAAGTCTTCCGGGAGTACCGATCACAAACTGTGGTCTGCGAGAAAGTTGTTTTGCTTGAACATTTATGGATGACCCTCCAATGACCAAGGTAGAATATATTCCCATTCCCTGACTAAAGAGCCTAAATTCATCCTGTATTTGAGCTGCAAGTTCGCGTGTTGGGGTCACGATCAGTACTTTTTGTGTACGATCTTGTGCGACTTTTGTGAGAAGGGGCAATAAAAATGCTGCTGTTTTTCCGGTACCGGTATTTGCTATTCCCACTAAATCGCGGCCGTTCAAGATCGGCGTCATTGCCTGATCTTGAATCGCTGTTGGCTTGTCATATCCTCGAGATTGGATATTTTTATGAACCATGGCAGCAAAGGGAAAATCTGAAAAATTATTGACCGAAATATATGGCAACTCTTCGACACCTGATGCTCTATTGACAAACATCATTGGATTGAGAGATGAACCTTTACTTTGGTTTGAATATCTCCGACCACCACCATTAGATCTGTTATTATTTCGTCCTTGGAAACCACGAGAAGGACTTCTTCTGTTATTGTACATATGAAAAAATTTAAATCGCCTTAAGTAGGAGACGATATTAAAAAGGAGAAGAGAAATCTTAACCAGTTAAACCGACTCAATTCAGTAATAGTACTGATTAATCATTTTAAAGCTAACAATAGAAGTATACCATATAGAATATGTTTGTCAAACTATAGGATATATTCCGACTCACCGGTATTCAATTTTGTTTCGAAAATAACTGTGGCTCCCCAAAGTACTCCTCATCATCAAACTGATTGTAAAAAGTAATGAGATTTTCAAATAGATCCTTTTCATCTTGTACCAAATGACGATATTTAATCAATATATGGCTCACTATCTCACCAACAGGCTTGTTTTCGATAAATAATAATTGGAAAAGCAGAAGCATCAATGTTCCCTGGAGTACCATTTTTTTAGATGGTTTTTTTTGAGTTGCAAGATAAAAATCTTTATTTATTTCAATCTTCTTGCCCTTGTGCGTTTTTGGGACCTCTTTCACGTACGTATTGTAATACTGCAGATATATTTGTTCGTCTGTATTGACTGAGAACTTTTTTGCCGGAATGACCACCTTTCGACCCGTTTCAATTCGTCGAAATATTTGACGAATTTTTCCAATGGGTGTAATGGACTCATTTGCTCCCTGTGCATATCGACTATACCGAAGATTGCGCGTTTGCCTACTGGACTTTGCTTTGTAATCTGCAGTACAAAAATGAATTGGTGTCTTTGTCTTCTTTTTTAGAGCATGATGCAAAATTTCGTAAAAGGTAACCTCGGAATCCAAAATTGCGGTATTATTTTTCATAATGTACTTTCTTTCTTTCAGGTTTTTGAGATTATATTCTGCAGCCATGAGCTCAATAAGATTAATGTGGTCAATACCAAGCTCATCAATCTCTTTGAATGCATCAATCATTTTTTCTTTCTCTTCTGGGACAACGGGAGAAGAAATGGTCACTCGTTTTATATATTTTTTTGCCAATTTAAGCGGCATCATATCAAAATTTCTTCCACTTAAATTAATGCGAATTTCATCAAGACCAATTTCACCAAAAAACTGCGCTCTTTTTTCGGTCAACAAGTCTGCATTTGTATAAACCATTGTATATATCGAGGAGTGAAACTCCTGTCTTATGGCGCGAATATATTTCTCAAGCAAGTCAAATGTCAACAGTGGATCACCGCCAGAAAAAGAAACTACTTTAATATTAAATTTTCGAAGCAAATCTACTAAATTCTCTATCTTATCAACCTTGACTCCTTCAAGAGCTACGTACGGCTTCCAATTATGAAGTACGGGGACGGGACAATAAAAACACTTTCGTGAACAAATATGATTGATGTTTATATCAATTGATGAACCGCGATAACACGATCGGCATGCGGGAGAAAGGCTTTTAACATGCATTTTTATACGATTATTTTGCCAATGGTCCACCTTGTTTTTGAGAGCGTCAAGGAGAATCTCTTTTTTATGAAGAAGGGTTGAAATGCGCCGTTGCTTTTGGTCTGAATCAGACATTTTCTTATTGTACCTGATGGTCAATTTATAGTTAGTCAGAAAAATCGATTATAATGACTTCGATGAAGAATATGACCTCAACAAAAATGCTCTATTTTCGATTTCTTTCTTTAACCATACGAATCGTCTTTACCCCGACACTTCGCTCATATGTCCATCAATCAATTCAAAAAGATATTCTTACTTATTTTGAGCCCTATATTCAAAAATCATCTTCACATCTGGTCGATTATACAATTGTTGTAGGAAATAGAAAGCAACCTGTTTCTGAGTATGCACAAATTCTTAAAGACAATTCTCTGGGAGTTTCTCTCTACAAATTCATACACTCGAAGCTTATTGAAACATACTACGACATAAGTATTTTACAGTTTCATTCAATTCTATTTCGCTTGGTTATGGAATATCTTAAACAAAAAAATAGCTCTTTTTGTCTGCATGGATCTTCTATGCTTATAAATGATAAAGTGGTGATTTTTCTCGGGAAATCAGGAACAGGCAAATCAACCATCTCTCACCTATTAAGAGATTCATTTCCGCCTCTTACTGACGATCAAATTTTGATTGTAAAGAAAAAGAATGATTTTTTAGCATACCAACTTCCTTTTTTTAGTAAAACTATGTATCCAATGAGAAATGTTGGATATAAGATACGGCGTGTCTTATATCTTCATAAATCTCAAAACAATTCTCTTATTCCTATTATTTTGAAACGAAATTCTCAGTTGTTGAAAAAACATCTCACTTTTAATCACCACTCCCCTCACGTTGCGGTGTTTGGAAAAAAGAATGAACTATTTTATGATTTATTTTTTACGAAAAATCGAAACTCTTTGAGCTTATTGCATGAATTAGTATCACAATAAATCAATATCATGAATACCCCAAAATCCACAGCCGCCTTTCTCTCTCAATATTTACATGCGCTGGGGATATTACAAAAAGTTTATCGCCTGAAACATGATTATTCGGATGCACTCCCTCATATATATAGTTCTATTCTCATTGATCCTGAAAGTCGCTATATTGTCCATGGATTTGGTGTATCATCAAACTCAAGAAGTCTTGCAAAACTGAAATCATTAAGTGAAGCAGTCGAAAGAATTAGCCTCATACACCAGAAAAAAAACAATAAAAATATTCTTAAGTCGTTCAATATTTCCGATAATATCACCTCTTCCATTTCTGCAGAAAAAATCCTTTTTATGCCCGGTGGATCGTCTATTCCTCCTCACCCCGGAATCGGAATGGGGTTTGGGATGAACCACACCGGGACGATTCTTCGAGGGATTTATGAACTAATTGAGCGTGATGCGTGCATAACAACTTATTTGCTTAAGGTACCATTGCCTCACATAAATATAAAATCAATACTCAGAACGAGGCCACAGTTCGATAAAATCGTAAAACGTCTTGAGGAAAAAAATATTCAAATACATGTACTGGATGCGACGCACGATCTGGGAATTCCTATATTTATCACTATCCTTGTTGATAATAATTCGAATAAACCAACCATAACAGCTGGATCCAAGGCTGGATTTCCTATTTTCGAATCTATCCTCAATAGTATTGAGGAGGCAATAATGGTGTACTCATCTTTTGACGAAGCTTCCAAAAAAAATTCTCTACGATCAGAACACGCTCATATTCAAACTTCTTTTCAACGATCTCAATTTTGGTCAAATCAAAGGAGGACATCAGACTTATCATTTTGGCTTCAAAATAGTAAAAAAAAGAGCATCCAAAAAAATAAATCGCTGTCAGAAAAAAAACAGATTACACAAGTAATTGACCTGCTGAAGCAAAAAAAAATGACTATTAATTATATCGATATCACACCCCCTTATATAAAGAGCATTGGATTTATGGTATATAAAGTGGTCATTCCACAACTTCAAGAATTTTATTTTGATGAGATGAATAAAAAAATCTCCTCCTCTCGTATACAATCCGTTTCTACTTTTTTTGGTATAAATACCAAATATATCGTAAACCAAATACCTCATCCATTTGTATAAATAGTGCTGTCCACGTGGGATGTATTGATTGCATATTCAATATAATGTATCCTAAGAAGCATGAAGAAACAAAATCTTATATTGATTCTCACGAGCATTCTTCTTATAACCATAATTTCGGTTGAAATTGTGTATTTAACAACCTTAAATAAAAATACTACTGATAAGAATTTTCAGGAAGAGATTGCAATGCAAGAGGACACGCTCCGTATACCTTCCGAAGACGATCTGACAAAAGAGCGCTCTTTCAATAAGCTCATTGATGACGTAGAAAAAGGATATATTGATGATGCGATCTTATCAACATACTACGCAGGGAGCTTTCTTCAATATGAAATACTTTCTTCCGCTCAAGACCAGCGATATGTCGGCGGAATGAGATTTTCAATTCAGGTTGATACAAAAGAACAAAACAATATTACAAATGTGATTATTCCGGCCAAAGTTGTTTCATCAATGAAGGTTTTGAGATCTGTAAGCAATCAACTTGTTCCAGCGACAATCGATGACATTAAAACTGGTACAATAATTAGAATTCAGCAAGACCAAAAAATTATTGAGACTGATCCAGTTGAAGCAATCACCAACTTCACTATTACGATTGAATAACATATGAAATCAACAAAAAAATACCTCAAACCAAAGATTACTTCAAAAAGAATTTCAAGTAAATTGAGCTCAAATCATAAGGCTGAATACTCTGCTATAGAAGATCTTCTCATCTCAGATGTATATGCGGCAACTATTTATATACCATTGATATTTTCTGATCAAAACATGAAGTACAATATTTCTTCTGTTGAAAATGTTCTCGATACATTGGCGTCAATCGATGCATTTCGCTTTTCATATCGCAACATAAATGACTCTCAAACGATCGGGGTCATGGCTCAAGATGTGCAAAAAACATATCCAGAGCTGGTTAAAAAAGTTTCAGGCACTCCGTATCTTGGTGTTAATTATGCGGGTCTCACTGCACTTCTTCTTGAGGCAGTAAAAGAACTTCAAGTACAAAATAAAGAATTAATGAAGCGCCTTACCATTCTTGAAAAATGAAGATTCAAAAACCAGTATTGAGCGCTTCAAAAATTCCTCAAAAGCACAAAGAGATCTATGTCGATAAAACCAAAGGATATTACTACGCGTTCAATCCCCTCTCAAAGAAAGGCATAATTCTTCTGACAGAAGAGCTTCTATTTCTCCTTTCAGTTATTGATAATAAAAAAACCATCACTGAAATATATCAGTTGTTCAAAAAAACGTTTTCCTATGTTTCTGATGATAATTTCAAACTATATATTGGCTTCCTCACTCAGTCGGAGTTGATCTTTTTTGATTCATCACCACTCATACACGCAATGAATACAAAAAAGAATGATTCTTTTCACGTATGGTTTCATCTTACCAATCAATGTAATCTTCGCTGTACCTACTGCTTTGTGGCAAAAACAAATGACCACATGGACACGGCTATTGTTAAAAAATCAATCCAAAAAATATTTGAGTCAGCAAAAGAGAACGGTTACCAGAAAATAACCATTCGACTTGCCGGAGGAGAACCACTTCTTCAAATGAAACACGTCCTTTTTGCTTCAGAACTTGTCGATATTTATGCAAAAAAATATGAGGTAGATGCGGCAAAAGAAATAATAACCAATGGAGTTCTTCTTACAGAAAAGGCTGCAGAGTTGTTTCGTAAGTATCAGATAGAGACAACCATCTCCTTTGATGGGGTGAAGCAAGGACAAGACAAAAACCGTCCCTTTGCCGATCACAAAACGGGTTCATATGAATATGTTTCCCGCGGATTGAACAATGCCATTGCCGCCAATATTCTTGAGCGCGTCATCGTCACGGTTACCAATCATAATGTCAAAGATATTCCTGCCATTGCAGAATATTTTTTGAGTAAAAATATCTTACTGAATTTTCAGTTTTTTCTTATTAATCCTCAAACGGATGCAAACATTGCGCGTGAACTCAAGGTAGACGATGATGTTCTCATCGGATATCTGCGCAAAACAATTCAAATTGCCCGCAAGTATCTCACCCCGTTTCAAATTGCAAATAGCCTTATCCATGAAATACATATTGGCGCACCAACCGAAACCTGTGGCGCCTCGGATCGAACGTTTATGACTGTGCGTCATGATGGACACCTCTCAAACTGCAACTGGGAACTTGACACCTCAATTGGAACCATTCATGATGGTGATGTCATACAGACATATAAAAAAAATGCCTATATTGAGCCGGTGCGAACAATAAAGAGAAAAATCACCTGTCATACGTGCAGATGGAAATATATTTGTTCTGGATGTCCGCTTGAGTTTAAGTGGAACAAAAAAGCACGCGCTCCTCAGTACTGCAATGTGAAAATGACACTCATTCCAGAGATGCTTCGACTTGAAGCAGAACGACTAATAGCAGTGATTCAATCAAAACAAAATTCTACTTCATCTAACTCTCACCAAGTTACCGAAAATATGTCCCAAGCTTAATAAATGACTGACTTCGCACATCAAGCCAAAATGATACTTTGCTATCCCCATCCTCCTCTTGGGTATTCACGATAAGAAGTACTGGATCTGCCCATCCGGTAACTTCTGTAATCTCATAACCATCTATCTTTTCGTTAAATAACTCTTGCACATTTATGTACTGTGATAGATTTGGAAAATTTTCACCCGTTGCGTGAAAAACATAATACTCATCTTGTACTAATCCAGACTCTTTGAGGAAAAAATACTTGTTATCTGGAGACCATGTATTATATGGAATTGTCATATTTCTCGACGATGAAAGTTCCTTAGTATACAAAAACTCTCGTAACCCTTCGTCCAAAATATGGAAAGAATATTTAAAATCATTTCCGTTTTCCTGGCGCTCCATCGAAAGTGATTGTGCACCATCCGGAGAATCCATAACTTCTGTCACAATCTCTTGAGGGACGGTCAGTGATGGAATGGGGGTGGAAGAATCCGGCACATCAGCATATGCGCGCGTATCTGTTGAATATTGTTTTTGCGAAAGTGAGATCCAGGCTATTCCCACAATGAGAAGAATGAGAATAAATGCAAATAATTTGAGTTTCGATGTGGTCATGGTGATACATTAATTTCCGACTCACCATCATGAATGGTGATTTTTGTTCCCGGATTCATTTTCGTACTATGGGTTGAGTTCCCCGTGCTTACTGGGGTAGCCCAATCATAAAGTTTGGCTACATCGGTCGCCTTCATATTGACACATCCATGACTCATGGGATGGCCAAAATTATTGTGCCAGTATGTGCCATGAATGCTAAATCCTCGACTTGCCGCAACTTCACTATTGGAGAAAAACATGACGTGCGGGACGTTGGGGAGATTATAATAATCCGCACCCGATCCGCCACTCATGGTGGTGGATCGAAGTTTTATCCAGATGGTGAACTCTCCCGTTGGAGTCTTTCCCCACAATCCAGTGGATACCGGCGTCTCCATAAAAAGTTCATCTCCATCATATGCCGATAACATTTGTGTTTTGAGATTTACATAAATATGTTTTTCTTCAGCAGCGTCAATATCAATTTCTTCATCCACACCAAGCACCGCAGTTTGCGTGTTGTTAATATCAATCTGCGGCACATCAACTTTATGGTTGAGAAATATCCCCTCTGATGTATTGTCTATCTTCAGTGACAGACTTTCTTCACAGCTTCTGCTGTTTGCACAGGGGGGGTTATTTGTATTGAGAATAGCGGTATAAATGAGACTCGCAATAACTATGAAGATGCCGAATCCAAAGACCAATCCAAGTGGAAATCTATTTTTCTTGTTTCTTTTTCGGAGCATACTTTCAGAATAGATGAGGAGAGTGCGGATGTAAAGCTAAGTGATATACTTTTTGGCAAAAGCAGAATATATATAGATAAAATCCCATGTCAGAAACAAGTGAGTTTATAACATCTCCAAACAAGATAGACATCTCTCTATTGTTGATGAAAGAATATGTTTCGTCCGAAATTTGTCCATCTTTGGTGGAGCCATTCGTATTTTTCACTACCGATAAAGTCTGGATCACCTCCCGAAAATGGAATTACTAGTCTGCCTTGCAATTTTCTTCTCAATGCCAATAGTTTGAGGCACCCTGCTGAACTGTTCATTCTAATCGTTCCTCCTCCTTGAAATCGTAAATCATTCCATGCGTATTGAATTACATTTTCATACTGTGCTATTGACCGCACGGTCTGATCTCTTGGCGAAGCGGCAACTCTGGTTGCAAGAGGCACTATGCTCGAATCAATTCCTGACTTTGCGGCAAGTGTATGAATTATTCTATTTGCTTTAACATCATCTGTTCTCCCATCAACCAATGTTTTTGAGAGCATAATAAGCTCTCTGGGAGGGATAATTTCTACATGACAAATACTCTGAGCTTGTGGCAATGGCATTTTGTAATACGTACCATTTCCATGGATATACAGAGCGCCATCTTCCATGTATATAGTACCCAAACGAGTTAGCTTATCGTCGACCTTAAATTCATGATGTTGATTATATTCATCAATAGCTCTTTCTTGAGTCAGTCTGCCTCTTTCATTTTCAGCAAGTAACAATACATCAATATCATTTGGCCGTCTCATTAGGTCTCCATTCAGTGTGCAACACGATGATCCGACCGCAAGATAACCAATCCTCTCTTTCTCCATAAAATCTGTAGCTTCGACTAAGCCCGTTGGCAAAAATTGTTCGAACAACTTTTCATGAGGTGTGTATTGTGATGGGTCTTCGATTTTCATAGAAAATTTGATCTTTCAAGATTGTTAATAAGCATCATTGATACGCTTTATTCAGCTTCATGTGGAGAATATTTAAGGAGTAGTTTACCAAATATGAAGGTAAAAATCAATATTATAGGATAATATCGTAATACTTCAATAGCTTGGCAACAATGGGTGTAAGATAGGTGATTTATTTATTCTTACATCACCTATGGCATATGTATCAAATCCTTGGATTCCAAAAGTGCGAAGACAGGCAGTAAATGATGTG
>Ga0210019_1002726_pt1 | contig 16849 bp, 15 predicted proteins | sample CryGeyCG2114_020_2_FD_183969 | JGI IMG/M metagenome (GOLD analysis project Ga0210019, IMG submission 183969) | Groundwater microbial communities from aquifer - Crystal Geyser CG11_big_fil_rev_8/21/14_0.20 (SPAdes) (version 2) | ecosystem: Environmental > Aquatic > Deep subsurface > Groundwater ...
AGTCGACAGAAAATAAAAACTACGATCCGAAAATCGTCGATGAAGTGCTGGCATTGGATAAAAAGCGGCGGGAACTGCTGCAAAAAATCGAAGCCTTGCGGGCCGAGCGCAACCAACTGACAAGGTTCGACCTTGTCAAAGGTAAAAAAATTAAAAATAAACTGAAAGAATTTGAACCGGCATTAAAAGAAATAGAAAAGAAACTAAAAGAACTAATGTATCAACTTCCCAATCCGGCCGCCAAAGACGTGAAGGCGGGTAAAAACGAAGCGGAAAATGAAGTGGTCAGGAAATGGGGCAAAATCAGAAAGTTTGAATTTGCAGTCAAAGATCACGCGGAGCTGGGAGAAAAATTAGGCATGATTGATATTGGCCGGGCGGCAAAGGTTTCCGGCAGTCGGTTTGCCTATTTAAAAGGCGACGGGGTCAGGTTGGAAATGGCTTTAGTTAATCTGGCCTTGGAAACCTTAACCAAAAAAGGGTTTATCCCGGTGGTGCCGCCGGTATTGATTAAAACCGAGATGATGCAGGCCATGGGTTATCTGGAACACGGGGGCGATGAACAAATGTATATTTTTGATAAAGATAACCAGGTGTTAGTGGGCACGTCGGAACAAGCGATCGGGCCGCTGCACAGCGGCGAAGTTTTTAAAGCGGAAGATTTGCCCAGGCGGTACATGGGCTGGTCCACTTGTTTCAGGCGGGAAGCCGGCACTTACGGTAAAGACACCCGGGGAATTTTGCGGGTACACCAGTTTGATAAAGTGGAGATGTTTTCGTTTACCAAACCGGAAGACAGCGATAAAGAACACGAGTTTTTACTGAAGACTGAAGAAGAGCTGCTGCAGGCTTTGGAAATCCCCTACCAGGTAGTGAAAATGTGCAGCGGTGATTTGGGAGCGCCGGCAGCCAGAAAGTACGATTTGGAAGCCTGGCTGCCCGGCCAGAATCAATACCGGGAATTAACCTCGACTTCATCCTGTACCGATTTCCAAGCCCGGCGGTTAAATATTAAATTTAAAGACAAAGATAAGCGGCAGTATGTCCACACCTTAAACGGCACGGGTTTCGCCATCGGCCGGACGCTGATAGCCATTATGGAGAATTACCAAACTAAAGACGGGCATATCGAAATTCCGAAAGTTTTACAAAAATATATCGGGAAAAAACAAATATGAAATGCTGGCTGAAAAACTATTTAACCATGCAAACGATTAAAGAATACCGCTCGCCGCACAATGGTTTAATCCAAGTGATCATGGCATTTAACCGGCCGCGGCTGATTATAGGCGGCATGCTGCAATCAGGCAGATTAATGCAAAAAGTCTGGAATAAAGCCATCGGCCAAGTTAAAAAAAGAGGGCAAAAGGTGGAACAGGTGTTAATCATCGGCTTGGGCTGCGGCGATGTGGGTTTTGCCATTCAAAAATATTACCCCCAGGCACAAATGACCGGGGTGGAAATTGATGAACAGGTAATTAATGCCGCTCAGTGCTATTTTAACCTGGCGACAATTAAAAATTTAAAAATAGCCATTGATGACGGAGATAAATATGCAGACAAATTAGCTAAACAGAAAAGGCTGAAAAAATTTGATTTAATTATTGTTGATGCTTTTATCGGCGATCAGATACCGAAAGGCTTTAAAAGTAAAAAATTTTTTACGGCTTTAACTAAACTGCTGACCCATAATGGGACAGTAATCTATAACCATTTATTTTTCAAAGAACATAAAGAAGAAGCAAAAGGCTTTATTAAAGAATTAGAAAAAGTATTCGGAGAAATCACTTTAATGAGGACGCGCAGCAACTTGCTCATTTTTGGCTGGTTTTAGAATAAGATGTTTAAATTTTTGAATAAGCTCTTGGATACTAATGAACGGGAAGTAAAAAAGCTTAGGGTTTTGGCGGAAAAAATCAACCAAGTGGAAAGGCCAAAGGCCTTCAGGGAAAAAACAGAAGGATTTAAAGACAGAATAAAAAAAGGCGAAACGCTTAATGATTTATTACCGGAAGCATTCGCCTTAGTCCGGGCGGCGGCGGAAAAAACCATCGGCTTAAGACCGTTTGACGAACAGCTGATGGCGGCGATTAGTTTTCACGAGGGTAAAATCGCTGAACAAAAAACCGGAGAAGGAAAGACCCTATCGGCCGTTCCGGCACTTTATCTAAATGCTTTAAGCGAAAAAGGCTGCCATTTGGTGACGGTCAATGATTATCTGGCCCAAAGAGATGCCGGCTGGAACGGACCGATATTTGATTGCTTGGGTATATCCGTGGGAGTGATTGTGCATGAAAAAGCTTATCGCTATGAGCCTGATTTTACTGACGAAGCGATGGCAGATCCTAAGTTAAAACACTTAAAAGAAGTCAGCCGGCAGGAGGCTTATCGGGCAGATATTACTTACGGCACGAATAATGAGTTTGGTTTTGATTATTTACGGGACAATATGGTGCAGCAGCTTAATCAAATGGTGCAAAGAGGCCATAATTTTGCGATTGTTGACGAAGTGGACTCGATTTTAATTGATGAAGCCAGAACGCCTTTGATTATCTCGGCGCCGGATACGGAACCGACCAGCAAGTATTACCAGTTCTCGGCCTTGGTCGGCCAGTTATCCAAAGAGACTGATTACGAAAGCGATGAAAAACATAAAACGGTTAATTTAACCGATCACGGCATTAAAAAAATTGAGAAAAAACTGGGAATAGAAAATTTATACGAAAAAGACTTTGATACAATCCATCATTTGGAACAGGCTTTAAAAGCCAGAGAGCATTTCCAAAAAGACATTGACTATGTGGTTAAAGATGATGAAGTAATTATTGTGGATGAGTTTACCGGCAGACTAATGTTCGGCCGGAGATTTTCTGAAGGTTTACACCAAGCAATAGAGGCAAAAGAAAATGTGACGATTAAGCAGGAGTCAAAAACTTTGGCGACGATCTCTTTTCAAAACTATTTCCGAATGTACGATAAATTATCAGGGATGACCGGAACAGCGGCGACAGAAGCGGAAGAATTTAAAAAAATTTACAATTTAGAAACCGTGGTTATTCCGACTCATAAACCGATGATCAGACAGGATGCGGCGGACATGGTGTATAAAACCACCCGGGCCAAGTACGCGGCGATTGTCGCGGAAGTAGTGGAAAGGCATACTCAAGGCCAGCCGATTTTAATCGGGACCACTTCAATTGAAAAAAACCAGATTATTGACGAAATGCTGAAGCGGAAAAAAATCCCCCATGAGGTTTTAAACGCGAAAAACCACTTAAAAGAAGCCAGTATTATCAGCAAAGCCGGTGAGGTCGGAGCCGTGATGCTCGCGACCAATATGGCCGGCCGGGGAGTGGATATTGTTCTGGGCGGCGATCCGCTGGCCATGGATAAAAAAGAGTGGCAAAAACAACATGACAAGGTGATTAAATTGGGAGGTTTGCATGTGATTGGGGTGGAGCGGCATGAATCCCGGCGGATCGATAACCAGCTGAGGGGCCGGGCCGGCAGGCAGGGCGATCCGGGTTCCAGCCGCTTTTATGTGTCCTTGGAAGATGATATTATGCGGATTTTCGGCGGAGAACAAATCAGTAAGTTAATGACGACTTTAAAGATGCCGGAAGATGTGCCATTGGAGCATCCGATGGTCTCCAAAGCGATCGAACAGGCGCAGGTAAAAGTGGAAAGCTTCCATTTTGATTCCCGGAAACATTTGGTGGAATATGACGATGTGATGAACAAGCAGAGAGAAGTGATTTATAAGCGGCGGAAACAAGTCCTTGAAGGGCAGGTAAAAGAAAAAATGCAGGGAATTTTGAAAGCAGAAGTTGATCAATTGGTAGAAAAAAATATTAATCCCCTGACCAGAATGCCTGATCATGAAACAGTAATGGCTGATTTTCTCATGATTGTACCGTTTGATCCCGGTTCGCAAAAACGGATTTTAAAACAATTGGAACCAATCCAGGAAACGGAAAAAGTGAAAGAGATGCTGGCAGAAATCGTTAATAAAACTTATGAGCAAAAAGAAAAACAGGTTGGCCAAGATTTGATGCGGCAAGTGGAAAAATTAGTGATGCTGAATACGATTGACAAATTGTGGATTGATCATTTGGACGCGACCGATGATTTAAGAGAAGGGATCGGCCTGCGCGGCTATGGCCAGAGAGATCCTTTAGTGGAATACAAGGCTGAAGCGTTTACTATGTTTGAGCGATTAATCCACACGATTGATTTTGAAGTCGCCAGAAGAATTTTCCGGGTCCAGGTAACCCAGCAGCCTCAACCCATCCCTCAAGTCCAAGAAACCAAACCGGAAACGCCGGCGCCCGCCGCCGCTGCCGCGCTCACCAGCGATTTTGCCAAAGCTTTTGCCAGCGCCGGCTCACGACGGGCAGAGCCTACAAGGACGGACCTTGTAGGTAATCTCCCTTCACCAGAGGCTTCGGAGGGACGCAAGCGAAAAATCGGCCGGAATGATCCCTGCTGGTGCGGTTCCGGCAAAAAATGGAAAAAATGTCATTATCCGCAGCAAGCAAATTAATATTTTCTAGTATCTTCCAATATCTTCTAAAATGGAAGTGTGATCAATGATGATTTAATCGAACGCCTTAAAAATGAAGGGTTATTAAAAAGTGCGTTTTATTCAGCAAAAATCGAGAGAAATAAAATGAGTTTTAAAGCCCTAAAGAAACTCCTAAATCAGGAATTGCTAAGCTTATTGCCTCTCCGCCGCCGGGAAATATTAAATGTTCTTAAGGACCACCCTTACGCTAGTTTTGATCTTATTCAGAGGCGGTTTTTGTCAGTCAATCCGAAAACCCTACATTACGATTTAAAAAAACTTCAAGAACAGAAGTTGGTAATTAAAATCGGCTCTACCCGTGGCGCGGTCTATCAAGTTAAACCACAATCGGCCAATCAAAGGTAGGATTTAAAACTAAGGGTTTATCCCGGACCACGACCATGTACTCAAACATGGCGACTAAACCGTGATCAACGGTTTTAACTGACCAACCGTCGTCGGCGACTTCCACCTGATCACTACCGCTGACTATTTGCGCCTCCAAACAAACCACCATGCCCGGCTGAAGCAGTTCACCCTGCCCGGGAATGCCATGGGCGGGAATAACCGGACTGTCATGCAAGGTTTTACCAATACCATGGCCGGTATAATGCTTTAAAACATCAAAGCCGGATTTTTTAGCCACACTATGCATGACGCTGCCAAGATGACCGGTAGTATTGCCGGGAACAGCCTGCCTAATCGATTCTCTGACCGCTTTTTTAGCCACTTGAATTAATTTGATTTGAGCCGGGGTTAACTGTTTCAGGCCGACGGTAACACAAAAATCAGTGTAAAAACCCTGATAGATAATCCCAAAGTCAATTTTGACAATATCCCCAATTTTAAAAACTTCCGTGCTACTGGGAATGCCATGAACAGCGGTGTCATTAACGGAAATACAGGTAGCATGTTGGTAAACCGAGTGTTTGCCGCCGGTGCCCAAAAAAGCCGGCTTAACGTGATGTTGATCGCAAAGCTTAAAGGCCAACTGATCAATGTCGATCGGCAAAATTCCCGGCTTTAAACTTTGATTGAGCTGCAGAAGAATTTTCATGGCCAAGTCCACGCCCTTTTGGTAGGTTCTCAATTGCTGGTCGTTTTGAATGATCATAAAGTAAACTGCCCATCCTGGTAGATAGTTTTTTCCCGGCCGTTTGACAGTTTAGCGGTGACTATCCTGTCTGTTGTGGAAATAAAATCAGTGTGTTCAGATGAGTCGTTAAAGCCTAACTTGTCCCAATCTTTGGCGGTTAATTTTTTCCCGTCGCCCTGGTAACAATCTTTGTAAGCCATACCGATCGCCACATGGCTGTTGCCGTAAGGACCGCCGATGTTCTCATCGAATAAAATTTCGGCCATTATATGAGTAATCCTGGACAGGCGGCTGTCGGTTAAAGAGAATTCGCCTAATTTATCGGCATTGGGACTTTTGAGCATCGCTTGCAGTAACTTATTGCCGGTTTTTGCTTCTGCCCTAACAACAATACCTTGGTTAAATTCTAAATAAATGTCTTGAATGAGGTTGCCGTAACGGTAAACCGGCTGATTAAACTTCATCCAACCGCTGGTCCCCCGCCAGTCAGGCGAGGTAAAAATCTCAAAACTGGGAATGTTGCGGCCGGACCCGCCTATCCACTGCCGATTATGACCAATTTGAATAATTAAATCGACATCCTGACCTTTAATATGAATACTTTGAATATTTAAAGTATTGAGTTTAACTAATATTTTCTGTTGCAGGACGCTGATTTGTTTCCATTCGGCAATCGGATCAACTTTATCCAAAAAACAGGCTTGAATAATCTGCTGCCAATAAGCTTTTAAGCTTAAACCGACCAGCTTGGCTTTGGCGGCAGTGCCCCACAGAGCAACGACCCAGGTAAATCTGCCTTGGACTTCTTTGTCGGTCAGCCAATCTTTGTAGGGTTTTTGCGAGTCACGGTTGAGAATAATTTTCTGAGGAGCAATGGTTTTCAGCTCAAAGGGGTCTGGGTCGGCGATAATAGCAATATTGTGGTCAATTAAGTTTACTCTTTCTTTTAAATATTTGTCCGGAAAAAAGGTCAGCTGGTCCTGATTGGCCAGAGAGAAAAAGTCTTTGGAAAAACCGGTCGGGAGCAAACGGATTAAAGGCTGAGCCCCGGCTTGAAGCAAAGTGTTTTGCAAAGCTAAGGCTAAAGGCTTGGCCACGTCCGGTACAACACACTGGACGACTTCGCCCGGCCTGACCCCTTTTCCGGAATTAAGGGCATAATTGACCAAAACATCGGCATAGCGCTTAAGAATAATTTCTGAGAGAACATATCTAGCCATACCAGCGATTTTAACACAAATTTCTCATGATATAATCTGCCAATGAGCTACTTTCTGGCAATTTTGGCTGCTTTTTTAATGGCAGGACAAGCTTTGTTAATAAAAATCGGCTTAAAAAATATCAGCAAAGTCAGCCTGATTTTTTGGACGAATTTAATCAGCTTGGGTTTTTTAATCCCTATAGATAAATTACACCAAATTCCCCTTACGCAACTTCCAGGAAATTTCTGGCTGGTAGTTTTAATTGTGTTCCCTTTAGATATGCTGGCAATGTATTTTTATTTGCAGGCATTGAAAAAAGGCAATATTTCATTGGTGTCCCCCTTATTGTCATTTACCCCGCTTTTAATGTGGTTGACCGGATGGCTGATTATTAAAGAAATTCCTTCTATTATCGGAGGGTTAGCGATACTTTTAATTGTTTTAGGGACTTATTGGCTAAATATTGATTTTGGCAATACTAAATTCGTTTATACGATAAAAAAACTGTTTCATGAACCGGGCGCTAAATATATGCTGGCAACAGCAATAATTTGGGCAATTACCGGCAGTTTTGCCAAACTGGCAATTAATTATTCTTCGGCAATTACTTGGTCGATTGCTTATAAAACAGTAGTCGCGTTTACTTTTTTACTCGTCATAATTTTTAAACTAAAAGAAATGAAAAAGTATACCCGAATAGTGTGGTTAATTTTATTAATAATAGGCTTAGCTGGCGGTGCAGAACAATTTTTCATTTCCAAAGCCTTGAGTTTGACCTTGGCAACTTACGCCATGGCAATTAAAAGAACCAGTATTTTATTTTCCATCCTGCTTGGCTGGCTGGTGTTAAAAGAAGAAAAAATCAAACAAAGACTGACCGGGGCAATATTGATGATCGCCGGAATTTTTCTAATCAGCTTTTTCGCTTAAACTATGAATCTCATTTCACAGATAAAAGGAGAATTAATTAACAATATTGACCCTGAGTATTGCGAAGGGGAAAGACGGTTTTTTAAAGGAGCGATTAAAAACTTCGGCGTCCGTTTACCGAACCGGCGAAAAATTGCGGCTAAGTTTTGGCCGGAGGTGAAAAAATTTAATAAAGCAGATTTGTTTAAACTGGCCGAGAAAATGTTTAATGAGGGCTATAACGAGCTGACGACAATTGCCGGCAGTTGGATCTGGCGCAGGCGGGAAAAATTCCAACCGGAAGATTTTAAAAATTTTCAAAGATGGGTGGATAAATATTTTGACAATTGGGTCAAGATTGATGATTTTTGCACCCACAGCTTAAGTTACTTAATAAATAAATACCCAAAGCTGGCAACTCAACTATTAACCTGGACTAAGTCGAAAAACCGCTGGACCAGGCGGGCGGCAGCGGTCACTTTGATCCATCCCTTCGGAAAAGAAAAAAAGTACTTAGCGCAAATTCTTAAGACTGCCGAGACACTGTTAACTGACACCGATGACATGGTCCAGAAAGGCTATGGCTGGATGTTAAAAGAAGCCAGTAAATATAATCAACCACAAGTGTTTGCTTTTGTGATGAAACACAAAACTAAAATGCCCCGGACCGCCCTGCGCTATGCCATCGAAAAACTTCCCCTTAAGTTAAAACTGAAGGCGATGACTAAAGATTGACTTGGTAATGCTGGGTAAGGGTTTTGCCGGTTTTTAAATTAACCTTAACTTCTAAAAGCATGTCGGTAATATTTTGGTGATAAGTGCAGTTGGTGCCGGAGCAGGTGCCGAATAATAACTCGGTTTGAAAATTGTTAGTTTCCGGCTGATGGCTCCCCTGAACTCCCTGGGCAACGTTGTCGCCGGAATAAGTTAAGGTGTAATTTAAGCCGGAGGCATAATTTAAACCGCCAAAGGCTAAGATTAAAGCATTGTGGTCTGACCTAAGTTTAGGCTTAACCCAAACACCGTAAGGCCGGGGAACAGAAACAGTCCGGCCGGTGCGGGCTAATTTTTTCTTAGCTAAAGCCGGCGAAGGAATTAAAAATAAACCAAGGAAAAGAAAAACCAGAATAACTTTAAACTTCATCTTAGTCTCATGATATACTTTTAATTAGAGTTATGTCAAAAAAGGTTAAGCTGGTAGTCATGTTTTTGATAGTGATAGTTATCGGCACAGGGACGTGGTTATTATTAAAACCTAAAGCTAAAGATAACTTTGTGGAACGGGAAATCAGCATTAAACAGGCGGAAGTGGCCAAACCAAAAACTTTAACTTATGAGGATGCGAGCGGTTTTAGTTTTGATTATTCGTCTGATTTAACTGTCCAGGAGGTCGAGTTAGACGATAATACGGTTTATTCTTCTTTAGAGCTATTGGGCAGTGATCCAGGCAAACTGACTATCCGCATCAGCGACACCCAATTCCCAGATTTAAAAGCCTGGCAAAAAGATCTGGAAACCAAACAGGTGATCAATGAAGTCAGACCGGTCAATTGGGATGATTTATCCGCAGTCGAATTCAGCTACGGCGCGCCGAAATTGAGAAAAACCGCGGCCGTGGACAGTAAAGTAATTTATGAGTTAGAAGCGCCGGCGGATAACGGTTACTGGGATAAAATGAGAGAGTCAATTTTGTTAAGTTTTAAATTCAACCCGGCGGTGTTTGGACAAGCCGCGACGGAAACGGATAATGAAGAAGTGGTTTTGTTAGAGGAAGTTATCGAATAATATGACAATGATCATGACCAAAAGCCTGCATTTCCCGCTCTGGTGGTATAAAGACAGCTTGATTTGGTGGAAAAGGTTTTTCCAGAATTTACTGATATTTTTGGATAACAAACTGGCGGTTAGTTTGATGCTGAAGATGCTGTTTATCCCTTTGTTCCATGATGCCAGTTTATTGGGCAGGATATTAAGTTTTATTTTTAGAGTAGTCAGGGTGGTGGTGGGCGGTTTAATCATTATTCTGACAGTGGTGTCAATGATATTTTGGTGGTTGGTTTGGCTGGCCTTACCAATAATTTTGATAATCACCATGGGCTGGGCCGGGGCCGGAGGCTTATTGCTGGTCGGGTTTTTAGACGCCGTCAAACAATGGCGTCAAGGCGATTGGGATTCAGAGGTAAAAAAAATCGTGCAGTTAGCCGGTAAAAACAGTGAAGTTTTAAAGCAGCTGCTGGGGCAAAATCAAACGGTGAAACAAATCCTGCAGTTGGCGGAAATCACTGAAGATTTACCTGCCAACCTAGAATTATCTGAATGGTTAGTTAAAGCTAAAGAAGAGGCCTTAATCTTAAAGGCAAAATATGTCGGCGCTAAACACTTATTGCTGGCCTTATTAAAACAAAAGGATTGGCGGTATGAAGAAGCCAAGTCAACCGTGCAGTGGCTGGAAGCGCAAAGCCGGTGGGGCAAGACGCCTTTTATCTGGGATAAAGATTATGAACCGCGGCCGATCGGCGGGATTGACCGGGCGTGGACAGGCATTCCCACGCCGACTTTAGATAAGTTCAGCCTGGACCTAACCAAGATGGCCCAAAAACACCAACTGCCGGAAATGTTCGGCAAACAAGAAATCACTGAGCAAATGACCCAGATTTTATCCAGGCGGGAAAAAAATAATGTTTTGGTTATCGGTGAACCGGGCAGCGGCAAGAGCACTTTGATTAAAAGCCTGGCTCAGGAAATCGTCAGAGGAGTAAAGGCGAAAAGTTTAAAGTTTAAACGGTTAATATCTCTGGATATCAGCCGCCTGGCGGCCGGGGCAGGAGATGCCGAACTGAATCAGAGAATCACTGAAATCATCGCGGAAATCAAAGCCGCCGGCAACATTATTCTGTTTGTCGATGAAGTCCATAACTTGGCCATGATTAATCAGGGTTCGGCAGAAAGCAGTGATATTTTTATGGCCTTGGAACCGAGTTTATCCGAAGGCGAGTTTCAGTTTATCGGCGCCACCACCACTGATAATTTTAAAAAATATCTGGAACCGAATGAGGCCTTCAGCCGGTTATTTGAAGTGGTTGATTTAGCGGAAGCCACTCCCCGGCAAACTTTGGAAATACTCCAATATCTGGCCTGGGAACAACAACAGACTGAGGCAGTGGCAGTAACCTTAATCGCTTTGCAAACGATCATTGAATTAAGCCAGGCATTAATTCATGACCGGGTTTTTCCGGACAGAGCGGTGAATATACTGGATGAAGCAATAGCGGTAGCCAAAAGCAAGGATTTAAAGTTAGTCACGGCCGCTGACGTCAGGCAGTTATTAACTAAAAAAACCAAGGTGCCCTTAAATAAATTAACCGGAGATGACGTTAACTTGCTGTTGAACTTAGAAAAAAAACTGCATCAAAGAGTCATCGGGCAAAACCAGGCAATTAAAGCGGTGAGCGATGCGCTGAGGCGGGCCAGAACCGGTTTGAAAGACCAGCATAAACCGATTGCCAGCTTTTTGTTTGCCGGACCGACCGGCGTGGGCAAAACGGAAACGGCCAAAACATTGGCGGCGGAATTTTTCGGATCAGAAAAAGTGATGATCAGGTTAGATATGAGCGAGTTTCAAACCATGGAAAGCGTCGACCGGCTGTTGGAACTTTTGACCGACGCCGTCGACCACCAACCATACACCCTAATTTTGTTGGACGAAATTGAAAAAGCCCATGCTAAAATCATCAATCTTTTTCTGCAGGTTTTAGACGACGCCCGCTTAACCAACTTAAACGGCAAGACCGCCGATTTTGCCAACACGATTATTATTGCCACAACTAATGTCGGGACGAGCCTGAAGAATAATCCCAAAGAGGCAGTAGTTTTGGAAAAGATTGAAGCGCATTTTCCGCCGGAGTGGTTAAACCGGTTTAGCGGCCTGATTGTGTTTACTCCTTTAAGCGAAAAAGAAGCGGAAGCGGTGATGAAGCTGAAACTAAATCAATTAAGTCAAAAGTTATTAAAACAGGAGATAGAAATCAGTTTTGCTGAAACGGTGATTAAACAGTTAAGCCGGGAGGGATTTTCCACTAAATGGGGCGGTAGGCAGGCGGACAGAGTGATTCAGGAAAAAGTGGCCAATCTGATTGCCGAAAAAATTCTTAAAGGCGAAGTGAAAAAAAGGCAGCCCTGGATATTGAAAAACTTATGAAAACACTGGCGGAAAGATTGGAGGCTTTAAAAAAAGTCATTAAATTTGAGGAAAAAAAGCAGGAACTGGCGGAATTGGAAAAACTGGCCCAGGAGCCTCAGTTTTGGCAAAATCGAGAACGGGCCCAGGCTCAGATGAAAAAATTAAGCGAGTTGACTGAAGAAATCAGCGCCATTGAAAACTGCACGCTGGAGGCAGATCTCGAAAAATTGGAGAGCAATCAATATTTGTCCGGACCTTATGATCAGGGTGAAGCGATTTTATCGATTCATGCCGGACAAGGCGGGACCGAAGCGATGGATTGGGCAGAAATGCTCAAAAGAATGTATTTAAGATACGCGGAAAGAAACAATTGGAAAACGAAAATTATTAATGAATCCTTAGGTGAAGAGGCCGGGATAAAAAGTGTGACGATAATGATTGAGGGCCGCTATGCTTACGGCTATTTAAAACACGAAAAAGGAACCCACCGGCTGGTGAGGCAATCACCTTTCAATGCCGATAACCTAAGACAAACTTCATTCGCGGCAGTGGAAGTTTTGCCGATAATTAATGAGGCGGAGGCGGTAGAAATCAAAGACGATGATTTGGAAATTAATTTTTCCAGGGCGTCAGGCGCCGGCGGGCAAAATATTAATAAAGTGTCTACCGCGGTCAGACTAAAACACAAGCCGACCGGCATTGTGGTGGAATGCCAAACGCAAAGATTTCAGGACCAAAACCGGAAAGCCGCCTTGAAACTGCTGACGGCCAAACTTTGGGAAATTGAAGAAGAAAAAAGGCAAGCAGAATTAAAACAGTTAAAGGGCGAGCAAAAACTGGCTTCCTGGGGAAACCAAATCAGATCATATGTCCTGCATCCCTACAAACAAATTAAAGATTTAAGAACCGGACACATAGAGACAGATGTAAATAAGGTTTTGGATGGCGGGATTGACGGTTTTATTAAGGCTGAACTGCTGGTATGATTAACTATAATTATAATAAGTGAGGAGAAAAAAATATGGTCGATGTCCAGCCTTTAAATTTATCCACTGATGTGACCGCCGGGAAAAAGGCCAAGACTAAGCTCACCTTGTGGCTGATTAGTCTGGTGTTTTTAGGAATAATTTCCGGGTATGGTTTAACTTTACTTAAAAAACCTCAAGGAGCGAAACAGTTATCCCGAACTACCGAGGGCGGGACGGAAAAAGGAAAAACTTTCGGAGTGATCGATGAAAAAGCCTTTAAAGATCAGGCGGAAGGAGAAATTACCAGCGGCGGGATTGACGGGGAAGGCTCTCATCATTTGATCCGGGACGGCGGTGAATCCCAATATGTGTATTTAACGTCTTCAATTGTCGACCTGGACCAGTTTGTGGGCAAAAAAGTCAGAGTGTGGGGCCAAACATTTGAAGCGCAAAAGGCCGGTTGGCTGATGGATGTCGGCCGCCTGGAAATTCTAGAATGATCGTCTTCCAAAAAGTCACTAAAATCTTCCCTGACGGCACCCAGGCTTTAGGGCAAGTTTCCTGCCAAATCAAAAAAGGTGAGTTTGTGTTTTTTATCGGTCCGAGCGGGGCCGGTAAAACTACGATCATGAAACTACTGCGGCGGGAACTGTTGGCCAGTGAAGGCACGGTAATTGTTAAAGATAAAAATTTAGCCGAAATGGAAGATAAAGAAGTACCGTTATTAAGAAGGCAGGTAACGATGTGTTTTCAGGACTTTAAATTGTTGTCCGACCGGACAGTGCAGGAGAATATTGCTTTAAGTTTAGAGGTGGCGGGTTTAAAGGAAGAGGAAGTAGAAAAAAGAGTCGCTGAAACTTTAAAGAACGTGGGCCTGGAGAAAAAGGGTGGTTTTTTCCCTTTACAGTTATCCGGAGGCGAACTGCAAAGAGTGGGTATTGCCCGGGCAATTGTGGCTAAACCGGAAGTTTTACTGGCCGATGAGCCGACCGGCAACCTTGATCCGGAGTCGGCTTGGGAAATCTTAAAACTCTTTAAAGAAATTAACTTGTCCGGCACTACCGTCTTGGTAGCGACTCACAATGCGGAATTGGTCAACAAATTTGCCGAAAGAGTGATTGCTTTATCCAAGGGAAAAGTTGTCAGCGATAAAGCTAAAGGAAAATACAAAATATGAATATCTTGAAGAAAACTTTTATTCAAATCAGGCGGAGCCCGTGGCAAAATTTAACCGCGGTAATGGTGACGACTTTAACCTTATTGGTAGTTTCGGTTTTCAGTTTATTATCAATCGGCTCGGTTAAAATATTAAAATATTTTGAATCAGCGCCGCAGGTAATTGCTTTTTTCAAGCCGGGCCAGGATTTAAGCGATATTCAGATTGCCAATATTAAAGCGCAGTTGGATAAAACCGGCAAGGTGAATGAGTTCAGATACGTCTCTACCAGAGAGGCAGAGGCGATTTACAAGGAAAAAAATAAAGATAATCCCCTGTTATTAGAGCTGGTTGATTACAATATTCTCCCCGCTTCGATCGAAATATCCGCAAAAGACTTGAATGATCTGAAAGAGTTAAAAAATATTTTGCAAACCCAGGAAGGGGTAGATGAAGTCGTTTATTACGAAGATATTGTCACTAATCTATCCAGATGGATTTCCAGCGTGAAAAAGGTAGGAATCGGCGTGATTGGTTATTTAACCCTGGAGTCGGTACTGGTAATTTTAGTCATTATCGGGATGCAGATCGCCAGCCGGAAAGAGGAAATTGAGATTCTAAAACTCATCGGCGCCACTAATTGGTTTATCAGAAAGCCGTTTATTTTAACGGCGATGATTTATGGATTGACGGGGAGTTTGCTGGCCTGGGGCTTAAGTTATTTATTACTGCTCTACTCGACCCCGTTTTTAGCTGAGTGGCTGGGTGATATTCCTTTGCTGCCGATTTCCTTCGGAGTGATGTTGCTGCTTTTGGCCGGAGAACTGTTTTTGGGGATAATGATCGGCATCATCGGCGGCTTATTGGCAACTCATAGATTCTTAAAAGAATAAAAAATCATGTGGAAAAAAATCTTGGGACTATCATTAGTTTTATTTTTTGTAATGGCTGTCTTTCCAGCTATTGCCTTGGAAGAATGTACAGGAGATAAAGAAAAAGACCCAGAGTGTTGGAAAAGAAGAGGAAATGAACTTCAAGACTTACTCAATCAGAATCAAGGACAGCAACAAACATTAACTAGCACAATTGCTTATTTAAATAATAAAACCGCTTTAACCGAAAGTCAGATCAAAGAAACAGAAGCAGAGCTAAAAAAACTTGAGGAAGAAATCACTGTTTTGTCGGTAAAAATCAGCCGGCTGGATGAAAATTTAGATAACATTTCTAAATTATTAGTTTTACGAATCGGAGCCGCTTATAAACGCAGTTTATTCAAACCGATTTATATGGTTTTTGCCTCAGGCGGATTGTCAGACTTTTTTGAAAGAAATAAATATTTACAATCAGTCCAGCAAAACGACCGGGTGGTTTTATTAGAATTGCAAAACTCTAAAGATCAACATGAACAACAGAAGAAGTCAAAAGAAGAAAAACAGGTTCAGGCAGAAAATTTGAAAAAAAAGTTGGCGGAACAAAATAATGCTTTAAACAGCCAAAGGCAAGAGAAACAAAGATTGTTAGAGGTGACAAAAAATGACGAAAAAAGATATCAGGCTTTGCTTACAGAGGCTCAATCACAAAGAGCAGCTTTTAGCCGATTTATTTCCAGCTTAGGCGGTGCGACAATTTTAGGCAATCAAACTAAATGCGACGACGGCTGGGGTTGTTATTACAACCAAAGAGATAGCCAATGGGGAAATAAATTTATTGGTAATTCTGATAGTTCTATGGCTGAATATGGCTGCCTAGTGACTTCGATGGCAATGATTACAAGTCATTACGGAAAATCTTTAACCCCTGGAGATATTGCTGGTAGTTCTAGCCCATTCTTTGGCAGTACCGCTTATATGTTACAAGGAACTTGGACAGTTAATGGGGTTACCACCACCAGAACTAGGTTGGGATCATCTTTAAGTAATATTGATGATGAGCTGAATGCCGGCAGACCGGTCATTGTGGGTATTTATGGAGGGCCGGATCATTTTTTGGTCATTAAGGCTAAAGAAAACGGGGAATATATTATGAACGATCCATTTCCGGAAGGAGCGGCTAATATTAAATTCACTGATAAGTATCCGTTAAGCGCCATCAGTCAAGTTGATCGAGTAACGGTGAATTAAGTTACCTTATGCCTGCCCAAAAAGTAACAACAAAAATTGTTGTCAGCGCCCTGATGGGCGCTTTATTTTTAAGTTTTGTAGACAAAGCTAGAGCGGTTGATGTAGTAATAAATGAAATTATGATAAACCCCGAGGGGGGTGATACCGAAGAGTGGATTGAATTATATTCTCCTGATACTAACTACTCAGGAACCGACTATTGGCTCGATGATGACAATATCCTTATTGTTGATGGTTCTGTGCAAAAAGGTAGCAATGATCCCGGTTCTGATCCTATACAAGGATCGCTACTTTTTCAGAATAGTCATTTTCTTGTAATTCCGTTAAGCAATTATTTAAACAATGACGGAGATCATCCAACTCTTTTTTTATACAAAGATGGAAAAGAAGAAATAATAGATCATTATATCTATGATAGTGATCCTGGAAGTAACATAACGCTAGGCCGATGGCCAGACGGGGGTCCATGGTCACCGATTCTTCCTTCGGCTACAAAAGGCTCACCAAATTCTGAACCACCGCCTTCTCCGTCGCCATCACCAAGTCCGTCGTCGAATCTTAATCCTTCACCGTCGCCAAGTTCTTCATCGAAGACTTCTTCTAAAAATGGTATTTATAAAATAAATGAAGTAAAAGATGAAAATGGTGAAGGGC
>Ga0210019_1002731_pt1 | contig 16835 bp, 18 predicted proteins | sample CryGeyCG2114_020_2_FD_183969 | JGI IMG/M metagenome (GOLD analysis project Ga0210019, IMG submission 183969) | Groundwater microbial communities from aquifer - Crystal Geyser CG11_big_fil_rev_8/21/14_0.20 (SPAdes) (version 2) | ecosystem: Environmental > Aquatic > Deep subsurface > Groundwater ...
TCATCCGCTGTTGAGCAACCTCACTTTGTGAATATCTTCGTAGGCTTGAAAGCATGGTATTCACCTCCTTCAACCCTTTAATTCTACTCATTATCGGGTACGCTTTCATTCGCATCCCAACACCTCCCCTCATCTCTCAATGTCGCATATGTATCTTAACTTATTCATATTAGGAATGGTGAGTGAACAGATATTGATAAGAAAATCTATTGTTACCGTATAATGACATTGTAGAAAGGCAATATGGAGGGGTGAGGTCGGCCTCCTCGGCGACCGAACGGAAGTGCTAAGTAAAGCACTTCCTGGAAGAGATCAGTGGCTTTGGAGGATATGTATATAGAAATTAATTATGGAGGGGTGCAGGAGCGGTTTAACTGGCTAGTCTCGAAAACTATGCGCTGAAAGGCACGGGGGTTCGAATCCCCCCCCCTCCGCCAAGTTTTACATTCAGCGAAATTGAAAGAGGTTGCCTCGGCGCTTTGCGCCGAGGCTGTTTCTTACGATTTCACAAAAAGTGAAAATTGGCGGTGTTTTTTGATTGATGTTCGAACATTTTTTGAGCAAAACCCTCAATAAGGAGGCCAGTCCCGCCTAAAATGAATACATTTTTAGCAGTTTGTTCAACAAACTGCATGTACTGAAACCTATGGTTGTTCAGTTTAGTATCGGAAAAATAAATTTGTACTACCAAATAATTTACTCTGTGTTTCATTTATGCAAGTCCATTATTAACATTCTGGGATAGTTTTTTTATAGACAAGAGGTTTTGCTAACAGTACAATATGACCATGAATGGTTTCACAACAAACATTGAAAAAGATACGCTAGATAACTCAAATTTTCGTAAGGTCTTATATACATCAAAACATACGCAGTTAGTTCTTATGAGTTTAAAGCCCAATGAGGATATCGGTATGGAAATCCATGCAGATAATGATCAGTTTTTTCGATTTGAGGGAGGTAATGGGAAGTGTGTTATTGATGGACATGAATACGAAGTTTGTGATGGGGATTGTGTTATCGTACCAGCTGGGACAGAGCACAACGTTATTAACACTTCAGGAATTGATGAACTTAAGATGTATACGTTATATTCTCCAGCCCATCACAAAGATGGAATTGTCAGAGACACTAAAGAAGATGCCGAGGCTTGTGACGAGGAGTTTGATGGCGTAACGACTGAGTAGGATTTCCCCAGGTATTTCTTTCTAAGATCTTAATAAATATCTTCCGTTGTATCGTGTTGGGTACACCTTTGATATAATTCGTTTTGTGGATGGGTCAATTGGAAAACAATTTCTAAAGGACTATTTTAAGCGTACCGACGAGTCGTTTGGTGTTTTTTTTGATGCTAAAATTCGCGAAGCCAATTCCATTAGTAATATACCTGCAGAGTTATTACGACGATTTGCAGTTACAGCAAGAAAAGGTAAAAAAATTCGAGGTGCACTTTTGACTCTTGGATACCAAATGTCAGGAGGTACCAATAATGAGGCAATTGATACCGCAAGTTTTATTCCAGAACTTTTTCATACGGCAGGTTTAGTTCATGACGACATTATGGATCAAGATAACGTGCGTCGCGGTTTACCCTCCCTTCATTACCAGTATGCCGATATGGGTAAAACGCTAAATATTTCTACAGACCTTATGCATTATGGGGAATCAATGGCTATGGATATTGCAGATGCTGTGTTTTTTTTATCGTGGGATGTATTATTAAACCTTCCATTTGATGACAACCTTATACGAAAAACGGGTCTTATTTACTCACAATATGTAACTCGGTGTGCTTACGGACAAGCATTGGATGTGACTAATATTGAGATCGATGGGGCAACTGAAGAAGATATTTTAAAAGTTCATAAATATAAAACTGCGGAGTATACCGGAGTGATGCCACTACTTATGGGTTCGGCATTGGCAGGAGATATTGATGATACAAGAAAACAGGCGATTATTGAGTACGGTACGGCGTTTGGGTGGGCGTTTCAAATTCAAGATGATATTTTAGGGATTTATGCAGATGAGCAAGAGTTGGGGAAACCACTTGGTTCAGACATTGAAGAAGGTAAAAATACGCTCCTTACGCTTCACTTATCTAAGCATGGAACGAGTGAACAGAAAGCATTTCTAAAAGAAGTGTTAGGTAAAGAAAATATTAGTGCTGAGAATGTAGAAAAAATGCGAGAGGTACTAAAAGATGCTGGCTCATTTAAGTATGTATACGATCTGGGCTTAATGTATGTTGAAAATGCTAAGCAGGCGATTCCTGCAGTGACGAGTGATAAAACATATCAGGACATTTTAGAATCAATGGCTGTATTTATGATGGAGCGTGCCACATGATGTGTAGTGCGTGCCAGAGAGTTACCATGACGGCAACCCTCTGACACGTGATTTTGTCCTATTACCATAATCAAGAACATGCCAGTTGAACATCATCCCACAAAAATACAGATTGCAGGTGGATGCCCATAGATGTTAATGCGACATATTCAAACGGCGGTTGTTCAAAAAGCGCAACCACATCGGTAACGACAGCCAAGGTCGATCGTATCGTGGCGACCCTTTTGCTGAGACTCACTGGGTTAGCAAGGGGTTCAATCAATACTAGTGTTTCGCCGGGCTTGTACTGTCTCATAGAGTTAAGGTGTGCTAAAAGGAACGTCCATCCAGTGGGTACAAAAACGCTAGGGCGTACCATTGCAATGCTTGTCGAAACCAAAGCAGGCAGGGTTGAGCAACTCGAGGCGGCTAGGTAATCGTAATCAAGTGCATAGAGTCGACACGCAATTGCCTGCGAAACTTCTGTGAGTAGGCGAGGGTATTGTAGCAACTTCCATAATTGGATTGACCGGAACTTTGACTTGTCAGGTGAAAGTTCAATAATGCCTTGTGCTAGCAGTTTCTTGATGAGATCAATCTTTTTTTGATTGATAAGCATGCGTTTCCTCCTGTTGTAGATTTGTCAGTGTGCAAGGATCAGCTGCATTATACGGTATTTATTTTGCAGGAAGTTTTTTTAGAATGAATACTCGATTATCTGTGGATGGGAGTCGCTTAGAACCATAAGCTTTAGCGAGAGTATCCATTGTTGTGTCGTGGAAAAACAAAACGTGGGTTGGATCACGCGCATAGTACCAGGTAGGAAATTTTTCGATATCTGTATACGGTTCAGTCATTACTATCAGGAATCCGTTGGCTTTCAAATGTTTTGTAATCCAGTCTAATTCTTTTTTTGGACCAAAGAAATGTTCAAATGTTTCGGTTGAAAATATTGCATCGTACTGTTTGTCTTGTCGGTTGGGGAAAAAGAAGGGATCGTAATCATCGCAAGAATATCCTTTTTCTTTAAGCATGACTGAAAGTGTAGGAACAGGGCCACAGCCATAATCAAGAATCTTCATATCATGATTTATTAATGGTTCAGCCTGAACTAGAGCACGAGAAAGAAATGTAACATGTCCTGGTTGATCAGGGCCGTTATTGTGGGTTTCGTAGCGAGCTTTTTCCTCATCTGGTTTTAGAAAATATTTGGGATTGACAAAGATTAGTCTGCAGGTTTTACAAAGAGAATACCCCCTTTCAAGGGGTCCTGAAATGTTTTGTATATTAGTGGAGTTGCAAAGTGGGCACATATGTTAAACATCGGTTTCAGAATATGCAGTTTGTTCAACAAACCGCCAAACCAAGTAAACTTGGTTTGGCGGAGGGGGGGGGATTCGAACCCCCGTGTCGGTGAAGACGCATGGTTTTCAAGACCAGCCGATTAAACCACTCTCGCACCCCTCCACGAAACATTTTAGCATGTAGAAACATGAAAAGGTTAATCCCTTTTTGTCTTTCTATAGATTGAGGACACCACAATCAAGCTAATCAAATAAAATACTGACCCCCAAACGCAGGGAGATTGCAACGGACTTACAAACGTTTTGCCTCCACAACCAGAAATGGTATGATCAGCTGTTTTAAACCATTCCCAGACTTCGTATGCTACATTCCCCCAACCAAATATCGTACAAAATAAAAGGAAAAAGGTAAGATACCGATACGGTCCAAACAATCCCTTTGTTGATTTCAGATATAGAGAACTTGACCAAATTAATGCTGCGCCAAATCCCAACGCACCATAAAAACATGGCGTGAGAAATGGATTCGTAATCGTACAGTTAGTGAATTTAAATATTGTGCCTTCATAACCATAGAAAACAACGAACGACTGGAAAACGGTAGACCACGAAAGAATAACTCCTCCTGAAAGAATTACTGGTAACAGAACACGAAGATTGAGCTTCATACCCTACCTAACATTATATACCTTTTATGGTTTCGAAATATTTTCGGCATGTACAAACCTTATAATGTTAAAATTATTATGAAATGGCGGTGATATTTACATATGAAAGGATTTATAGATTTTATACGTGAGCAGGGCGTTGTAGGGCTTGCCGTTGGTTTTATTTTAGGAGGTGCTGTTTCAAGGGTTGTAGCAGCTCTTGTTCAAGATATTATTAACCCAATTATTGGACTTGCCCTAGGTTCCACAGAAGGCTTAGTTCAAGCCTCTTTTGCTATTGGTTCTGCCGAAATAATGTGGGGGCACTTGGTCGCCGTTGTAATCGACTTTCTCGTAATCGCACTAGTTGTATATTATGGAGTTAAGGGATTAGGACTCGATAAGGCCGACAAAGCAAAGGAATAGCTTTGTTTGAAAGAATCGGTAAGTGCCTTGGAGAATTTATCAATGTATAATACTCCAAGGTGCTTGTGGAGGAGTGGGCGAAGTCGCCTCAATGGCGACTGAGCGGAAATGCCAAGTAAGGCATTTCCTGGATGTAACGGTAGCTTATGGGAGCATCATTGTAAGGAACTTAATTACGGAGGAGTGGCCGAGTGGGCGAGAAACCAAATTTTTGGTTTTGAGCGGAATGCAAAGTCTTGCATTCCTGGTGAGATTTGTGGCTCAGGAGAATAACTTAATTACGGAGGAGTGGCCGAGTGGCCCATGGCAACGGTTTGCTAAACCGTGACGGGATAATACCTGTCCGCGGGTTCGAATCCCGCCTCCTCCGCCACTGAATAAAACACTAAATAAAGAGAAATTAACAGGGTAACAAAACTAATATTTCAAAGCAGAGTATGTCAGTAGGGAGCCTGTAGTACAATGCTCCAAGACTAGGTATTGTATATTCATAATGGTTGAGATACAGTTTATTAGAGAATAGTTAAAATATTAATTTATAAAAAGATAGGTTTAAGGAGTCTTACAAACAAAGTTTTTTGCTGTTGTTCTATCTTTTTCAATAATTTTTGGTGTAGCTCATCTTGTTAATGCGGCAACTTCAGTAGTTCTTGGAACTGCAGATGATTTTGCAATTCTCGCTGGTTCGGGGATTACAATAGCTGGCGCAGTAGATTCGAGTACAGTCGCTGGAGATATCGGAACGTTTCCGGCCAATCATTACAACATCACTTACAACGATTGCGGGACTTTTACCGTTAGCAATTACCGACCCATTCTGGGAGCCATTAGCATTTAGCATAATCTTTGGGTTAGTTTCAAGTATGGTTTTGGTACTGTTATTTCTCCCTGTTTACTACGCTTTGTTTGAGAAAGCACGATCTATTCGAACAGCATTATTCCCATCACTGAAGTAATTGGAGATACATTATGAGGCGGTTGAATAAAGCTTTGGCGATCTATTTTTTAAAGAGAACCAACAGCCCAGCGCCAATAAGAAGGAGTGGCCAGTACATGCCAAAGTTTATTGAAGGTACAAGTCCCACGTTTTTTAGTAAAAGCCATAATCCAACTGCAATTACGATTACACCAAATAGCCTTCTGTTTTTGTACTGACCTGCACTATTGGTTGGAGGTTGCGGTGTCTTTGTTTCTGTATCCATATCTGGGTTTTGTGATGGTGCAATATTGTTTTCGATTGGCAAAACAATAACCATTATTATGTAGATGAAAAATCCAGCACCAGCTGACATTAACGTAACAAACACAAATATGATGCGAATGAAAGCAGGGTCAACATCAAAATATTCTGCCATTCCTCCAGCAACTCCAGCAAGGATTTTATTATTTTGCGACCGATACATTCTTTTACTTGTCATTTGAACACATTATAATACAAATGAGATAATTAGATATTCTTGATCTTATGGTTTCGACAGTTAGGAAACGGTTAATAGTTCGTCCCATCTTGTGGTATATCGTGGTGATCTGGAGTCAGATTTAGAGGACCACCTTTTTTGCTTAATTCCTGACGATCCAAATTGTACGGTATTATCACCCATGCTACTATTCAATGAATCAATTGCTTTATAGAGGGTTTTGGTTTTTATGCGAGGTTTTTTGTTTTTAAAAATGATTGGACAGGGCGGTTGGTACTGATTTTGGGATAATTCTTTTATGCCAAGAAGATCAGTATTATTTTTTTCTTTAGCTTCATCCAAATATTTTCCGAAACTTATCCAACTTGTTCCTAATGAGGGTTTTGTTTTATGAGAAATTATTGTTGGTGGGCTTTCCAAAAATGTGTGTTGCCACTGGGTATTTGCTGTTATATCAACCAATGTTACTGCTGATCGTTTGTATAATATGTGTGGTTCCCAGATCCGGTCAATAAGTTGGTGTGTAGCATGCAAAAATACCATGGTGTCATCTGTCGGTTCTGCCAGGGTTATGTGCGCCTGTCTTGAGGTATAGGACTCTGCTTTATGGCGACTTGATTCTATGCGAACATGAATTGTTCGAGCAACACATTGTTTTTTTCGCAATTGAGCTGCAAGTTTTGTTGTAAACGATGCAGTTGCTTCAACAAGGGGTTTAATGGACTCAATCGTTTGACCAAATGTTCGTGAATGCATAATGCTTTTGGGGCGTTTTGTTATCACGTTAAGGGACATACATGAAGTTCCTGATAATTCATATTTAAGTCTTAATCCGTTTACCCCAAAGTTTTTTTTAATCCAATCATGGTTCGCATTTTTTATATCCAGGGCAGTATGAATACCGTAACGATTGAACGATGCAGAGTACTGTCTACCCACACCCCAAATTTCTCTTACCGGTAGTGTTGATAAAATCTCATCGGTAAAGTGTGGTTTATTATTTATATTAAGAACTCCATGATATGAGGGACTTGTTTTTGCTACTTCGTTGGCTACCTTGGTGAGTGTTTTAGTAGGCGCAATACCAATGGAAACAGGAATACCTGTCCATTGCATAATGGTACTTCTCATAAGTTTTGCTAAGGCGGTTGGGTCTGGGTACGACATGTGGTCAACACGAATAAATGCTTCGTCTACTGAATAGACCTCTACTTCTGGGGTAAATGTGCGTATGGTTTCCATAATCCGTCTGCTCATATCTGCATATAGTGAATAATTTGAAGAAAGTAAAGTGACCTGGTGTTTTTTTAAAATATGTTCAACCTCAAAGAGTGCTACCCCCATAGGAATATTAAGAGCCTTAACTTCATTAGATCGTGCAACAATACACCCATCGTTACTTGAAAGTACGGCTACGGGTACATTTTCTAATTGTGGGTTAAATACACGTTCGCACGAAACAAAAAAATTATTGCAGTCTATAAGGGCGTATAAGGACATGGTTTTGGTTGTTTATCGTATGAGATACTAAGTTATAGGCGAAAGGGCCAACGGTCATTCTGGACTTGTCTCAGGATTCGATCATAGATTCCGAAATAAATTCGAAATGACAGATCTGCCTTGACACCCGTTGATGAAAATTTCACCATACTTGTAACTTGTAACTTGTAACTTGTAACTTGTAACTCTATGCTCTAAAGGTGCGTGTTGGGAATTTTTGATTATGGTGCGTTTTGTGTAGTACCCACGTTACAACTCCCCATACCGAAAAGTCAGTTTCGGGATGAATAGTCATAGGGCGATACATAGGGTTTTCTGGTATTAGTCTAATAACATTTTCAGTTCTATATAGGCGCTTTACGGTAAAGGCTCCGTCTAGTCTTGCAACTACAATATCGCTATGTTTTGGTTGTAGGGATCTGTCTACCACCAACATGTCTCCATGGTATATTCCCGCATTTACCATTGAGTCTCCATCAACACGTACAAAAAATGTTGAAGTACTGTTTGGGGCCAGATGCTCATTAAGATCAAGTGGTTCTTCTGTTGAATCTTCTACAACACCTGGAAATCCTGCGTGAACCTGTGTGTCTACTATTTGTGCACGTGTACGGTCGTTGGTCATGTAGTTAGTATATAGAAATAGTAGACGATGTAAAGGTAGACAAAAGTGTACTACTTTAAATGTAAAGCAAAAAGCCACGTTTTCTATAAAAAATTTTTTTGGGTTTGGGAGGTTGGATTGATTTGGTATACTTCAAACATATGAAAGCATCAAGCATAGTTACCATACTTTTAGTTTTTGGATTAGTTGTGGTTGTGTTGCTCCAAATATCTAAATCAACCACAGAATCAAACGACGTGGTTGTTTACGTTTCTCACGACCAGGATTACTCAGAGCCAATACTTAAAGATTTTGAAGCAGCAACTGGAATTAAAGTGAAAGCTGTTTATGATACCGAAGCCTCAAAAACTGTAGGATTAACTAATCGTTTGATAGCTGAAAAGGAAAATCCTAAAGCTGATGTATTTTGGAATAACGAGGTAACACGCACCGTTGGGCTTAATAGAGAAGGGGTTCTTGCAAAGTACAAACCAACTCATTTTGATGAAGTTCCATCATATGCAAAAGATCCTGATGGTTACTGGACCGGTTTTGCTGCACGTGCACGAGTACTTCTTATTGGTAAAGATAAAAAAGTGCCAGAGCGATTAGAAGAACTGGTAGGGGATTCTTATAAGGATATGGTAACCATTGCGGATCCACGTTTTGGTACAACGGGATCACATATTGCTGCACTGTGGAGCATATGGGGTGAAGAAAAAACAAAACAGTATTTTAAGGATCTTAAAGCAAATGGTTTAAATATTGCCCAGAGTAATGGACAAACTCGGGACAAGGTAGTTTCGGGTGAAAAACTAGTTGCTTTCACCGATACAGATGATGCAAATGATGCCGTTATTAATGGTGATGCAGTTACTGTTGTGTATCCAAACCCATACGATGTAGGAACATTAGTGATTCCAAATACTGTGATGTTAATTAAAGGTGCACCTCACAAAAGCAATGCACAAAAGTTGATTGATTATTTAATTTCTCCTGAGGTCGAATCGCAGCTTGCGTTTGCAAAGTCAGCGCAAATGCCGTTACTGCCTGGTGTGAAAAGACCAGAAACGGTACCTTCAATTGATTCTGTAACTGAAATGAATGTGGTGTGGTCTAACGTGTATGATGCTTTAGAACCCTTCCTAAAGTTTTTTGAAGAAGAGATTCTGGATTGACGTTATAATATTGTGTAATGGGTGGGTTTGAATTTTTATTATTAACATCACGAGAAAGTAGAATTTTATTAGAAACTTTTCAGCAAAGTTTTATTACAGCACTACTGGTTACCGTACTTATTGCAGTAATCGGTTCATATTTTGTTATTGTTCGAAACAGCTCGACCCGAATCTTTAGAGTATTACTTATTGTTCCACTTTTGATACCGCCATACTTTCACGCTTTGTTTTGGTTACATTTATTACAACTTATTGCTTATTCAGGAGGGTTTGGATTTATTGACTTGAGTATAGTTCAAGGTTTTCGTTCAATGGGTGGGTTGGTACTTATACATACCATTTCTTTTCTGCCAATTGCTAGTGTTTTTATGTTTGCGACTATTTCAAAGATTAATCATGAAAATATTGTTGCCGCACTTTTACAAGCACCATTATTAAAGGTCCTTACACGTGTTATTATTCCTCAACTTACTGGTATTTTAGTTTCAGTATTTGGGATTGTATTTACGCTTAGTTTTATTTCGTTTGATGTGCCCTCACTGCTAGAAGTACCCTCATATTTTACTGAGATATTTTCGGTTGTAAGTAATAGTTATGATTTGCCTAAGGCCATGGGTATGTCGGTAATTCCACTGGGTATAGCTCTTATCGGAGCGTATTCTATTATCAAATTGTTATCGAAACCATCAGGTACTGTTGATACTACAGACAGGGCATTTACACTACAGGTACCTCGATGGTTTACTATTTTAAGTTATGCAATTATTTTAGGAATAGTTGTAGTGTCGTTAGGGATACCGTTTATAACTATACTCGTAGGAAGTAGTTGGGATATTCAAACATTTCAAGCAATTGTTACTGATTGGCTTGAGCCGACGCGAGCAACGTTATTATTTGCTGTAAGCGGGGGGGTTATTTCAGTTATTGTTTCATTCCTTTTGTATCCATGGTGGAAGAAGTTTTATATTGTCCGTGTAATTGGATTATCTAGCCTGCTACTGCCTCCCATGGCCGTTGGATTGGGGTTAATTTATATTCTAAATACACCAGTCCTTTCAGTATTCATTGATTCAAAAATAGTATTATTAATAGGGTATGTGGTAAGAATTGTGCCTATTACAACTGAGATACTTTTTATGCTGAGGCAGCGTATTTCAGAAGAGGTTATTCAAAGTTATAAACTTAATGCTCCGCACAGTATAGTTTGGCGATTTGTATGGTGGGCAGGGTTACTTTTACCCGCAGTTACTATGATGTTTTTTGTAGCGAGTTGGTATATTTCTTCTGAGATTCCATTGACAATTTTACTTCAACCGGCAGGTATTCAAACGGTAATGGTACGAATATTTATTTTGCTTCATTATGGATCACTGGAATATGTAAACACTATGATGTTTCTAACTCTTGGGTTATTATGTATACCGCTGGTTCTAGTGACAGTTTATTTTAGAAAGAGGTTTCAATATGGATAATGCAATTGAATTTAAAAATGTATTCAAATCATTCACTTCCCAGGTGGTTTTAGAGAATGCATCCATTATTATTCCTACCGTTGGTTTAAGTGTGTTTTATGGTCGCTCAGGTATTGGTAAAAGCACGTTATTTTCTCTTACAGCCGGTCTTGATATGGTTGATCAAGGTGAAATTTTTTTACGAGACAAGCTCGTTTCAAAGAAAGGGTGGAATCTCCCATGTGGTGAACGCAATCTTAGTATGCAGTTTCAGGGTCTTGCTTTGTGGCCCCACATGAATGTTTCTGGCCACCTTACGTTTGTTACTGACCATATTGATACTCGCCGTTTACATGAAATAATTGATATGGTTGGATTGCCTCAAGAAAAACTTACCGCGTTTCCTTATGAATTGTCTGGTGGAGAATGTCAACGAGTAGCTATAGCCAGAACAATTGCAGCAGACACCGATATTATGCTGTTTGATGAACCGTTTAACAATCTTGATGAGTCTTTACAAGTTCAAATTTGTAAAGTATTTGCTGATTTATCACAACACAAATCTATTGTGATTATTCAACATGACACGACTGTATTGGCTTTACATATTAACGTTAACCAATGGTACAAGATGGAAAACAGTAATAACAAGGCAACGGTATCTCTCGTTGACCCATAACCACATATCACATAGACTAATCATATGGCTAATTCTTTGAGGAATCTTTTACGTTCAGTTTTTAAAAGGTTACCAATCACGTATTCGTTACTATTAATGATCCTTGTCCCGTTGTCGTTAGTGATTAACACTATGTGGAACTTGAATTCATATGAGCGAGATATGAATTTTGGTGTTCGCGAACAGGCTATTGGTGTTAAAGATACGCTATTTCCAATTGTTACCAGTTTGAAGTTAACTAATGAGGAGCTAAAGGATATTTTTGTAAGTACAACTCATCAATCGCAAAGTATTGAATCAATAACGCTTTTTGCGGAAAATAGTGATGGTACGTTGGCCCAACAAGTTGGAACTACTTCAACGAAAACACTTGAGCCGGGGTTTATTGAGAATTTAGCATACTCGCAGGGATCAGAGTATTTTACCAAGGAATATGATCCAAATATTCAAAATACAGTATGGAAATTGGTAACGCCATTTACAAATGAAAACGGAAACGTATCGGTAATCTCTCTTACCGTAAATGCCCTGAGGGTTGATGCAATTGTTGGTCGTACGGCACGGGACTCAATGATTATTATGGTAATTAGTGTAATTATTGTAGTTCTTTTACTAACAAACCATGCTCAGGCTTTAGAAAGATCTTTTCTTGTTGATAAATTAAAAGAAGTTGATCGAATGAAGGACGATTTTATTTCTGTTGCGTCCCATGAGCTTAGAACGCCATTAACTGCAATCAAGGGGTATGTTTCTCTCTTACAAAAAGATTTACAGATTTCTCTTACCGAAAAACAGCGCACAAAGTTTGGTGTGGTTATGGAAAGTATTTATAGACTAGAAACACTTGTTAATGACTTGTTAAACGTTTCACGGATTGAACAAGGTCGATTGGATTTTACGATTACATCAGTTGATGTAGCAACGCTTATTCAAGAAACTGTTCGTCAGCTTGATCCAGTTGCAAAAGAAAAGGGTTTGGGGCTTACCGCAATTAACATTCCTACATCACTGCAAGCTATGGGAAATGCAGACAGGCTACGAGAGGTTTTAACTAATATTGTTGGAAATGCAATTAAATATACGCCTTCAGGGTCAGTAACAATCTCCACAACTACAGAAAGAAATAAAGTTCAGATTATTGTTCAAGATACAGGAATTGGGATTGCACCGGATGATCGTAAACACTTGTTTCAAAAGTTTAGCAGAATTCAAACTGATAAGACCCGTGATATTCCTGGAACTGGGTTGGGATTGTGGATTACTAAACAGCTCATTGAACAGATGAAAGGCTCAATTTTTGTTGATAGTGTTGGGGGAAAGGGAACAACCTTTACTATTGTTCTTCTTCCTGCGTAGGAGTAAGATCTGTTGGGTTATTCTCTTTGGAATGTAATCCAGGTAGTTTTGCTGGTTGTCTTTTTGTAAACCAATATCCAACGAGTAGAAGCAGTATAATTCCAACTCCAGTTATCCCAACAGCTGCAACAAGATATGTTCTGGTTATGGATGAGGTATTGATTGGTTCAACAACAAGTTTGGGAGTTACAGAAGTACCTGAGGAAGCCCGCGCAACATTAAAAGCAAACACTTCACTTTTTACATATCCTTTTTCTGGATGTTGTACAACGGTGTAAGCCTCATGATTCCCATCGTCAAGATGATAACTTAGTTCATAAAACCAATCTCCATTTGCATCAGCTGTAGTGCTTACAATAATTGGATCAGAAAATATGTATATATCTACAACGGCGAATGGTTCTGTTTTTCCAGAAAGTGTTAAAACTTCTGTAGAAACATGGGTTTTTGCTTGTACCGAAGTAATTGTAACTTCTTTACTTGTAGCGGGTTCAATATATGGCAATTGTTCAACCGATGGAGGCATAAATGCTTGTTGTGAAGTATCAAGGGTTTCGGTAAAACAGTTGGAAGCAATTGTACGTTCTTCAAACGTTGCTTTGCTTTTACCTTCTTGTATTTCTGTTGCTCTTGCCACACCGAGGGCGTCTTCAAGACAGGTCTGTGTCTCTTCGGGAAGATTAATGACAAGTGGTGGCTGAGTAATGCCCTCGTCAAGAGTAAAACATTCTCTTGCATTAGTTAGTTCAGATGCGACCGGGCGCGCACCACTTTCAAGGATTTGTTGTAACCGCTTAGTACCAAGCTTGATTTCAAGACAGCTTAATAAGGTTGGGTCGAGTTCATTTTTTCTTGCATAGCTAATTTCTCGAGGTTTTGTTGTACAGGCCTTGGCTTGTAGTAATTCATCGCTTGTTGGGCTTTGGTTATCTACGGTAATTTGACTATATCTTTTTTCGGATAGTATTTGTTTAAGACAAGCAATTGTTTGGGCATCTAGATCAATGGTTCGATTTATTTTAAAACATCGTTGTGCTGCAGATAGTAAAGATCCTAGTTCTGATGGGTTTTTTTGTTCTCCTGTTGGACTAAAGTAACTTGCATAGATTTCGGCACTATAAACTGTTTTTAAACATAGCTGAACATCATCTGCTCTATACATATTTGAAATGTTTTCGCTTTGGGTTTTATCCACTGGGGTTGTGGAATCACTAGTAGTACGTGGTGTTATTTTTGGCGTAGGAGTAGGCGTTTTTTGAGGACGAATTGTAGGGGAGATTGAATTTCCATTACTAGAATTTATAGGTGTTGGCGTTGGGGTAGGTGGGGTGAATGTTGGAACAATAATTGTTGTTGATGGCAAATTAATTGGTGTTGGTTTTGGAGTGGGAGAGGGGGTTGGTGATGGGTTTGCCCCATTTGTTCCGTCATTAGTACCTGTTGTTGAAGATGAAGGAGTTGGTGTGTTTGTTATCGTATCAATTTGTAATCCAGGTGTAGGTGATGGAGTAATTTGAATAAGGTCAACAATTTTTACACTAGCGGAAGCGGCTTTTTCAAGTACTTTAACAACAATAGTATTTGCATATGTTCCAGGTATTTCTCCAGCTCTAAAAATACCAGTTGGACTTATGTGACCGCCACCTTTTAATACATTCCATTGTGTGTAGTCTGCGGGTGCTTCATATTGGTTACCATTAGGGGTTGTGACTATTGCATGAAACGTAATGGTTTGAAGGGGTTTTAGCAGTACTTGATCTGGAACAATGCGTACTACAAAATTGTTGTCAGTACTGGTAGTAGTTGTATTATCAGTAATTGTGGTGGAATCAGTAGCTGATACAGAACCAGCAATAATTCCAATAAGTAAAACAGCAGATACAACGGCACTAATTTTAGGCAGATTCATTTATTTAAGAGTAGCTAAATGTAAAACGATTGTAAAGTAGTACCAAGACAAATTGTCCTTAACGTACGTTTCTAACGTACGTATACTATCGTACGTGTCTCATTGGTAACACCGAGGGTTTAGGGAATCTTTGAAACTGTGGAGTCTGTATTTTATCAGCAATAAATATTTCCCCATCCCATTCACCAATAAACGTTACTTGTAGTTCAGGTCTAATAATTATATGTGGTGGGATAAAATTAGGGATTTTAACTACAACCAAATCTCTATCTGGAATGAAAATCGTAACAAAATTAGGTTCAATATTTGTAACAACACCTGCAATCCATGCATCGTCGTCGTATTTAAAATTGTACAAACCATGAGTTGGTTCAAATGTTTCAAATTGTTCATTAAGTCCAGATAGGTTTGTAATTATCCCCATGGTAAGAACAGTTCCCACAACTATAAGTACAAATGTTTTTGAATCAGTTTTGTATGAAAAATCATAATGACGCAAAAATAGTATGCCAAGAACAATGCTTAGGGTTGCAACAATAACAGATAGCCAGGGGAATGTTTGTAGGAACGGTGAAATTCCTTGTGGTCCAAAACCTAAGAATGAAATCAACGGGGATCGTTGCGACATGAAGATAGCGTGACTGACAAAAAATGTTCCAGCAATAATCACACCAATTGTTCCAATGGTAATAAGAATAGAGCCAAAAATAAAATAGTATCGTGGACGCATTTTAATCTCGCCTTGGTTTATTTTTTGTAGTATTGATTGTTGTATGTCGTTGTTATCCATAATGTTGTTCATAGAGTGCTGCAAGCATTTTTTTGCCTCTGTTTATTCGTGTTCCTACAGTTCCTGTTGGCATTCTTAAAATATCACTAATTTCACCGTATGATTTTTCTTCACTATAAAAAAGAAGTAATGGTTCTTTATAATCATCTGGTAAAAAATCTAGAAGTGCCGTTATTTCTATTTTTACATCTTCTTGTTCTATTTTTTCTTCGATGGTAGGGGCGTCATCTTGAATAGATTCGAATACTGTTTTATCGATACCGTTTGTTGTTCGTTTGCGTTTGCGCAAAACATTCATCGCCTCATTGTGAGTAATCCTATATATCCAGCTCGAAAATTTTCTTTTTATATCAAAACTTTGCATGTTTTTGTACGCTTTCATAAACGCATTTTGTACAACGTCTTTGGCCTCGTGTTCATCGGTAATAAGTTTTTTAGCATACCTAAAGAGCTTGTCCTCGTACCTGTGCATGATTTCAGCAAAGGCATTGTTATCGCCCTTTTGCGTGAAATGTGCTAATTGTTCATCAGTCTCTGATGCCATTGTAACCATGCACTACATTGTAATACGTTTGAGCGTATTTTTTCTTTCGCGAATTCTATGGGTTACAGGCTAACTTTTATTTGTTACACTAAATATGTACTATTGTGCAATCGATTCTTCGCACCTATATTCCCAAGGAGGTTGTTATGCAATGGCCAACGTTTTTTAAAAATTGGTTTGGTGGCAAGAAAGTGGTTGCCCCAGCAAAACGGGTGTTTATTGTAGGTACCCCTGAAGAAGTTCACAAAATGGGGGTGTTCATGCCGGGGGTTACCGTTGTCACCGAGGCAAAAGATGCCAATGTAATCCTATTGAGGGTTGAAGACCTCGATGAGGGTTACGAAAGTAGGTATCCAAACGCCAAACGGTATTGTTTGGTAACCACGACCCGAACCGATGCGGCAAAGCGTGCAAAGGATTCAGGTGTCATTCACGACTATTTTGTGATGAGCAACACGGTTCCAGTAGGTCTCAAGGAAGCGGTCATGTGAGACGCCTCCTTGAAGTTTCAAAAGCTCCCGGGTAAAACCTACCCGGGAGCTTTCTTGTAATTAATCCTGCATAAAAAAGGCCACCAGAGATAAACCCTGACGGCCTTTTGTTAATTTTCCACCCACGTTATGCATTTCACAACGTATCACCAGGTGAATTTGACGTGAGCCAAACCACCATATTCTACATACTCTAATACCACTACGTAC
>Ga0210019_1002732_pt1 | contig 16835 bp, 12 predicted proteins | sample CryGeyCG2114_020_2_FD_183969 | JGI IMG/M metagenome (GOLD analysis project Ga0210019, IMG submission 183969) | Groundwater microbial communities from aquifer - Crystal Geyser CG11_big_fil_rev_8/21/14_0.20 (SPAdes) (version 2) | ecosystem: Environmental > Aquatic > Deep subsurface > Groundwater ...
ATCTCCCGCCGGCCCACGAGCGCCGACACGGAGAAGCCGTTCGCCATGGCTTTGCCGAAGGTGGATAGATCCGGCGTGACGCCGAAAGCGTGCTGCGCTCCTCGAAGGTTCCAGCGAAACCCGGTGATGATTTCATCAAAGATCAAAACCGCGCCCTCTCGCCGGCACAGGGATTGCACCGCCTCGAGATACCCGGGCTGTGGTCCTTCGGTCGATGAGGCCGGTTCCATGATGACGCAGGCCATCTGGCCCGGGTGCTGCGCGAAGAGGGCTTCAAGCGTGTCCAGACGGTTGTAGTCGAACAGGAGGGTCAGGGCTTGGACAGCAGTGGGCACCCCGGCATTGACCGGTGTGGATCCGATAAACCAATCGTGCTTTGACAGGTACGGGTTATCGCGACAGCGCGCCACGAGGTCTCGCTCCGTATACGCCCGCGCCAGACGGACCGCCGCCGAGGTCACATCGGATCCGTTTTTCGCAAATTTCACCATCTCAGCCGATGGGATCAGCTCCGCCAAGCATTCGGCCAGTTCCACTTCAACTGGTGTCGCGCGCGTAAAGTTCGACCCGCGCTCCAGCTGATCTCGCACCGCCTCAAGCACGCGAGGATACGCGTGACCAAGGCTCACCGCCCGCATCCCCATGCCCCAGTCCAAATACTCATGGCCATCCGGGTCCCAGCAACGGCACCCCTTGGCCCGCTCAAGCAGCCGCGGCGCGTTGGCGGGAAACTGGTCGTCTCCCCGGCTGTAGGTGTGGCATCCTGCGGGGATGAGCGCTTGCGCCTTCGCGTGCAGCGCTTCTGTGGATCGACTGCGAAGCGACGTCACATCTCCCATCAGGCCGGCGCCTCCGTCGGCAGTTCGCTCTCCACCGCCTGCAACCGCCACAGCTTTCGGTAACGGCTCTCACGCGCCATCAATGACTCGTGAGTCCCCCGCTCGAGCACCTTGCCGTCCTGCAATACCACGATATGATTCGCTCTCGCCACCGTCGAGAGCCGGTGCGCGATCATCAGCACCGTGCGCGAGGCGCTGAGTTCTTCCAACGCGCGCTGGATGTACCACTCGGATTCGCTGTCCAAAGCACTGGTGGCCTCATCGAGAATCAATACCTGCGGGTCTCGCAGGATGGCACGCGCGATGGCGATTCGCTGCCGTTGCCCGGCCGAGAGGCGGATCCCGCGGTCTCCCACCACGGTATCGTACCCGTGTTTCAAGCCCTGGATAAACTCGTGGGCATGCGCCCGCCGAGCGGCCTGGACGATTTCCTCGTGGGAGGCCCCAGGTTTGCTGTAGCCGATATTGTCACAAATGGAAGCGTGAAATACGACGATATCCTGGCTCACCACGCTGATGGCTCTCCGCCACGTCTCCAGGTTGAGCTGGCGCACATCCACGCCGTCTACGAGCACCGCCCCGGCGTCGGGATCATGAAACCGCAAGAGGAGATCGACCAACGTAGACTTCCCCACGCCGGACACTCCGATGATCGCAGTCACCTGGCCCTTCGGGACCGTCATCGTCACCTCATGGAGCACTGGGCCTTCCGCGGGATCATAGGTGAACTGCACCTGCTGCAATTCGATGCCCTCGCGCAATTGCTCGAACGCGCGCGAACCGCTGGCGAGATACGGTTTATCCGATGTCTCCAGCACGCGCTTGACAGCACAGGCTCCCGCCAGGTGAAACGCCAGATTGACCCACAGCGTGTGGAGTTGTGAGACCCGCGGCAGCAACCGATACAGCACGAAGAAGAATGCCAGCAACAACGGCCCCACCAGCTCCCGCTGCGCCATCACCAGGCGGGAGGCGATCGTGATGAGTCCCACCAGCAGCGCTGAGCCGGCGACTTCCGCCAGCGGCGCTGGGAGGTTTGACAGGCTGGCGGCTCGGATCCGCAGACGGGCCATGCGATCCAGCAGCTGCTTGAACCGTTCCCGCTCGTATGCCGCCCGCCCATAGGCGCGGACGAGCCGCATGCCCTGGAGCGTTTCAACCCGGACTTGCGACAGGTGCGGCGCTAAGCGCGTGACTTCGCCCCCGAGGTTGATGGCAGCATATCCGGGTAGCCGGAGCACAAGCGAGAGCGCTGCCAACATCGCTCCTGTCAGAAGCGTGAGCGGCCATGAGATGAGCAGCAGCAGCGCCCCATAGCCTGCGATCAGGCAGCCCAATACGATGAGCTGTAGTCCGTCGCGCGCCGCTAATCCGGTCCGTTCTGGCTCGATCGTCAAGAGCGTGAGCAGATCTCCGGTCGATTGCCCGGTGAGCCATCGCAGCCCCACGCGGGTGAATTGATCGAACACCGAAAGGCTCACGTCGCGCTCCACGCGGAATTGCAGGCGTGCCGCCCACGTGGCGAGCCGATAGTTCATCAGGTTTTTCACCACGATCAACGCCAGCATGGCCAGCAACATGGCCTGCAAGCGCTGCGCAGGAGGCACGCCGGAGAAGAGGCGGTTGAAGAGATCCAAGAGGACATTGCCCGTTGACGTAACGGTTTCAACCGCTGGCCGCAGCAACGCCTCCAGAATCGGCAGCAGCAGACTTACGCCGACGGTTTCCAGCAGCGATGCCGCCACGCCGAGAGCGACAAATGCCACGGCCCACCACCGATAGGGCCTCAACAACGACGCCAGTGCGCGCACGCCTTCCCATCGGCTCGCTTTGAGCCGCCCGATGTCGGTGGTGACCGGTGCCGCCTCGACCAACTGGCTCATGGTAACTCCCGGCCGGCTGCATCCGCCGCGACCGCAAGGTCCGGAAACTGCAGCCTAGCCGCTTCGGTCTGCGGGGCCAGATGCAGGGCGCGCCGCATTTCATACGCCAGGCGGGGCCACGGCATCTGAAGCTGGGCTCGCAGCAGTTCAGGAACCTTCAGGAAGGTCGGTTGGGAAAAATACCGGCTGTACGGGAGCGTACCGATCTGGAGCGTCCCAACGAGGGCGTCGGCGCGCTGCGGATCGGCCGCCAGTTGATCGGCGCTTAGAAAACTGCCCTGCTCATCGGTGAAAATGAGCCCGCGCCAGACATCGAAGACCACCCACCGATCACCCAGGCGAACAAATGACAGGACGAGCTCTCCTCCGCCCGGTTCCGAGAGCCTGATCGCTTTCCAGAAAGCTGGAACACCCGCGTAGGTGGTCAACGTCGCGAAGACATCCGCGAACTGGTCGCTGACCCCATGCTCACGGATGATGATATGAAGAATATGGTCATCCGTGACCGGCCAGCCTGGGGGCGTGGGGCGGATGGTGCGGCGCGTCCAGTCAAACACCGCCAGCGCGCGCTGCTCATCGGAGGACAGGCCCGCGGTGATCTGCCGGGCCAGCAAACGGTAGTGGGCGTCCCGGTGAAGGAAATCGAGCATCTTCACATACAGCGGGATCGGCTTGTTCGAGACCGTGAAGTTGACGCCTTGGCGCGTCGTGACCGTAGCGCGCAGGCCCCACAGGGCCAAGCCGGCCAACCCAATCGCAAGGAAAAGCCTCCGGCGAATAGCATGCGGCCTTGTGCTCATCCGCGACCCGCCTCGATCGTTTCGGGGCTGCTGAGGATGGTGGTTTGGACATCGAGGTGTCCGAGGGTGCTGCGATTGGGAATGGTGGCAATTTTTGCTGGCGCAATTCCGAGCTGCTGGAGCTGTTGGAGGATTTTTCTAGGATCTTTGAACGTGGCCAGGACCAGCCAATCGAAATCCAGACCCGAGAGGGCTGATAGGTTGCGAACCGGGTGATTCATGAACGTCGTCTTGCCATCGCCCAACTCATCTACGATCGCGATGACCTCTAGCCCGCGCTCCTGCAGAGCCAAAAAGCTGATCTCGGCCAATTCCTCGGCGCCGCAGACGATCACCCGCCGGCCGCCCGCGTGCCCGATCTGGGCAATCGTCTCGGTCATCAAGGTGCGCATGTGGCGATACAGGGCCAGCGAATACTCCAGATATTGGTAGGTGAGGCGGGCTTTTTCCGCGAGGCCTTTCGGGGTGATGAGATAGCGCAACCGTCTGCGCTCCAGATTGACGATTTTAACATAGCCTTTTTTGACCAACCGGCGGATCAGGAAGTTGGTCAAACCAAGGGCGAGTCCGTGCTTTTCGGCCAGGCGCCGCTGCGTGACGGTGTCGTTGGAAGAGATTTCGGTCAGCAGGCGGAGCTGCCGGTGATCGTCAATGTCCACGGGCACCTCTACGCATGTACGGCCGCCATTACCATATCGTCCACCCTCCATCCACCACCAAGTTATGACCGGTTACATAGGAGGAGAGATCGCTCGCCAGATAGACCACAGCGCCTTTCAGGTCCTCCTCACGCGCCATGCGTCCTAGTGGTGTTCGAGCTTCATAGCGGCGCTGGAACGATTTAGGCTGGCTGCGCCAGATACCACCCGGTGAGATGGCATTGACGCGGGTGCGTGGAGCAAGGGTGGTCGCGAGATAGCGGGTCAACTCCAGAAGCCCGCCTTTGGAGGCCGCATACCCGGCAGGATTCGCCATCGGCGTCCCCTGATAGAGCCTCCAATCCGGTCCCACAAGCCCATAAATAGAGGAAAACAAGATGACTGACCCGTGCTTGGAGGCCGCCAGCGCCCGCTGGGCCTCTTGCACCATGATGAAGGCCGCGGTGAGGTTGACGCGCATGGCCTCTTCCCAGGCAGCGACCGTCTGGCGTTTGAATGCGACCGCCCATCCGGGCGTTTTCGTCGCGCTCACATAGGCCGCACAGTGAATGAGGATATCGAGCTGTCCCATCCGAGCGATGGCTGTTCGAACCGCCTGCCGCGTGCGGCGCTCGTCACGCAGGTCGCAGCGGATCGCATCGGCTCGGCCGTTCGCCTGAATATCCAACGTTGTGACGCGGGCTCCCGCCTCTTCCAGCACGTCGGCAATGACCGTGCCGATGTGCCCGGCCCCGCCGGTCAGCAGCGCCGTCCGGCCTGTCAGATCGCTGAGTTGTTTGATCGTGCGTTTCATGTTCAGAATATGAACATTAGAGCTATGCTAATAAATTTTATAAAATTCTGCAAGAATATTTTCAAGGCGACGGCGCACGAACATGCTGGCTACGAGGCACTTGCGCGTTCGCGAAGCGGCCGAGCAATCACGACCACGAAGGTGAACAGATCGCGCCATCCAAACTCGGTCCGAACCACCTGGAACTGCGCTCGAGCCATCAGCTCCCGCACCCAACGAAATGATCTGACCCTGGAAATTTCATCAGGGTACAGTTTCATGGGCCGCTTGCGGAACCGGTTGACGATCCACAGCCAGGAGGTCAACACCATGACGGATAGCCCGAAATTCGGAGGCCAAAAGAGCACCACGTAGCCGTCCGGCGTCATCACGCGGTGGAATTGGGCGAGCGCGCGCTCGATGTCCTGCTCGGTCAAATGCTCCATGACGCCGAAATTGAAGATCCCGTCGATGCTCTGCGCCCGGTACGGCAGATGAAAGAGGTCAGCACACACGAACCGGTGGGTGCCCGGCAGCGACCGCGCCCGGTTCATGGTCAGCGCCGTAAACGAGAAATCCAGGGCGTGGAACGTCGGGCGGTCGCACGCGAGACGCCGGTCAGACCCTCCGCTGCCGCACCCCGCATGCAGGTAGTGGCGGCCGGTTTCATTCCGGAGATAGCGCGCCAGGATGCGGGCCGCGGCCCGGGAGATGATCTGGGAGCGGTAAAATTCCGCGATCCGCGCATACAGCCCCTGGTGCTGCGCGCGTTTCGCCCGCAACCAGTATTCGTCCCACCCGGCGGCGCTCGAGGGTGCGTCGCACTCGTGCTCTACTACACCTTGAGGCATTCTTCTTCCGTCAGTGGGCTTGCAGCCGGTTGTTGGGGGGTGGCGAGCGCGCGCCTCTTGCCTACCGGCTGCAGGCGCAGCCGCACAAGCGTCGCCACAGCCTTGAAGATTTCGTTCCGGGAAATCTTTGAAGCTCCCTGATTGCGAAAGCTGATGACGATCGGGATCTCGGCGATCGAAAAACGCTGGCGCTGCATGTGCCACAGCAGCTCCATCAGAAAGGCGTACCCGTCCGCCTGCACGCCGGCAAAATCGATCCGCTGCAAGCTGGAGACCTTGTAGAGCCGGAATCCTCCAGTGCAATCGTAGGGCAGCTTCAGCACGTGCCGGGTCAGCCAATGCGCGGTGTGGGTAATGAGGCGCCGCATGAGGTTCCATTCCATGAGCCCCCCGCCCTGGATGTAACGGGACCCCACCACCACATCGACTGTCCCCGCTTTGGCGAGCATCTTTTCAAGGTAACAGGGCGCGTGCGCAAAATCCGCATCCATGGTCATCACGTACGGATACCCGCGCGCGATGGCCTCGGTGAACCCGCGCTTGTGCGCGCTGCCGATGCCCAACTTGCCGGCTCGATGAATGACTTGCAGCGGGAGAAGCTCCGCCAGGCGCTCCGCGATCTCCCCCGTGCCATCCGGGGAGTTATCATCGACGACCAGGACATCGAGTGGCAGCTCCTGGCGATGAATCTCCGTCAATAAGCGCTCGATGTTCCCCGCCTCGTTGTAGGTCGGGATGACCAGCAAGACGTCTGCCCGCTTCTCCATTTCAGCTCCGGAAGGCTACAGAATCCGCACCTGTGGAAACGCCACGACCAATTGAGTTCCTGCCGAGCGCAGCGCGCGCTCCCGCTCGCAGAACTCATCCAAGAAATGCCACGGAAGGACCAGGAGATAATCCGGACGCGCCTGGCGCATATCCTCCTCTGAGCAAATCGGGATGCGTGTGCCAAGCGTCCGGCGACCGACTTTATGGGGATTGCGATCCGCGATGGCGACGAGATCCTCAGGACCCAGCTGGCAGTATTGCAGCAACACGTTGCCCTTGGTCGAGGCCCCGTACCCGTACACGCGCTTGCCGGCCCGACGGAATTGGCTCAGCGTGTCCTTGAGCTGCCGCTGAATGCCTTCGACGCGATGCCGGAAGGCCTCGTAGGGCTGCGCGCGATCATAGCCTTTCGCAAGCTCTTCCTGCAGCACGGCATCCCGCGTGCGCCGCTGAGCGTCCAGGATCGGCAGGCGCGCGCTGCGCTTTCTGATGTAGCAGCGCAGGCTGCCACCGTTGGCATCATTGAAAGTCAAGTCTTCGATCATGAACCCTGTGTCGGTCAGGAGCCGCTGGAGCGCGCAGATGCTGTAATACGCCAGATGCTCGTGGCAGATATTGTCGAACGTGTTGTGCTCAAGCATCGCGCCCAGGTAGCTCATTTCCAGCACCCACAACCCGTCCTCGGAGAGGATCTCGCCCAGCTCGCGGCAGAATTGCGCCGGGTCATTCAGGTCGTAGAACATCGCGATGCTGGTCACCACGCGCGCCCGCTGCGCGGGAAACCGTTCGAGAAAACCTTTGGCTTGGAAGGTCGTGTTGAGATAGATGAGGCCGCTGCCCTGTTCCGGACGGATATTCGAGGGCTCAAATCCCGCCCGGACCAGCCCCGGCGTGGCATACGCCAGCAGCGCAGTACCGTCGTTGGCCCCGATATCCAGTACGAGGTCGCCGGCCTTCAACGGCACCCGCGCTTCGATGTCGTGGATGAGCGAGCGCAGGTGCGTCCTCATCGTGGTGTTGATGCCCGACCGGTACCCGTAATCGCGGTAGAGGACGTCCGGGGGAACGGTGTGGGTCAGCTGGAGCAACCCGCAGGCGTTTCCATCAGGGCTCGGCTGGCAGCGGACGGCTTCGAGAGGCACCGGGGTATCCAATTGGTTCTCCGGGGTGCCGTCGTCAAAGAGGCTCGCCAGCACCTGGTCTCCTAAGTGAATCACGCGCTCCAGACGCGGGTTGCCGCACAGCCGGCAACGGGTAATCCGCTCGACTCGCTGAAGCCAGCTCGAGACCTGAGAAACAGATGCCTGAGTGGGCTGCCCCATGTGTGTTACCGTGTCGTTCCCGCGTCTTGCCGCATCGGATCGGCTGAAAACGACGATGCGGGCATGCCTTTGAGCCGCTCGAGATCGCGTTCCACCATCTCTCTGACCAGGCTCTCGAAGGGCACGTTATACTGCCACCCGAGTTTCTGGCTAGCGCAGGACGCATCGCCCAACAGAAACTCGACATCCGCAGGGCGATACAGGGCAGGATCCGACTCTACATAGTCTTGGTAGTCCAGCCCGACCACCTCGAACGCAATGCGGCAAAACTCCCTTACGCTATGCGCTTCTCCCGTCGCAATCACGAAATCCTCCGGCGTCTCCCGCTGGAGCATTTTCCACATGGCTTCGACGTAGTATCGGGCATGCCCCCAGTCCCGCTTGGCTTCGAGGTTGCCGAGCTTGAGCGTTTTCGCCAGGCCGAGCGCGATGAGCGCGGCATGGTAGGAAATTTTCCGCGTCACGAACTCAAATCCCCGGCGGGGGCTTTCATGGTTGAAGAGGATCCCCGTCGCGGTAAAGAGCCGGTACGCCTCCCGGTAATTCTGGGTGAGATAGAACCCGGTGCACTTCGAAATCCCATAGGCTGAGCGTGGATGGAACGGCGTTGCCTCCCGCTGGGGAATCTCCGTGACCTTGCCGAACATTTCGCTCGAGCCCGCAAAATAGAACCTGGCCTCGGGGCACGCATCGAGCAGGCTCGCCAGCACATGGTGGGTCCCGTTGATGTTCGTCTGCAACGTGGAAAACTCGTCCTCAAACGACTGCCCGATGAAACTCTGCGCCGCGAGATGGTACACCTCATCGGGTTGCACGTCCTTCATCACCCGATACACGCTTGAAAAGCTCTCCAGCGACCCGGCATGGAGATGGAGCTGATCCTTAATGTGATTAATCCGCCACAGCCGGTGCAAGGGGTCTTCGAGCGCCACGCGGCGCACGATGCCGTGGACCTCATAGCCCTTGTCCAGCAGGAATTCCGCCAGATAGGAACCGTCCTGTCCTGTGATTCCGGTGATCAATGCGCGTTTCATGTCACGGCTCCCTCCTGTCAACGACGGCTGTCTGGTGTATAGGCCGAATATGCGCGTCCGTTCGCCCGGTGCGCAAGCAGCTTTTCATAGGCGAACCGCCAGATGCCGTAGCCCCGCGTGTTGGCAACGCCCTGCATCCGCTGAGGATCGAGATTGATGTAGCGGCCAAGGGCATTGGCAAGGATATAGCCCACGCGCCGGCCCGTTTCCAAGTCGAGGACGCTGATATACCCCTGATAATAATTCCATGCGAAGAGGAGTTGATGCTGGCTGTCGGCTCGGATGCTCCGCAACCCTGGATCGGTTTTCAAGGACGTGAGCCACCGGCGCTCCTTCACGTTGTAGCGGTAGATCTCGCCCCAGAAGGTCTGCACATAGAGTGTCGCCGTGTCTTCCACATAGTCCGTCCAATTGGTCACGGACCGCATCCGGTCGGAGGGGGCTCCCCACACGAAAGGCTTTACTCCAGGCGGCAGCGGCAGAGGGATGATCTCGCCCTTCGTCAAGGTGCTGTTCCACAGGTGCACGTTCTGGTCCCCGGTCAGGAACGCCACCTGGTCGCCCCAGACCGCCTGGGGGGTCCAAGTCAGGATTGGAAATTCCTTTTCGCCGATGACCCGGCCGTCGGTGCTGACAACGATGATATATCCCGCTTCTCCCGCGGCCACCACCAGGCCATTTCTTCCGACGACTTCCGTGGTACCGACGAAGGGTTTGACAGGCACTTTCCAGACGACCTGACGGGTCCTGGCGTTGACTTTGCGCAAGAAATGGTCGTACCGATCGTGGTAGTAGAAATGGTCCCCGTCGTAATACGCCTGGCGGCAATCCGCGGTCCGGATATAGGGGCTTCCCGTGCCGGAGCGGTCATCGTAATACCAGATCCCGCTGCGCGAATCCCAACTGTCCCAATTTGTGAACCAGAATCCGTTCGCGTCCCATTGGGCCCACTGCGTTTCGTGGACAGGCACCTGAACCCGCTGCGCGCGGATGGCGCTGGCGAGGACTCGGGTTTTGACGCCCAGGGCGGCCACAATCGCCCCTATCACGCAGGCAGTCGGCAGCCACCCAAGCCAACCGGCCGTCGCCTTGAGCCGATCGCGATGGAGAAGATAGCCGAACAAATCCGAGATCGGAAACGTCCAATGAAGCAGCCGGCTCATCCAAGGACGTGTCGTGAGCGCGCGATGCACGAGAAAGAGATTAGCATTGAGCATCACGAACAGCCAGAGCACGCCGACCTGCAAGGTGCTGTGCATGACGTGCAGCATGCCCGGCTTGCGGTTCGTCATGAAGAGCTGGCTTGAGAGCGCAAATGCCAGCGCGATGAGCGCGGTCCACAGATCCTGCTGCGCGGTCCGATTGCGGGGCCAGCGCGCGTGTTTGAGCTCCAGCAGAACACACGCTCCGAGGAGGTAGCTCAAGAACACGACCAGGTTCGGCAGATACACGAAATAATCCGGGGGCAGCACCCAGAAACGAAAGACCACGCTGGAGGGCGTGACATCATGGATGAAGACGGCCAGGTTCGGAATGAACGCCTTATCAAAGGCGATCCATAACGCCGCCCCGAATAACAGCACCGGCGTCCGGAGCGTGTGCCACCACACGCTGATCGATGACTGCCGTTGAGATGTGTGAAGCATCAGAATGCGGTCACAAAGGTATAGGACGCATGGTGGAAGCCGCCGGGTTTCGGCAGTGCCGTAAATTGCGGACCGGGCGCGCTCAATGTGACGGTCTGAGCTCCCGGGTCGAGGACGAAGGTGTTTCCACGTCTCGGGGTGAGGATCAGTCCGCGGTGCGCGCCAAAGTCGAGGTCGAGGATCTCCACATAGCCCCGCAGCGTGTTGTACGCGAAAAGAAGCCCGCGGTGGCTGTCTACCGCGATCGCTTGGATCCCCGGCGCGATCCGGTATGGGGCCAGCCACTGGTGCTGGCGAACATCGAAGCGAAGAATACCGCCCCAGGCTGTCGCCACATAGAGGATGGAACGTGGAGCATCCAATGCGGTATCGGTGATCCGGGTATTGCGGGAAATTGGCAGCGGAATGGTCTCTTCCTGGGTCAGCAAGGCGTTGGTCAACATGAGCGCGGACTGCTCTGGCGACACCACGGCGATGCGCCCATCAGGCAGCGCTCGTGGATGCTGGAGAATGAAGGCCATGCGTTGCTCGGCCTTCTTGGCACCGTTGCGCGCATCCAACGTGATCAAGCACCCGGCCTGCCCCACCGCTACGACCAGCCCCGGCCTCACAATGAGCTCCACCGCCCCGCAGGCATCTGGAACCGGCACCTCCCAGATAGCCTTGCGACTTGCGGCGTCAATCTTGGCCACCGTGCTGCCGAACGCATCATAGAGGTAGAAGGCGCCTCCTTCGAGGGCAAAGGAGTGCAGGTCGGATGCGCGCAGATAGGAGCGAGCGCTTCCGGTCGTCGCGTCGTAGCGCCAGACTCCGGCGTCGTAGCCGACCGTCTCCGCATACCAAAATCCCTGATCATCGCGCAGGATTCCATGGGGGTCGTACACCTGTATGGCGCTCTTGACCATCCGATGGCTCTTCCGAAGCACATTGGCTTGCGCGCCGATCGCTGCGAATAGCACTAGGAGATACACCGTCATGGGGAGAAATCGAATCCACCCGGCCTGCGCAAGCCGCTGGCGGTGGAATGTGAACCACAGCATGTCGGAGACCGGAAACGTCCATTCCGCAAGGCGCGCGGTCCAGCGATGGCGAGCCACAAATTGCTCAACAATCTTCAGCCGCGCGTTGAGCAGGATGAACATCCAGAATATCGCCGTGGGGATCATCAGGAGGGGCAGCCATCGCAGCTTTGAGCCTCCGATGTCAATGAACACCCATGGCACCACCGCCAGTCCCAACGCGAGGATCGCTTTCACCCGATCCGAGCGAGGCTGCGGGAGTCGGCGGATCTCCATCGCTTCCAACAGCGCGATGACGAGGACCGCGTACGCCAGCACGACGACCGTATTCGGAACGTAGAGCACGAGCCGTGAAAGCGCAACAAGCGGCGCAGACTGGTTGCTGAGCAGCCGCGCGAACATCGCAGACACGGCGTTTGCGTGACTCTGCATTAAGAGGAAGAGCCCTCCCAGCAGGAGCAGCGGCGTCCGCAGCGCACTCCACACGTCCCCCAGCCGTTTCACGACCTCACTCCTTTGATGACGTATTCCTGTGGGGTCGCCCCAGCCATCGCGCTGGGCAGATGAGGGCTTGCCTCCAAGGAGAGATTTCGGAGCCATACCTCGAATGTCACCAGGAGCCATAAGCGAAAGGAGTGATCCGCTTCGCCAGCCTGGTGCGCGTCGCAGAGCTGCCGGACATACGATTGATCCACGTACGTTCTCAGGCGCGCGGTCGGCTCCAACAGCAGGTCGTGCAGCACATCGCGCAGGCGATGTCGGAACCACCGCTCCAATGGCACGCCGAACCCCATCTTGCCGCGCCGCTGGACTTCCACGGGCAGCACGTCGCCGAACGCCTTGCGCAGGATCACCTTGGTATGCCGGCCGTCGAGCTTCATGCGATCGGGCAGGCGAAACACATAGTCCAGCAGCTCGCGATCCAGAAACGGCGACCGGGCTTCCAGCGCGTGGGCCATGGAGCACCGGTCCATTTTCACCAACAGGTCATTGAGCAAATAGGTTTTCAGATTAAGATAGAGCAGCTGCGTCAGCAAGGAGGCGGTCCGAGCGCGTTGCCGATACGGCTCCAAGAGCGCAAGAGGGCCTGACGGTTCTGCGCCCGGCAAGAGCGCTGGCAGATCATCGTAGAACACCCCAACCCATCGACTGAAACGCTCATACGCCGGGAGCGCGGCGCTGCCGGTAAATTTCTGCAGGCGGCGCACGAAACCGCGAGGCCCGCCCCACAGCGGCAGGTCGGCGCAAAGCGATTGGGCGACTCGGCGGGCTCCAAGCGGCACGCGCTCCGACAGGAGCGTGGCGTAGAACCTAAGGTAGCCGGCGAACAACTCATCGCCGCCGTCGCCGTTGAGCGCCACGGTGACGTGCTGGCGCGTCAACTGGGAGAGGAGGTAGGTCGGAATCGCGGAGGAATCGGCGAATGGTCCGTCGTAATGCCACACCAACCGTTCGATGAGCTCCATGGACGGGGGGTCCACCTTGAACTCCGTATGATTCGTGCGAAACCGCCGCGCCACCAGCCGGGCATACGCAGTTTCATCGAAGTGCGGCTCGTTCGCAAACCCCACGCTGAACGTCCGGACCGGCTCGCGCAACAGCTGGCTCATAATGCCCACGACGATCGTTGAATCCACACCGCCGCTGAGAAACGCTCCAAGCGGCACGTCGGCGATCAGCCGCCGGCGCACGGCGGCCACGGTTAGCTCGCGGACACGCCGCGCGGCCTCATCGGTGGTGGGGGCGGACCCTCGTGACTCCTCTCTCCCGGGCAGCGGCACATCCCAATATTCGGTGAGGGTGGCCGTTCCCCGCCGGTCGATCGTGAGCAGATGACCTGGAGGCAGCTGGACGATCCCGCGGTAGCAGGTGGCAGGCGATGGCACGTAGCCATACAGGAAGAGGCTCGGCAGTGCTTCCGCATGCACCTCGGGCGCGATCTCCGGATGTTGGAGGAGCGCTTTGATCTCCGAGGCAAAGACCACGCCTCCCGGGGTCGTATGATAAAAGAGCGGCTTCTTGCCCACGCGATCCCGGGCCAGCAGCAGCGAATGCTCTCTGCCGTCCCAAATGGCCAGCGCAAACATGCCTTCTAACTGGGCAATGCTCTGCCGGCCTTCCGCCTCGTAGAGCCTTAGAATGACCTCGGTATCGGAGTCGGTACGGAAGCGCACTCCCCGAGCTTCCAATAAAGCTCGAAGCTCACGAAAATTATAAATTTCGCCATTGAAAACCAGCCAGATCGACTCATCCTCGTTCGTCATGGGTTGATCGGCCGCATCCGAGAGATCAATCACGCGCAAACGGGCATGGCCCAGGCCGACCTGCCAGGCATCGGACGCGAGGACTCTGTACCCTTGGCCGTCCGGCCCCCGATGCGAGAGCGCGCCGGTCATACGGCGAAGGACCGCCTCAGAAACGGGTCGACCATGACGATCGAGGACGCCGACGATGCCGCACATTATCGCGTCCTGGCCTGACTCATGCGCGCTCTCGTTCATGGACGTCGCGGAGCACGCGGAGGAATCGAGGAGCATTCACCGTTACCGAATACTGTTGCTCGACAATGGCCCGTCCGGCTTGCCCCATCTGCTGGCGCAGCAGGCGATCGTCGATCAAGCGGCTTAAGACGTCGGTCCATTGCGCGTGCGTCGTCGCCAGAAAGCCGTTGACTCCCTCTCGAACGATCTCGCTATTGATACCCACCGGAGACGCCACGACGGGAATGCCCGCGCTCATGTACAAGAGCGCTTTGAACCCGCACTTGCCGCGCGCCCATTCATCGTCCGGCATCGGCATGACCCCGATGTCGAACTGATGCAGCGCGTCCACTTCCCGGTCAAGCTCCCACCGGATCAGCTGCAGGCGCGGCAACCGCAGCGGAACGTTCCCTGCCCCGACCACCCTGAGCTCGACCTGCGGGTAGCGCTCGAGGATCGCGGCAAGCGGCTCTTGAAGCGCGCCGAGATAGGCCGCCGTCGTATGGCTGCCGATCCATCCGATGACCAGCCGCTTGCCGTTCTGCGGCGCCGGCCGGCACTCATAGCGGGCCGTATCAACGGGCGTCGGGATCACCGTCACATGCGGGTTAAACTGGCGCGCATAGCCCTCCAGCACCCGGTTGCCGGCGATGATGTGCGCGCTCAACCGGATGAGCGTATCGGTCTTGCGAGCGTTTTTGAAGCGCCGGGTCCACGCATTGGGAGCGCTCGTCTGGTTGAGGTAGATCGCGTCATCAAAGTCGAAGATCATCGCGGGACATAGCCGCGCCGCGACCCGCTCCAGGAGCGCGGTCCCCAGCGGCAGGGCTTCCCGATGGATGACGACCACATCGGCCCGAGCGCTGCGGATGCTGTCGACGAAGCGCTTCAAGATCGCGGCGGACACCATCGCCACTTTCTGCGGCAACCGTCCCGGCTGGTACAGGGTGCGATAGAGCTTCGGGGACATGAACGGCCGGACTTGATAGGAGATCCCCTCGCGCTCCAGCCATGGGAGATACTGCAGCACCCGGTAACGGCCGCTGGCGCCTTCCGGCGGATATGGGATTAGGAAGAGAACGCGCATGGGGGTGATTCTTTTCGGTTCTGATGCTCACAGGCATCAGGAGCTCGAGTGAACGACAACGTGTTGGCAAATGAGATTTTCCGCCAAGACAGGAGCACGCGCTTGAGCTGGCGCAATGGCAGGCCGGCAAAATAGCCGCACACGGCCGGTGAGGTGATGACCGCACGGCCGCCCCACTGCAGGCTTGCAAGCCAGGCGCCATGGTGCAGGTGACTGCCAGCGAGCGTGGCGTAAAACCGCGCCCAGATTTTTGCCCGATGACGCCGGATGGAAGGATCCAAGGTTGGATCCGCGAACAGCCGGCCCAAAAGGGCGAACCCGGTGTCCTGGTGAGAGCGCACGTCATGGCTTCGGTTACCGGCATGCTGGCGATACAGCACTAAGGGTTCGGGAACGCTGCGCAGCGTTCCATGGCGAGTCAACCGGCATGCCATGTCCCACGTCTCCATGATGAAGTCCGTGGAAAAACCGTTCAGGCGGTCAAAGGCGCGCTTGCGGACCATCACGGTCGAAGAGAAAGCCGGCTGGTTGTTGCGCAGGAGAATATCCAAGAACGTATCCTGGTCCGGCCGGCACCGCCGAGTCTCCAGCACGTCAAGCGCGCTATTGACCAAATACGCGCTGCACTGCACCGCCTCAACGCCCGGCTCCTGCTCAACGACCGCCAGTTGCGCTTCCAGCTTGCGCGGCAGCCACAGGTCATCGGCGTCCAGAAACGCAACGTATTCTCCTCGGGCTTCCGCAGCTCCGCGATTCCTGGCCGCCGCCGGCCCGGCCTGCTCCTGCCGGAGATACCGAACACGCTCTCCGAACGTCTGGACGCGCTGTGCGGTGCCATCGGTGGACCCATCATCGATGATGATGATTTCAAAGGCTGGAGCGGTCTGGTGAAGGACGCTATGAATCGCCGCATCGATCGTGGCGGCCGCGTTGTGCGCCGGAATTACCACGGAGACGGTCGGCCGTTTGTGTCCCCCATTCACACGAAGCGCCGCTCCATTGGTGACGGCCAGTTCAACCGGTACCGCCCGCTTTAGCCAGCGGCGCCAGAGCCATCCATAGACTTGACGTGGATCGGCGGCTGTGGCGAGCACGAACAGAGGCAATAAGAACAGCAGGCGCAGCCGAAACAGCGTCCCATAATTCGCCACCACAAGCACAATGGGAAACGCGATGGCCAACACCGTAACCAGGGGAAATAGGCTGGCTGCGCGCCGCTGCCTCACGATGCTGACGAGCCCCGCAATGATCCAAGGCCACAACCCATAGAGCAGCATCATGTCAATCCCGGCAAACATCCGCATCATGCCGGTACTCGCACCCATATCGAACCACTGCCAGGGAAACGGCGCGAGCAACCCGACAAGCAGCGCGCGCGGCAGATAGACCAGCATCTTTTGCGGTGTAGAAATTTGTGCCCAGATATCCATCAGCGAGTTGCCGCCACTGGACACAAATCCATCCCGGCGCACCTGGAGCGCTTCTGGGGTTGTTTCCCACATGGTGTCGAGCGCTTGTTGTTGCATGGCAGACACCGTGGAGACGCGCGGGGTGTTTCCAGGACGCGGTCGTGGCAGGTGTTTGACACCGCCTAAAGACGCTCTCGCCGAGAACAGCACCTGAGCGGCATAAATCGTATCCTCCCGTATTTCCTCGCGCAGCGCCCGACCGGCCG
>Ga0210019_1002739_pt1 | contig 16782 bp, 21 predicted proteins | sample CryGeyCG2114_020_2_FD_183969 | JGI IMG/M metagenome (GOLD analysis project Ga0210019, IMG submission 183969) | Groundwater microbial communities from aquifer - Crystal Geyser CG11_big_fil_rev_8/21/14_0.20 (SPAdes) (version 2) | ecosystem: Environmental > Aquatic > Deep subsurface > Groundwater ...
AAGAAGACTTTTTTGCTTCCAAAGACAAAATTTAGAATCCAAAGTATTGCGGCCCGTTTAGAGCATCGCCGAGTTGAAGGAAAAAGAAATAAATGAAAAGGTCGCCGAAGAGGCGATTTTTTGGTAGAATGAAAATGAAAAAGAAAAATTTAATTGTTAAAAAATAGTGTCAACTATTTTTAACCAAAAAGTCGAACCCCGGGTTGAAATATGATTAGAAATCAGACAAAAGATAAAATAGATAAAATCGTTTTGGTTGGGGTAGTTAAAGATAAGCGAGACCTTGATATTCTTTTGAAAGAGAACTGGTATCGAATTCCGGTGGCGTATGCGCCGACGCAGCGATTCGATTACCTCGCTTTCTATCAGCCCACTCTATTCGGCCGTCAGGGAAAGCGCATTCGATATTATGCTCATGTTTTAAATTATCGAGTTATCAAAAGAGGCGATTTACTGCCAGATGAGCCAAATCATCTTAGAGCTCGCGATTATTATCTCCAAGTTCGTGTTGGTAAAATTAAGAAACTCCCTCGGCCAATCAGAAATATAATTCCACGCCGCATCTCTTTCGGTTTTACTACCTTAAGTCGTTTATTAAAATCAAAAAACATTTTACAACTTTACAACGTTGTTCCAACCGAACAGATTGTAGGGGATGGTTTGAGCCGAGGTGGTATCAAAGCAATTAGCCAGTACTATTTCTTAAGCAGCAAAAAGCGATATGGTCTTGATTTTGCCGTGTTTTGTAAACAAGGGTCAATTGCTATCGAGTGCGACAATAAAAAAGCTCATTCTGGTTTACGCCAGCAAAAGAAAGATAAAATGAAAAATAATTTTCTGAGAAAGCAGGGTTGGACTGTTATTCGTTTACCAGAACAAGATATTGTCTCTGATTTGAAGGGCTGCATTGTAAGAATAAAAAAAGCAGTCCGGAAACTTGGTGGACTTCAAAAAAGGTGCCAGGCACCAAAAGTGGATAATAGTAAAAAATAGGGACGTGCACATTTTTCAATCCCGCCGGGCGCGCCCCGCACCGTACGATGTGGAGTAAAGCCGAAGTTAAGAAACAAAAAGCCCATCGCTGGGCAGTTTTTGTTTTTTGGGACTGACCTTTCATTGTGTTTTTACCACTAAGGGTATAAAATATAATTGAACATCTAACCCATTGTCGTGGTGCAACACAAAAAACGGTCGGCGTCGCAACCTTAAAATTAATTAAAGAATTATTTAAATGCGTAAAGTAAGAAAAAAACTTGTTTTACCTAAAGGTAAACAAAAAAAACGAAAAAAAATAAAGAGGACAAAAAGAACAGTGAAAAAGCGAGGAAGAAAAAAAACCTCTCCTTTGATTTTAATTAAGCTCCCGGAGGGTCCCATGATTTCACCCAGGGCAGAGAACGGATGGGAGGCTTGGCAAACTTTTAATCCGGGAGTTATTCTTCTTGATAATAAAGTCCATATTCTTTATCGCGCCATTGGAGAGGATGGTATTTCAAGATTGGGGTATGCTATTTCTGGCGATGGATTGAAAATCGATGAACGTTTGTTTTCTCCAGTATATCAGCATCAGCTCAAAAAATAATAAATATATGGTCTTGAATTAAGAAAATCTAAAATATGACATTATTTTTAATATTTTTAATTATTGTTGGCCTAACTGTTATTGGACTTGCTGTCTACTATTTGAATAAGAGAAATAAGAGAAAGAAGAGAAAGAAGGGGGGAGCAGGATCCCATGCGCCGTTTTCTCTGCCTTCGCCTTTTTCGTCGCCTCCGTCCAATCAGTTCAATATTTACTCTTATCTTTCTGGCGGAGGTTGGGGAGGAGCTGAAGATCCGCGTTTAACCTTAATCAATGATACGATTTTTATGTTTTATGTTGCTATGTATTCGGGTCTTCCGCAATTGACAATAACCTCTATCAAAAAAGATGATTTTTTAAGCAGGAACTGGAATTGGCAGGAGCCGAAGAATATTTCTCCTCCGGGAGTAATCGTTAAGAGCGGAGTTTTATTCCCTGAAAAGATAAAAGGCAGATACGCAATTTTTTATCGGATATTTCCAAACATCTGGATTGATTTTGTTGATGATCTCGATTTTCAAAATGGAAAATATCTTAATGGAAGGCCCTGCATTAAAATAAGAAAGAATTCCTGGGATAGCCGAAAGATTGGCGCTGGAGCGCCGCCCATAAAAACAAAATACGGCTGGCTTCTTGTTTATTACGGAGTTGATGAGGCCGAGGCTTCCAAGTATAAAATTGGAGCGATGCTCTTGGATTTAGAAGACCCTTGTAAAGTTTTGGTAAGATCAGCAGAACCAATTTTAGAACCAGAAGAATGGTATGAAAATCAAGGTCATAAACCCGGTATTGTCTACCCCTGCGGGGCAGTGGTTAAAGATAATAAGCTTTTGATTTATTACGGAGCAGCTGATAGTTATACTGCTGTTGCCTTTGCTGATTTCGATGAATTTTTGGAAGCCCTGAGGGAAAAAATCAAACCAAAATTTACCAAAAAGGTCTTAAAGAAAAAAGTTCGAATGTGATTGTTAAACGATTTGAGAAAAATCCAATATTAATTCCAAACAAAAATCAATCTTGGGAAGCCGAGGCTGTTTTTAACGGTTGTCCGGTTAAAAAAAATCGGGAGATTTATCTTTTGTATCGGGCGCTTTCCCTGCCGCATTACCATAGTTCGGCGCGCGCCAATATAATTACTTCTGATATCGGCATTGCTCAAAGCAAGGACGGCATTAATTTTGGAAATCGGCAGCGGTTTATTGTCCCAGAATATCAGTGGGAGAAATTTGGCTGCGAAGACCCCAGAATAACAAAGATTGGTAGCAAATATTATATTTTTTATACCGCATTATCAGAATATCCGTTCAGGCCGGAAGGGATTAAGGTTGGTTTGGCAATAAGCAAAAATTTAAGAAATATTGACGAAAAGCATCTTGTTACGCCTTTTAATGCCAAAGCCATGACTCTTTTCCCGGAAAAAATAGGCGGGAAAATATGGGCAGTGCTTACTGTCCATACCGACAGACCGCCGGTGAAGATATGTTTAGCTTCATTTGACAGCGAAAAAGATATTTGGTCAGAGAAATACTGGTCCAAGTGGTATAAAGTTTTTGAGCGGCATGCTTTGCCTTTGCAGCGCAGGCCCGAAGATCATATTGAAGTTGGCGCCCCGCCGCTAAAGACGAAATACGGCTGGCTTTTATTATACTCTTATATTCGCAACTATTTTTCTCCCCAAAGACTTTTTGGAGTAGAAGCAGTTTTGCTTGATTCTCAGAATCCATCAAAAATTATCGCCAAAACTAATATCCCACTTTTGGCTCCGGAAGAATATTATGAAAGAATAGGCCTTGTGCCAAATACCATTTTTCCTTCGGGAGCTCTAATTAAAGACGGCTGGATTCATCTTTATTATGGAGCAGCTGACACTACTTGTTGTTTAGCCTTTATAGAACTTTCTTCTCTTTTGGGAGAAATGCTGGGTGAAGAAAAGAGAAAGGTAACTCTTGAGCGGGCCAAAGAAAATCCAATTATTACTCCGGTGGAAAAACATTCGTGGGAAAGCAAAGCCACCTTCAATCCGGGGGCCATCTATCTTCAAAAGAAAGTTCATCTTTTGTATCGGGCGATATCAGAAGATGACATCTCTACCCTTGGTTATGCTTCAAGTAAAGACGGGATTCATATTAATTATCGCTCGCCCGAGCCGGTGTATGTTCCCAGGGAATCTTTTGAGCAAAAAATTCAGCCAGAAGCCGCTTCCGGGTGTGAAGATCCTCGACTTACTCAAATAGGTAATAGAATCTTTATGTGCTATACCGCCTTTAATGGGAAAGATGCGCCGCGAGTGGCCTTGAGCTGGATTAGGGTTAAAGATTTTCTCCAAAAGCAATGGAACTGGGCAAAACCAATACTTATTTCCCCGGCTGATTTAAATGATAAAAATGCTTTTATTTTTCCAGAAAAAATTACCGGAAATTATTTGATTATTCACCGAGTTGGTTATGACATTGATTATTCTTTTAGTCCCACCTTAGACTTTAAAGGCGATACCTGGTTGGAAGAGCATCGCTGGATACCCCGGAGAAAGGGATGGTGGGATAGCAAAAGAGTGGGGGGGGTTGCTCCACCGATAAAAACTAAAGCAGGTTGGATTTTTCTTTATCACGGAATTTCCGATGACAATATCTATAGGGTTGGGGCAGTGCTTTTAAACCTCAAAAATCCGCTTAGAATTCTCGGCCGGACCACCAACCCCATTCTTGAACCAGAAACTTCCTACGAAAAAGAAGGGTTGATGCCCAATGTTGTTTTCCCTTGCGGAATGGTGGCCCTGAAAGGAAAACTTTTTGTCTATTACGGAGGCGGTGACCGGGTGGTAGGTCTGGCTACACTTAAAATTAGCAAACTTCTTAGCGTACTTAAACTCTGCAAATATTAAATTCGTATGAGTGGTTGTTCAAAAGGAAATTTATCCTAAAACCAAGGCTTAATATTCCTTCCATTATCTCTTTTGCATATGAAAAATTATATCCCTCGTAAAAAGGAACAAAGCCAAATTAAAGGAAAACTTCAGCCTCGATACCCCAAATCAAAAAAAGAAGAAGCTGAGTTTGGTTCTGGCAAAATTGATATTTTAATGTGTAAAAAATGTAATGCCGTTTACTGGTACAAATCCTGGCATCATAGATTAGAGGATTACCCGGAATTGAAAGAAACCAAGAATTTAAAGTTTGTTTTATGTCCGGTCTGCCAGATGATTAAAGATAAAAAGTATGAAGGAGAAATAATTTTAGAAAATATTCCAGAAAATTTTAAAGAAGAGATTAAGGAATTAACTAAAAATTATGGGAAAAGAGCGACTGTCAATGACTCTATGGATAGGATAATTTCTATTGAGGAAAAGAAAGTTAGACGGCCAACCAACGTAAGAAAAAGAGGGACGAGTTCGAGAAAAGAGTTTAGAGGTTTAACTGACTTGCGGATTTTGACTACTGAAAATCAATTGGCCCAGAGACTTGCGAAAAAGATTAATGAAATCTATGGCAGGCAATTTAATCTTTCCATTGCTCACTCTCATCAGGAAGATACAGTTAGAATAAAAATTACTTTTTAGACTCGAAAATCCTGCATAATGCCAGATACATATTAGACTCCATCAGGCCTTAAGCCTATGGAGTTTTTTAATCATATTCATTGTAAATATACCGGCATTAAAGGGTTTTTGACCGTGTACAATGACGGGTTAAAATACTGGTATATGATTACAGAAAGAGCCAAATACAAGGCCAGGGTATTAGCATTCTGGGAAAAGCATGGCCTTGAGCTACCTTAGACGCTTTTCCCGAGAAAAGGCCGACTATCTTTCTCTGGAAAAAGAAATTCCACTGACAGGGTGCGCTGCTGTACAATTTATGGTGCAGTGGCAAGAGCAAAAACTGCTCCAGAGACAACTACAAAATCAATCTGTTAATCAACTATTTAAAATGCCTGTGGAGTCTAAAATAGGGTGGCATTATACAGTATGTGGACTTTTATTTGTAAAAATGATATATCTTAATTAATAGTTGATTAGATGCTCTTTTTCAATTCAATACTATGCATTCTTATTTCAGGAGGTAATAATTGATGTCCAAAAAAAGCGAGATAGCGCAGGAAATCAACAAGCAGGAGAAATTGGTCTGTTATTATATCGGTGCAATTCAATATGCCTGGAAAAAAGGCAAGCCCTGGCGGGAAGACATGGAAAAGCTTTTGCGGCCCCTGGGCATTAACGGGTTTAATCCAATTACGGTAGAAGAGCAACTTACGGGCGACAGCCCGGATGACATTGAAATTAAGCGCGATAAATGGAAGCGCTTTGGAAAATGGAAAACGTTTCATAAGCAGATGTGGCTGGTGAGGATGGCTGACATTGCAAAAGGAGTTCTGGGTTCCGATTTCGTGATTCTCTACTGGCAGATTGGCGTAGAAAAAGGTGGTACCTTAGATGAACTTTATTGCGCAGCTAAATGCGGAATCCCCATTTTTGTGGTTATAAATCAACCCATTAACACAATGAACGATTGGGTTTTAGATGTATTGCTTCAGATGGAAAAAGAACCATATCCTTCTTACGTCAAAGAGATTATGGGAGGCGGCCTGACAAAGTTTGCTCACACATTCCGTTCTTTCAAAGCAGTTGCCAACTATATCGCAAAACACAAAGAAGAACTTCTTGCCAGAAAGCGCGTTTTGCGAGAACAAGGTATTCTTGAATATCGATTAAAACTTGCCCCGCTTTTCTTGTTTCCTGCCGCATTTTTTGATTATATATGGAGTACGAAAGATGAGTATCTTAGATGGTTGGAGTTGTGCCCTGAGTACAAAGTGAAGATACCCAAAAAGCTCTGTGAGATTTTTGAAGGAAAAAAGATATCGAGACGAGGACAAAGGAAGTCCCGGACAACACAATAAGAATTAAGTAAGGGTTTCGAACAATCGGACCCTTTTTGTTTTTGGGTTTCTATAAGGTATTGTATGAATGTGTTCAACCCACTGCAGGGCTGTTCAACCCACTGAACATAATTGACAGTTGATTAGTTATAATTTTGCCTTATTTACGGAAGTGGTTTACGGAAGTAGAACTTTCGTAAACTTCTGTAAACCTGGTCGAGGGCCGCCCATGTGCCAAGGTTGATTTTTCTTTTGGGATTTTGTAGGATAGGAGGTAGACTATTAATTTTTAATCAAACAAAAGCCTTAAAATATGCGGAAACCTTTGGAAATAAATTTATCAATTGAAGAAATGCCCAGGCAGTGGTATAACATTTTGCCCGACTTGCCAGAACCCTTGCCAGAGCCAAAGGGCGATATGGATGCTTTGGCAAAAGCCCTGATTGCCGAGTGTCTAAAACAAGAATTTTCAAAAGATCGTTGGATAGATATTCCGGAAGAATTACAGCTTATTTACCAGAAAATTGGCCGGCCCAGACCCCTTTTCCGGGCCCAAAACTTAGAGAGAATTTTAGATTTGCCCCGGGGCATCGAGCTTTATTATAAATCAGAATTTTTATCGCCAACCGGTTCTCATAAAGTAAATACGGCCATTGCTCAGGCCCATTATGCCCAAAAAGAGGGCTTTGAGAGATTGGTTACTGAAACCGGAGCCGGCCAGTGGGGAACCGCTTTAGCTTTTGCTGCCAGATTGGTGGGTTTAAAATCAACCATCTATTGGGTCAGAGCGGTCTATAAATGGAAGGAAGCCAGACGCTATTTGATGAAGTTGTACGGAGCAGAAGTTTTCGCTTCTCCGAGCCAGAATACCGAGATTGGAAGAAAACTGTTTAAGGAAAATCCCGAACATCCCGGTTCTTTGGGAATTGCGATTTCTGAAGGACTGGAAGATGCAATGGGAGACAATAAAGCAGTTTATTGTTTGGGTTCGGTTTTGAATCATGTCCTTTTGCATCAAAGTATTATTGGTCTTGAAACAAAATTACAGCTGGAAAAAATTAATCGCTATCCTGACATCATAATTTCTTGTCTGGGCGGGGGAAGTAATTTTGGAGGGTTAGCCTTGCCTTTTATGGGAGATGTTTTAAAGAAAGGCAAGAAAATTAAATTTATTGCTGCTCAGAGTCAGGGAGCAGCTAATTTGCAGGGTGAATATCGATATAATTTTGCAGATTATGCCGGTCTTACTCCTCAGCTAAAGATGTATACTTTAGGCCACAAAAAAGAAATGCCGCTAATCAAGGGCGACGGTTTAAGGTATCACGGCTGTTCGCCAATTTTAAGTCTTTTGCGTCACAAAGGTTTTATTGATACGGTTGCCTATCCGGTAGATGAAAAATATGTTTTTGAGAGAGCAAAGCTTTTTATAAAAGGAGAAGGAGATTTAGCCGGAGAGGGTTATCTTCCTGCTCCAGAGTCAGCTTATTCCATAGCCTGCGCCATAGATGAAGCATTAAAATGTAAAAAAGAAGGCCTGAAGAAAGTTATAGTTTTTAATATTAGTGGTCATGGATTTATGGATATGCAGGGATATAAAGAGATATTAGGATTAGATTAAAGTAGTGGCAGGGGATTTTTCTTTGACTCTTCACCTTGCTTTTGGCAAGGTGAAGGGTTGACAAATACAAAGCCCTGCGAGGATCTCGCAGGGCTTTGTCATTGTCTGAAGTACCGGAGCACTCAAAACGTTGAGTGCTCGGACCATGGAGTAGATTAGATTAACGTTCGAATCTTTGAGTTCTTCTTTTTGACCAGCAGTCTCGGCAATAAATTGGTCTGTCTGGCGAAGGTTCAAAGGGAAGCTCGGTTATTTCTTTTCCGCAATCAGCGCACTTCCAATTTCCTTTAACCATTTCCCGAGGAGGAAAATCCCTTCTCGGGCGATCTTCGGATTTTTTAAACATACGATACGCGAATTTTACAAATTTTATTCGTTTTTATTCGTGAATATTTGCGAATTTAAATTCGTTTAGATTCGTGAAAAATAAATGCGACCTTTTGTGATTCTAAGTCGCCATACTTACGCGAGTTTTAATATTGACAATTAAAAACTTACCTAAGTCGTCCCGCCCTCTCTAAGTATAAGAAAATACATTTAGTATAGAGGGCGCGACGGAATACTTTGACTTACAATCCTGAGGTTATTATAGCAATTGTCTTTAATAAGTCAAGTCCCTGTGTGCTTTCTTGGGGAATTGTAATTATTTACAGTGTAATTTATAATAAAGTAATGACGAACCCCCACCACTTTTAAAGGAAGAAGTAGTGGTGTGGGGTGAACAAAGAATGATGAAGATTTTAAAAAGAAAAAGTAGCGGCGGATTTACCCTGATTGAATTATTAGTAGTAATTTCCATCATTGGAACTTTAGCTTCCATTGTGATGGTTTCAATGTCCGGGGCCACTGATAAAGCCAGAGATGCCAGGATTAAACAAGGTATTTCCCAACTAAGAACAATTGCTGAATTAATAAAGGACGATGACAATAGTTATGCAAATCTTTGTTCCGATACTTCTACTATCAGCGGAGACGACAATTATGCTACCCAGCAAAACATTATTCAGACAGATGTTACCGAGCAGGGTGGAGTAATAAAGTGGTGTTATGTTAATTCAAATAGCTATTGTCTTAGCGTTCGATTGGTGGCAGATACCAGTTAATATTATTGTATTGATTCTAGCGGGCTGGCAAATAGTACCGGCACTCCTTGTAGTTCTGCTGATACTGGATGCAACGGCCAGTCTTTATGAAAAGAGTAGCGAACCAATTTCAAGTTTTACTTATAATTGGCAGCGAGGGAGAAAAAGAAAAATTTATTTTTCTTTTTTAACCGAGCGAACCAATTTCAAGTTTTACTTATAATTGGCAGCGAGGGAGAAAAAGAAAAATTTATTTTTCTTTTTCAACCGAGCGAACCAATTTCAAGTTTTACTTATAATTGGCAGCGAGGGAGTTTTTCACCACTTTGTAAAACGTTAAAGATTAAGATAAAGACGCTATCAAGGTCTTGGATGAAAATATCAGACCACAATGTTTATCAAAGTGGTGGGGGACTGAATAATAAAAATGGTCTATAAAATTAACAAAGAAAAATGCGTCGGCTGCGGAGCTTGCGCTGCTTCTTGCCCGGAAGGAGTAAGGATAGGGAAGGACAGTAAAGCCGAAATTATTGACCAAGGAAAATTAGAGAAATGCGGAGGGGAAAATGTTTGTCCCCTGGAAGCAATTGAAAAAGTTCAGCAAAAGAAAACCAGCGAATAAAACTTCACGTAGTTTAGATATATGAATTTAAGAGGTATTTACCCAAAAAGACCTTTGTGGACCCATAAGGGAAAGCACGGGTATGTTTTAATTTTAGCAGGGTCTAAAAGATATTCTGGTTCTCCTATTTTTAATGCCATTTCTGCTTTAAGAGCTGGAGCAGATTTGACCTGCTGTGTAGGCCCGGAAAGAGCAATGAACATTGCTGCCACCTTCCTGCCAGATATGATTTGTCATCCCTTAGCTGGAGATATTTTAAGACCCAAATATGTTCCTTTTATTTTAGATTTGGCTCGAAAACCCGGTGCGACTAGTGTCGGAACTGGACCGGCCTTACACCTCCTGGCAAGTCGGGACGATGCGGGGTTTGATTCAATAATTATAGGATGCGGTCTAGGGAGAGCCCCGGAAACCGTAAAAGCTATTCAAGAAATTATTGCTGGAACAGATATTCCTATGGTAATTGATGCCGATGGAATTAGAGCTATAGCTCAAAAGAGGGATATAATTAAAGGGAAAACTGTTGTCCTTACTCCTCATATTGTCGAATTCGAAATTTTAAGCGGTGAAAAGGTAAGGGCAAACATAGAAGACCGAAAAGACAAAGTAAAAAAATGGGCAAAAATCTTAGACTGTACTATATTGCTTAAAGGCCATATTGATGTTATTTCAGACGGCAAAGAAGTGGCTTTAAATAAAACCGGCTGTCCATTTATGACTGTCGGTGGATTGGGAGATACTCTTTCCGGGATTTTGGGAGCGATTTTAGCTAGAAAGATTAAACCCTTTGAGGCAGCAAAAGCAGCTAGCTTTATAAACGGAAAAGCCGGGGAGCAGGCTTCAAAAAAATACGGCGAGGGACTAATGGCTTCTGATATTTTTGAATTTATTCCTCAAGTTATTAAACGGTATCAATAAGAGTAACAGAGACCCGGACTCTGTTAAGTTAATCAATATAAATTAACCAATCTCGGCCGTTGATTAAGATGAAATAATAAATAAATGAAAGAAAAATTTTTTTTATTGGTTTTAATTAGAGTAACTTTCATTTTTTTATTTTGCTTTTTCTTTTTCAATAATCTAATGGGGCATGGAGTATATTTGAAACATAAATTAAAAATTTCTAACGGGGCCTATGTTATCCTATATTTTTTTGGGAGTTTTACAGGGAATATTTGAATGGATTCCCATTTCAAGCGAGGGGGTGGTGGCTTTGACTGGCCAGTTTTTAACCGAAACAGTTAGTCTTATTGACTTAGCTTTATTCTTGCATCTGGGAACAGCCCTGGCAGTATTAATTTACTTTTGGAGAGACTGGAAGGATGTTTTGTTTTTCAAAAATAAAAAATTATTTCGATTTTTGATTATTGCCACCATTGTTTCTTTGACAATCGGCTTCCCGGTTTATAAATTAGTTAGAGAAGTTGCTATTGGGGCTGGACTTTTGTCGGTAATGGGCTTTGGTCTTTTATTTACTGCTTATTTCCAAAGAATTGCTACCGCCGGGAAGCCATCCCGGCGGTCGAGATGGCTTCCTGATAAGTTAAATCTAAACCTAAACCAATTAGCAGTAATTTCCGGTTTTTTACAGGGGCTTTCGGTTATTCCCGGCTTATCAAGATCCGGCTCTACTATTTTTGGTTTAAGCTTAGGAAAATTTAAACCTCATCAGATTTTAAAAATTTCCTATATGATGTCTCTGCCGGCAGTAATAGCTTCGAGCCTTTATTTATTTTTTAAGAATCCTGTTTTAATTTGTGAAGGCGGGATTCCTCTGTTTTTTAGTTTTTCGATCGGAATTTTAAGTTTGCATTTTTTAATAAAATTGTCTCAAAGGATAAATTTTTCTAAATTTGCCCTAATTTTTGGAATTTTGTGTTTGATTGGAGCAGCTATAGGGTTTACAATACGTTAAAAGGGTCGACAAAAAAGAATTTAACTAAAATGTTTAAGATTCTACCCTAAACATATACGCTAAATGATTATTACTACAGAGGTTAAATTTACAAAAACCACTTATATTTTATTCGCCATCTTAGCCTTGGCCATAATAGCCTTGATAAAGGTTTTATATTAGAGAGGAATTAAGCTTGATTATCGAATTTACAGAGAGCGGGTTTCTGTCAACTTTTCAACGGCATGTTAAAACGAATCATCAGCTGGTTTTTATTAATAATGGGATTAGGTTGCGCTATTCGTGTGCTTCGTGTGGGCGTATTCGTGTATCCCGAAGTCGAACAAAGCGAGGCTGAGGGTTGCGCTATTCGTGTGCTATGATTTTAGAAATTAAACGCTACCCGGACCCAATTTTAAGAAAAAAGTGTGAAGAGATAAAAGAAATTACGTCCGAAATTAAAGTATTGATTGAGAATATGTTTGAAACTATGTATCAGAACCAGGGAGTAGGGTTGAGCGCTTGCCAGGTAGGAGTTCCCAAACAAATCGCGGTATTAGACGTAGGAGACGGCCCCCGGGTTTTCATTAATCCTAAAATTCTGAAAAAAGAAGGGGAAAATTATTTTGAAGAAGGGTGTTTATCGATGCCCGGAGTTTTTTTAAAAATAAAAAGAGCGAGAGAAATAGAAGTTGAGGCCTTGAACGAGAAAGGAGAAAAATTTAAAATCAAAGCTGAGGGATTGCTGGCCTATTGTCTGCAGCAGGAAATAGACCATCTTCAGGGCATTCTGATTATAGATAGAGCATCAGCGGCTCAAAAAATAAAATTAAGATTGCTTGGAAAGATGTGAAGCGAGTTTTTGCTATTTTTTTATTGATTTTGATATTGGAGAACAAACTACCGGGAAGCCATCCCGGCGGTCGGGATGGCTTCCCGGTAACTTTGGGTAGCTAAATTATGAATTATTCGGAAATAAAAAAAGTTTTAATAAAAATTTTGTTTTTAAATTGGCTGGTAGCCTTTGCCAAAATTTTTATTGGCCTTTCATCCGGGGCTTTAAGCATTTTAGCTGATGGAGCTCATTCTTTTTTTGACGGCGTTTCAAATATTATAGGTTTAGTCGGAATAAAAATTAGCGAACAGCCCAGGGACAAAGATCATCTCTACGGGCATCAAAAATACGAAGCCCTTGCCTCTTTAGCAATTTTATTTTTGTTGATTATAACTGCTTATAATTTCGGTCAAGAGGCAATTCAGAGATTTTTATATCCCATTACTCCTCAAATAACTATTTTAGTTTTCGGAGTTTTAACGGGCAGTTTTATTATCGACTATTTTGTTGCCCGATATGAGTTTAGAAGAGGCAAAGAATTGAAAAGCATAATTTTAAAAGCCGATTCTTTCCATACCAAATCTCACATTTTTACAACAGGGGGCGTAATTTTAGGAGCCATAGCCATAAAAGCAGGTTTTCAAATATTTGATCCAATTCTGACCATTTTTGTAATCTTTTTTATTGCTAAGATGGCCTTTGAGGTATTTAAAGAGAGCTCAAAAGTTTTATGTGATATGTCTTTTATTGATTCAGAAAAAATTAAAAAAATTGCTTTAGGAATAAAGGAAGTACAATCTTGTCATAAAATTAGAACCAGAGGGTCAGAGAGCCATATATTTTTGGATATGCACATTGGTCTTCATCCCGAATTTTCTTTAGATAAAGCCCATCTAATTTCTCATCAGGTTAAAGAGAAAATTCAAAAAGAAGTTCCCGAGATAAAAGATGTTGTTATTCATGTTGAGCCGGCAGATAAAAATAAAACTTGTATTTGTGAGGATGAAAAAGCTTGAAATAAAAAAATTAAAAGTAAGGGCAAACAGGAGAGAGATATTAAAGGGAATTGATTTGAAAATAAATAGGGGAGAGACCCAGGCCCTTCTGGGTCCGAATGCTTCGGGAAAAAGTACTTTAGCTCAGGTAATTTTGGGGAACCCGAAATATAAGGTAACGCAAGGAGAAATCTTTTTTGAAAGCAGGGATATAACTAAATTTCCTCCTGAAAAGAGGGCAAAATTGGGAATTGCTCTGGCCTGGCAGTCGCCGCCGGTAATTAAAGGAGTGAAGCTTTCCCGGCTTTTAAAAGAAATTTCAAGAAAAGAAATTGAAATTTCTGACGGAAAGGAATTATTAAAAAGAGAAGTAAATTTAGATTTTTCAGGAGGGGAGAAAAAAATTTCGGAACTTTTGCAGGTTTTAGTCCTGAATCCAAAACTGGTAATTTTTGACGAAATCGATTCGGGATTGGATTTAAAGAGATTGGAAAAAGTGGCAAAAATAATAAAAAAAGAACTGGTAGCTAAAAAAGTTTCGGTATTGTTGATTACTCACTCCGGAGAAATTTTGAGATTTTTAAAACCGAAAGTTACTAACGTGATGATAAACGGAAAACTTATTTGTAAACAAAAAAATTTTAGAAAAGTTTTAAGGACTATTAAAAAATATGGTTATGAGAAGTGCAAAAAACATACATTATCTCCAAATTGACCATCGGGTTAAGCGATTATTCCAAGAAAAGGGAGTGGTGATTCTTCCCAGCGCCGAGGCCTGGCAGAAATTTACCTGGAGTAAAAAATATTTTTTGAAAAAACCTAAAGAAGGTTATTTCATCTGGATAAAAAAACAGATTGATTTTCCTCTTTTTGCCTGTATAAGTATTGCTTCCAAAAATATTCAACAGGAGCTTGGAAATCTTTTGGTTGTAGAGAAAAATTTGAATATTTCGCTTCGGGGAACCTGTAATACATTAAAGAAAAATTTGTGCGGAATTCATAAGGCTGAAGGAAAAATTGTTTTAAAAGAAAATTCTTCATTAAATTATGAACATATCCATTCCTGGCATAGAGAAGATATAGTTTTGCCAAATTACGAATTCCTTTTAGAAAAAAATTCAAAATTAGATTATACTTATAAAAATCTTTTTACTCCAAAAAAACTTAAAATTAAGACAATCTTAAATCTTCTTGAGGAAGCAAGTTGCAACCTAAAAATGGTGGCAGATTGCAATTTTACCGAGACAGAAATTATAGATACCTTAGTTTTGAAAGAAAAAGGAGCTTCGGGGCAAATTCAACTAAGATTGGTTGGAGGAAAAAACAGCAAAATATTAGCCCACTCTCAAATTTTAGCCAGAGCTCCTTGTAAAGGTCATTTAGATTGTCAGGGATTATTAATTGATAAAAGTTCAAGTATTTCTTTGGTGCCGGAATTAATCTGCAAGAATAAGCAATCCCAGATAACCCACGAAGCCTCGATAGGTAAAATTGAAGAAGAGCAGTTAAATTATTTAAGGATGCGGGGATTAAACGAAAAAGAAGCAATAAATTTAATCATTAACGGGTTTTTGGGTATATGATTAAAGAGATAGATTCACTGGAGAAAATTAAAATCGAAATTTTAAATTGTAAAAAGTGCCCGCTTTATAAAACAAGGAATCATTCGGTAGTTGGAGAAGGAAGCTCTCGGGCAAAAATAATGTTTTGCGGTGAGGCCCCCGGCTATAATGAGGATAAAACGGGCCGTCCTTTTTGCGGGGCAGCTGGTAAAATTTTAGATGAGTTGCTGGAATCAGCAGAAATCAAAAGAGAAGAAGTTTTTGTTACAAACATCCTGAAGTGTCGTCCCCCATCAAATCGTGACCCTAGGTCAGAGGAAATCAAAGCCTGTACTCCTTATTTAGAAGGACAAATTGAAATCATAAAGCCAGGAGTAGTTTGTACTTTGGGAAATTTTTCCACTGCCTATATTTTTCAAAAGTACGGCCTAAAAGACCAGATTCAGGGTATAAGCAAAATTCATGGAAAAATTTTTGAAGTAACCCCCACATCAAACTTTGGTGTGAGGGCCAAGAGTATCAAAATCATTCCCTTGTATCACCCGGCCGTAGCTACTTATAATATTAATATGAAAGAAGTGCTCAAAAGAGACTTCCGAGCCTTAAAGAATTTATAAACCTATTGCTTCTATAATTCTCCAACGGGGTTGACTACTATTTATGCTTAAATTGGGGTATAATAAATGAAGTTGGGGATAACTCCCTGTGGGAGCCCACCTTAACTCACGTCAGACGAGGCGAGAGTAATCGATAAAGGTCGATCATTTTATTAGTTTAATTTAAATTACTTAAACATTATGCAAGGTTATTGTGTAAAATGTAAAAAGAAACAGGAAATGCAGAATGCTAAGGAAGTAATTATGAATGGGAAGGGTGGAGTGAAAAGAAAAGCGATGACCGGTACCTGCCCGAAGTGCGGGACTAAAATGTTTCGAATAATAGGAAAGGCCTAATTCTGAAACGAGATTACTTCCTTTTTGGGAAAAGCTGGCAAAACTTTTACCTTAAGGAGGGAGGCGAGGGAATCATTGGTGCCTCGCAACTCAATATTCAGGATTATGGGCAAAATCTAAATGTTAAGAATTTCCGGAAGTTCTTAGACGATGTTTGCCTAAAAGCCGCCAGAGGCGGCTTTTAGGGTTTTATTTAAATTGCTATACTAAAAATCAGTATGACCAAAACCGGTTCAAAATGGGTTTCAGGAATATTGGCTAGCCTATTTTGCCTTAATATTCTGGCTTGGATTGCGGTTTACGATTTAAGCCAGGCCCAGTTACTGGAAATAACTTTTTTTGACGTTGGCCAGGGAGATGCCATTTTTATTGAAACTCCCCAGCGCCATCAGATTTTAATTGATGGCGGGCCGGATGATACTATTTTAGAAAAACTGGGGAATGAGATGCCTTTTTGGGACAGAACTATTGATTTAATAATTTTAACCCATCCCGAGCGCGACCATATCACCGGTTTAATCGAAGTTTTAAAAAGCTATAAAGTTGAAAATGTTCTCTGGACCGGTGTTTTGCGTGATACGGCTGGATATAAAGAGTGGGAAAAATTAATCAAAGAAGAAGAAAAAGGGAGAGCTAAAATTCATATCGCTAAATCCGGCCAAACAATCATCTGTCCGGGATGGCTTCCCGGCGTTCTGCCGGGAAGCCATCCCGGCGGAAAACTTTTTTTAGATATTCTATATCCTTTTGAAAATTTGGAAGGG
>Ga0210019_1002743_pt1 | contig 16758 bp, 18 predicted proteins | sample CryGeyCG2114_020_2_FD_183969 | JGI IMG/M metagenome (GOLD analysis project Ga0210019, IMG submission 183969) | Groundwater microbial communities from aquifer - Crystal Geyser CG11_big_fil_rev_8/21/14_0.20 (SPAdes) (version 2) | ecosystem: Environmental > Aquatic > Deep subsurface > Groundwater ...
GAGAAGGCGGCGAAAAAATAGCTATGAGGTTAGGACAAACCCGGATGAGGGCTGGGTTAACCGACCTCTAGGAGGAAAACAAAATGACAGACCAATATTCAGGAACAAGTTTAGATAAGTCCAAGGGTGATGATGAATTTGAGGCAGTTGAAAATTTAATTAAAGAGACCCTCAAAGAGAGTCAGATTTTATCAAAAAAGGAAGAAAAAACTACTGCTAAAGCAGAAGAAACAAGAAGCAAGATACAAGAAACAAACAAGGACCAAGCCACCCAACAACCAAGCCACCCAATAACCAAATCTCAAGAAGAAAAAAAAGAAGAGTTTTCCGGCACCAAGATCAGCCCGGCAGAGCAAACAGCCTCCAGCTATGACGCTACTTTCAAAGAATACCAGGTCGGCGACATTGTTAAAGGTAAAGTCCTAAAGATCGACCAAAGCGGTGTTTTGGTTGACGTGAAATATAAAGCCGACGGCATTATTCTCCCTGAAGAGATCGCCCCTGGCGACCACCTCAAAGTTGGCGACATCATTGATGTCATGATCGAAAACCTGGAAAGCAAAGAAGGGAACATCGTCCTCTCCAAACAGCGGGCAGACCAGGAAGTTGTCTGGAAAAAGGCCTATGACTCCTACAAGCATAAAAGTGTACTTAACGGCAAAGTTATTCAAGTCTTAAAAGGTGGTTTAGTTGTCGATTGCGCCGGGCTGCGCGGTTTTGTCCCAGCCTCCCAGGTCAAACGCGAAGGGAGCGAAGCCATGGAATCCCTCAAAGACAAAGTTCTGCCGCTTAAAGTAATTGAAGTCAACCGACGCCAGGGAAAAATAGTTCTTTCCCACAAATTGGCTGCCGGTGAAAAGAACAGAGAAGACTCCTCTAAAATTTTTGACGAGCTGGAAGTCGGCCAAGTACGAAAAGGGACTGTCTCCAGCCTTAAGACCTTTGGCGCTTTTGTGAACCTGGGCGGGGTTGAAGGCCTCATCCACTTAAGCGAGCTCTCCTGGAAACGGGTGAAACACCCCTCGGAAATGCTGAAAGTCGGCCAAGAGCTGGAGGTCTTTGTACTCGGGGTTGATAAGATCAATAAAAAAGTGGCCCTGGGCCTTAAAGAGCTCCAGGCAGATCCCTGGGCAGAAGCCACTGACCATTTTAAGGTTGGCCAGGTGGTCAAAGCCAAGATCCTACGCTTTGCCAAATTCGGCGCCTTTGCCGAGCTCGACCATAACCTCGAAGGCTTGATCCACATTTCAGAGATGTCAAAAGAGCGGATCCTACAGCCTGACGAGGCGGCCAAGATTGGTGATGTGGTTGACGTTAAAATCCTGCGCATCCTGCCAGAGGAGCAGAGAATCGGCCTATCCATAAAGCAAGTGATTATTGACAAGGAAAAGGCTGAAGCCAAAGCTGTCATGGCCAGCAACCCAATCGACGAGACACCTAAGGTCACTATTGGGGACATGATTGCTAAGAAAGAACAAGACCGAATGGAACAGGAAGAGATGGAGGACGAGGTAGAAGAAGAAGCACCGGAAGAGATTGAAACAGAGACAGACAACAAAGATGACAACGTTTCAAGCTAAGCTTGAGCAGGCTGCAAAAAAGAATAATTCGCTCCTTTGTGTTGGTTTAGATATTGATTTGGCAAAAGTCCCCCACTCTCTCCAGGAAAAAGACGACGCTATCTTAGCTTTTAACACCCAAGTTATTGAAGCAACCAAAGATCTAGTCTGTGCTTATAAGCCAAACATCGCTTTTTATGAGCGCTACGGCATCCTTGGCCTGCAATCCTTAATCAAGACTATTGAATTAATCCACAAATATAATATTCCAGTTATTCTTGACGCTAAACGCAGTGATATCGGCAACTCTTCCAAAGCTTATGCTGAAGCTGTTTTTAATGTTTTCAAAGCAGACGCCGTGACTGTCAGCCCATATATGGGCCAGGACTCACTCCAGCCTTTCCTTGATTTTGAAGACAAAGGGGTCTTTGTCCTCTGTTTAACCAGTAACAAAGGGGCCAACGACTTTCAAACAAGTATCTACAAGCAAGTTGCGGAAAAAGTCAAAGGTTGGGGAAAAAACGCCGGACTGGTTGTTGGCGCCACTAAACCAGAACAGATTAAGGAAGTTAGGGGAATAGCTCCGGATTTATACTTTTTAATTCCAGGGATCGGCACCCAAGGGGGAGACTTAAAAGCAACCCTTGCCGCCTCTGGTGAAAAATCCATTATCAATGCTTCGCGCTCAATTATTTATGCCGATGATATTCGTGGGGAAGCTAAGAAATTAAGGGATGAAATTAATGGCTATCGAAACCGTTGAAAACAAATATCCGCACAAGGACTACACCGTTAATATTGAGTTTCCCGAATTCACCTGCGTCTGCCCCAAGACCGGCCTCCCTGATTTTGCCACAATCAAGATAGAATATACTCCTGACAAAATTTTAGTTGAATTAAAGTCTTTAAAACTCTACTTTGTCTCCTATCGCAACGAGGGGACTTTTCACGAAACAGTGATCAATAAGATTCTTGATGATTTTGTGGCGGCGTGTAAGCCGAGAAAAGTTAAGATTGTCGGAGAGTTCAATGTGCGAGGTGGGATCCAAACGACGGTGACTTCAGAATATCCTAGTAACTAGAATCCGCCTCTTGCAACAGTTTTAATGCCAGCGGATCATCTTCTCCCCAAGGGTTTAAATGCGGGTCGTGTTTGGCAATCATTGCCAAGATTTCCGAGCTCTCACCCATCCTCTCCAAAAGACGAGCCCCTTCCCTACCGTGGTGCTTGTGGACATAGAAGCGGCGAAATAAGCGTTTATGTTCACCAACATCAGCCAGATAATCATAAAGCCTTGGCATAAAAAAGCGGAGCAAAACCATAAAGGCCTTACTATATATAGAATTATGTTCTAAGACTTTGCCGATATCATGGAGTAAGCCTAAGCGGACCAGCTTGCGCTCATCAAGCTCCGGGTGCTCCTTGGCCTCAAAAAGCATCCTCCGGCCTACAACTACCGAGTGTTTCTTTTCAAACCAGGGGAGCTGGCAAAATACCGCCCACTCTTGAATATTTAAGTAGCTATGTGCAAAACTTTCGTCAGCCTTGGTATATTTGGCAACGCGGGAAAAATAAAACTGGCGGATACGTAAGCTAAGCCTATGAATCAGCATCAATCGCAACCCTAAGGGAGCGGACAAACTTTTCAACCTGTTGATATTTTTTTCTGGCAATCAGGTCAACAATGGCTGAACCAACAATCACTCCGTCGGCTAAATTAGCCATCTCTGCCGCCTGCTTGGGATTTGAAATACCAAAACCAATGGCAATAGGCAGGTCGGTGTATTTACGGATTTTGCCAATCACACTGCGCAAATTGCCGGCCAATTGCTCGCGCTGGCCGGTTATCCCAGCCACTGAAACCAGATAAATAAACCCGGCTGACCTTTCTGCAATCAGCTTAATCCTGTGTTCTGTGCTCGTCGGCGCGACTAAAAAGATGTTGTGGTGAGTGGTTTCTTCGGGCGGCAGGTCTGGAATAATTACCCCATTCACCCCGACTTCTTTCATCTTGTCGTAAAACTTTTCTAATCCGTATTTTAGGACCAGGTTAAAAGAGAGCATAAAACAGATGGGGATTTGGGTCTTTTGTCTTACTTTGGCGACTAACTTAAAAACATCAGCCAGCGCAACATCTTTTTTAAGCGCCCGCTGGTGGGAAGCCTGGATAACAGGGCCATCAGCTAGAGGGTCTGAAAAAGGGATCCCCAGCTCAATAATATCTGCCCCACTGGCTTCAAGCTGAAAAATCAATTTTTCCGTTGCTGCTAAACTCGGGTCGCCGGCTGTAATATAGGTAATAAGCGCTTTGCGCTTATTAAAGATTTCTAATCTCTTCCGCATCCTTATCTCCCCTGCCTGACAAGCAGACAACAATACTCTGCGCGCGAGTAAGCTTTGGCGCTAATTTTTCAAGATAGGCGATCGCGTGGGCAGACTCAAGCGCCGGGATAATCCCTTCCAGTTTAGAGAGCTTTTTAAAACCTTGCAAAGCCTGCCTGTCAGTCACCGCGGTATATTCAACCCGGCTAATTTCCCGTAAATAACTGTGCTCTGGCCCGACGCCAGAATAATCAAGCCCGGCAGAGATTGAGTGGGTAGTTTTAATTTGGCCGGTCTTGGTTTGCAGGATATCAGCCAGAGCACCATGCAAGACACCAAAAGAACCATTAGAAATCGAAGCCGCCCCATAAGCCTCCACCCCAATCATCTTCACTGTTTTATCCTCTAAAAACGGGTGGAACAAACCAATGGAGTTGCTCCCTCCACCCACACAAGCGACTAAATAATCCGGCAGTTTGCGCTCAATTGCCAGGTGTTGTTTTTTGGCTTCCTCGCCAATCACCAATTGAAAATCACGCACCATCATCGGGTACGGGTGCGGGCCAACACAAGAGCCAAGGCAGTAAAAAGTATCTGTTGAGCTTGCCATCCAGTCGCGTAAAGTTTCGTTAACCGCGTCTTTAAGGGTGCGGCTGCCGGATTTAACAGGGACAACTTTGGCCCCCAAGAGCTTCATCCGGTAAACATTGAGTGCTTGGCGCCTGACATCTTCTTCCCCCATGTAAACAATGCATTCCAGGTTAAAAAGTGCGGCTGCGGTTGCGGTTGCTACCCCGTGCTGGCCAGCCCCGGTCTCGGCAATGATCCGCTTTTTCCCCATCTTCCTGGCAAGCAACAGCTGGCCAATAGTATTATTGATTTTGTGGGCTCCGGTGTGGTTTAAGTCTTCGCGTTTTAAATAAATTCGGGGGCCGCCAAATTCTTTGGTCAGTCTTTCGGCAAAATAAAGCGGCGTTGGCCGACCGACATAGTTTTCCAGGTAATAGTTAAGTTCTTCCTTAAACTCTGGCTCTTTTCTGATCTCGCAATATTTTTCTGTTAATTCCTCAAGCGCCGGCATCAGGGTTTCCGGGACAAATCGCCCCCCAAATTTACCAAAATGGCCGGATTTATCGGGCAGGCCAGAGAATTTCATGATGTGCCTATTATATTCTAACGGCCCAAACAAATAAAGTGAATTTTCTTGAAAAAAGTAACGATATATATGATAGGAAGAGGGCCTTGAGCCCAAAGGAGAAAAAAAATGAAAATAGGAAGAGCAATTTTAAATGCCGCACGAACTGTCCTCACGAGTCCCAGGGTAAAGCTTTTGTTAAGTTTAGCAGCTACCGCTGCCCCGGCTGCAGGTTGCCACAGTTGCCACGTCGACAGATACCAACAGCTTCAATTCCAAGTTGACAATGTTGAAATAGTTGCGTTTAATGAGGCGGAAGACACAGTTAGGCTAGCACCAGTAACCCCGAATCAAATTAGGCCTTTCCCAGAAACCATTTGTTCTGCCAACCCCAAAATTCAGATGTATGGTTGGAGAGGGGGAGAATTAGATCCTGCTGGTGATCGAGACGCTAGCCCTAGCGAAGTAGCCATTATTTTCAATGGGGAGAGAGATTCTTTTTCTCTGATGGGAACTATTTATATAGTAGAAGACCTGGCCAATGCAGTAATTCCTGGCATGCCACGTTCCGAAGCAGTGACAGCCTTAAATAGAGGGAAACGCATCTGCACAGACGCAACAGTGGTAATGCTTTTGCCTGGAGCAGACTTCTCAGAGCCTAATCACCCGGAAATGCGCCCACATGCAGCAGTCGATAATCTTCGTACATGTGAATAATAACCATAAACTTACCCCCGCAATTTATTTGCGGGGGTATTTTTTTATCCAGATTAATCCATCTAAATGTTATAATAAGAGCATGAAAAGGAGATTTTTTATTGGTGTCATTGTTGCTTACTTCTTTTTTGCTTCAACTTCATCAGCCAGTCTTTCCCCCCAGCAAATCGTAGACAAAGTAAACGACAACTATGCCAAGATAAAAGACGCTACTGCCAATCTTACCCTGCAATATAATCTCCATTTGCTGGGCTGCACTGGGACCAAAAAAGAAACAGGGATCGGTTATTTTAAATATCCTGACAAGATAAAAGCCACTTTAAATAAAATTACTTATTTTGGCCAAGGGAATAAGCTACGTAAAATAGACGAAAAAGGCCAACGGTTTTACGTTAAGCTCATTAACGCCCCTGATCTGGCTGTCGGTTACAACCCAAAACTTATGAGCCACAATTTTAAACTCTCTATTTACAAAGAAGAAAAAGGCAAAGTTATCCTGCTGGGAATTCCCAAACCAGGGGTCATAAAAAACGTCAAACAAATTTATTTCCACATTGATACAAACGAATATCTTTTGCGCCAGCTGGAGATGGTCTTTGTCGACAAAAAGCTCTCCGGCAAAATCAATGTTGAGTATGAAAAAATCAAAGATATCTGGGTCCCAACCGGTTTTTACGGTAAAAGCGCTATCCAGGTCGCTGGCGGATTCTTGGTTGGGCTTGACGTCAGCCTTTACGGCAAAAACTTTAAGATCAATACAGGGCTGCCTGACAAACTGTTTGAAGCCGGATTTTAAACTGCCCTAAACTTCTTAAAAAAGATCCCCATCCCGCCAGCCACCAAGACAAACCACCCCAAACCTGACATCGTTGCCTGGATCCCATAAATATCAGCCAGCCAGCCAGCGATAATCACAGGAAAGACAAACGCGGAGTTGATGAGCATATTTTGGATCCCAAAGACCCGACCGCGAATTTGTCGGGGGATATGCTGCTGCAAAATCGTCTGGATAGAGGAGGTAATAAAAATATTCCCTACCCCCAACACAAAGATACTCAAGAGCGCCAGGTAGAGGTCGCTAACCTGGCCGATTGCCACTAAAGCCAAACCAGAGACAATAAAACTGACAATCACAATCGTCCCCTTATTCATCACCCTGCGCAGCCGCTCCAGCAGCCCCATCCCCACAAACATCCCGGCAGCCACCGCAAAAATCAGGTAACCAAAGTTCTTCTCCCCTATTTTTAAGACTTGTTCGGCATAAGAAATTGCCAAAAGTGAAACAATAGCTATCGCCGCTGTTGCCACAAATAATTTATAAAGCGCGTAGCGAACCACTTGGTGGCGCCTGACAAACGCAAGGCCAAAAACCAGGTCCTTAAGCACCGTGTGTTCTTTTTGTTTAATTTCTTTATTTAATGGCTTAAGCGGCACCACTGCCACAGCAATGGCTGCGGCAAAATATAGTAGGGCTGAAGCAATAAAGGTCCCTTCGGTACCAAAGAAATTAACCAGCGGCGCCCCTAAACCAAAACCAACAACCGAAGCCCCCATCCAGGTGATCATAAACAAAGAGTTTGCCACGATCAAGTCATCGCTTTTCACCAGCTCCGGGATCGAGGCACTCTCGGCCGGCGCAAAAAATTGGGTGGCGGTATAGAGCAAAAAGCTTATGCCAAAGATTAACACTAATGATTCGCCAACCAGCGGGACCAGGAGCAAAATCAAAAGCCCCCTGATAATTGAGGTAACAATTAAGATCGCCTTGCGGTCCCACTTATCAACAAAAACCCCGGCTAATGGGCCAAACAGGACTGAAGGGAGACCAAACGCAAGCAGAGGCACAGCCACCCCCAGGTTACTATGGGTTAAATGATAAGCCAGGATCATTAAGACATAGACAAAGACCCGATCAGCCAACTGCGAGCTTAACTGGCCAAACCAAAGGGCTAAAAAGCCAAAATTTGATAAGACCTTGCGAAAACTAACTACCATGAACGAATATCCTTGCCCAAATGCTCACTCATCATTAAGGTTGAATCGCCATCTTCCTGATATACCCCTTCTAAAACCAGAAAATCCCTTTCAAAGTCCTTAGCTATCCTGGCTGGGGCAACATTTTTCTTAAACCTGGCCAAGCTGTGGACAAGCAGGTCAAATAATTCCGGATTAGCCTGGCCCTCAACTGTCCCAGCGTGAATTAATTTTAGCAGATGGAATGCCGACAAGAGCATATGTTCATTTTCTCGAACAAATTGGAAGGTCTCAAAAAGGGTGGCTTGAGAAAGGATATGCAAGTTACGCCCCTTAACAATAAAATATTCACCATAAGAAAATGGCTCTACCCTACCGGCCAAGCGGGAGGGGATGCGGCGCGCTCCCTTGGCAATCACTTTTATCTTGCCGTGTTCACGGGTAAATAAGGTAACCAGCTTATCAGCCTCGGCAAACGGGGTCGCTTTTATACTAATCCCAACTGTCTTAAAGGTAGCCATATTTTGAAGGTAGTTCCTTTCTTAATAATGCTTTCGACCTGGATCTCCCCCTGGTGTTCATTGATAATCCTATACGCTACCGCCAGCCCCATGCCGGTCCCAGAAGCCTTTGTAGTATAGAACGGATCAAATACTTTGCCAAGGGCGGCCTGGTCAATACCAGTCCCCGTGTCAGCCACCTCAATTAAAATCCGGCCGTCCGGCGCAAACCTTGAAGAGAGAAAGATTCTCCCTTCATCAGGCATCGCCTGAATAGCATTTAAGAATAAATTCAAAAAGAGCTGGGAAAGTGAGCCGGCATCTGCTTCGAGCATAATCGTTGAGTGGAGCTTTTTCTCCAATTGGATATTATTATTTTTCAGCTGCGCTTCAAGCAGGGCCAAGACATCATTAATCACCTGGACCAAGTCAATTTGCTTAATATCAAGTTTCTGCGGCTGGCCGAATTTCAAAAGTTTTTCCACAATATCATTGATCCGGCTTATTTGGCGATCAACCACCGCCTGGTACTGCTTAAGAAATCCCTGGTCATTCAGGTTTTCCTCGAGCACCTGAGTCATCCCCTTCATTGAAGCCAGCGGGTTCTTGATTTCATGCGCCATCCCGGCCGCCAGGGTCCCCAGCGCCGCTAACTTATCTGCTTGTAAAAGCTTGATGAACAATTTCCTATTCTCTTCTGACAGATCATCAATGGTTTTTTGGAAACGATACTCCCCACGATAAAAGATCCGGTCAACAACCCCCTGCAGCTTATTTCTTAACGGTAGAAAAACAAAGGCTGAAACCGCCACAACCAAAAAACTTGTTAAGAATGGCCCAAAATGACCCAAGGTTTGAAAATATGAATTAGTAAAAAGAACGGCTATCACATAAAAGCCGGCAAAAACCAGGGTCAACACGGAATAGATCAACCCTTCACGGATAATAATAGAAATATCGAGCAAGCGGTGCTTTACAATCGCGTACACCGTGATCAAAAGATAAACAGGCAGGACATAGGTCGTTAAAATAGGAAAATTAATATTCCAGATCGGGAAAAAATTTGTAATTCCTCCCAAAAAAGCGATTAAACAAGCGAAAAAAACATACAACAATTGGTTCTTTTTTTCGCCGGAAGCGTTCAGCATGGCCAGGACCAGTTTAATAAAGGCATAAATAAAAACTGCAAAGATAAAAATTGCGAAAAATGGATAAACCAGGCCAGCCTTAGGATAAAACTTATAGCCCATTGTTGGGCCAACATCAGCCACAAATAGTCGGGTAAAATCAAGGATCAGAAAAACCAAGCTTAAACCATAGACAAATTTGATTAATCTGGCTTCTAATTTTGTTTTATCTATTAAAGACAGAATAAAATGCAAAAAAAAGACCGGGATAAAACAAGCGCTGGCTATGCCCAGCCGGGTCCAGAATAAAACCAGGGCTTTGTCATCTAAAATCCCGCCCATAAACTGGCTAAATGACCAGAGGGCTATGACCAATGACAAAAGTGCCAAAGTTATATTTGAAAGTTTATCTCTTCCCTTGAGCCAGACAAAAACACCCAAAGCCGCGGAGGCCAGTGAAGTTAAAAAAAGCGAGTCCCAAAATAATCCCATGAAAATTGATTGTACCACCGTTTTCCCTTAATTGACAAGGATTTTACAGCCTGCTAAACTCATATTATGTCCCAAATAAAGCCTGCTATCCTTGCAGTTGATGATGATCAAGACCTGCTCCAGACTTACCAATCTGTTTTGGCTAAAAAATTTGAAGTTAAAATCGCCAACTCCGGGACCGAGGCTCTTAAATCTTTAAATACCACTGCCATCAACCTGGTCATCTTAGATATCCGCATGCCGAAAATGGACGGAATCAAGGTTTTAGAGCAGATTAAACAAGAGGACCAGAATATTGAGGTCATTATGGTCACTGCTTCCAAAGATCTAAATATTGCCATTGAGACTATGAAACTCGGAGCTTATGATTATGTAGTTAAACCTTTTGACGTTAAAGAACTGATTGCCCTAATCGAAAAAGCTTTGGAAAAAAGGGCACTGCGCCAGGAAAACACCTCGCTCAAAGAATCACTGGAACAAGCTACTTCATACTGCGATCTTTTGGGCCAAAGCAAAGCTATGCAAAAGCTATTTAAAACCATCTCAAGTGTCGCCCCAACTAACAGTACTGTTTTAATCCACGGCGAGTCAGGGACAGGAAAAGAATTAGTTGCCCGCGCCATCCACAAAAAAAGTTCTCGAGGCAATAAACCCTTTATTGCCGTCAATTGCGGCGCTATCCCAGAAAACTTATTTGAGTCAGAGCTTTTTGGCCACGAACGGGGCTCTTTTACCGGGGCAATGGAGCGGCGGGTGGGTAAATTTGAGCTGGCAGACGGCGGAACACTCTTTCTTGACGAGATCGGCTGTATGCCGGCCGCGATGCAGGCCAAACTTTTGCGGGTGCTGGAAGATCGCAGAATTGAACGCCTGGGAGGAGAGAAAAGCATCCCCATTAATATTCGCCTGGTCTCTGCCACTAACATTGATTTTGATAAACATATTGAAGAAGGAAAGTTTAGGCAAGATTTATATTTTCGGCTTAACGTTATCCCCATAGAATTAACTCCTTTGCGCCAGCGGAAAGAAGATATCCCGCTCTTTCTCAATTATTTTATTAACAAGTTTAATAAAATCCTGAACAAAAATATTCACGGACTGGAAAAAGAGGCGATGGCCCAAATTCTCGCCTACAGCTGGCCCGGCAATGTCAGGGAATTGCAAAATATGGTCGAGCGCCTGGTGGTTTTATCTGAAGGTGAAGTTATTACCAAAGAAGATTTACCTTTTAGTCTAGAAATCGAGATCGAAGATGAACCCCTCTCCCCTTCAGGGCTCAAAGACGCCCTGGAAAACTTTGAAATTGAAAAAATTAAGACCACACTGGCAGATAACAGCGGCAACATCACTCAAGCTGCCAAAAAGCTCAAAATGCCGCGATCAAGTTTGATCTCGAGGATGCGGGCGCTTGGTATTTCCGTTAACTAAAAATTGTGATAATATAAAGACATTAGACAATTCAAGAAAGGGGAAAAATCATCATGGTAAGACTCAAAAAAGACTACTTTTTCATTGACCGGGCTAAGGCTGGGGCGAAAATTGAAAAGATCGAGGCAAGGCAAATCATTGACTCGCGAGGCAATCCTACTGTTGAAGTAGAAATCACTTTAAAAGACGGCACTGTAGGCAGAGCAGCCGTCCCATCAGGAGCGTCAACCGGTGAAAATGAGGCGCTCGAGCTTCGCGATAAAGAAGACAAGCGCTTTGGCGGCAAGGGTGTTTACACCGCGGTTAAGAATGTCAACGAAATAATCGCCCCAAAACTGATTGGCATGCCGGTTAGTCAACAATTAAAAATCGACAACTTAATGCTGGAGCTGGACGGCACTCCGTTTAAAAGCAAACTCGGGGCCAATGCCCTGCTCGGTGTTTCCCTGGCAGTAGCCCAAACCGCGGCTAAGACTTACGGGGTTCCGCTTTTTAAATACATTGGCGGAGAAGGAGCTGTTACCTTGCCAGTACCTAACATGAACGTGATGAATGGCGGGGCACACGCTGGCTGGAACATTGAGTGCCAGGAATTTATGATCTCCCCGGCTGGGATGCCCTCTTTTTCCGAAGCCTTGCGCGCGGGTTGTGAAATCTATCAAACCTTAAAAAAGGTCTTAAAAGACAAGGGCTTTGCCACCACCATTGGCGATGAAGGGGGCTTTGCGCCCAAGTTAACTAAGAACGAAGGGGCCATTGAAGTTATTATTGAAGCTATTGAAAAAGCCGGGTATAAGCCAGGCGAGCAGATTTTTATTGCCTTAGATCCTGCTGCCTCTGAATTTTTCAAAGAGGGGAAATACCAGTTAAAGAGCGAGGGGCGCACCCTTTCTTCTGAAGAGATGGTTGAGATGTATGCTGATTGGGTGGCAAAATATCCGATTATCTCGATTGAAGACGGCTTGTCAGAAAAAGATTGGTCTGGCTGGAAGATTTTAACTGATAAATTAGGGGGCAAGATCCAATTGGTTGGTGATGATTTATTTGTCACTAATCCTGATTTCTTAAAGAAAGGGATTAAGCAAGGGGTTGGCAATTCAATTTTAATCAAACTCAACCAAATAGGGACACTGTCTGAAACTTTGTACACTATGGAGATTGCCGAGGCAGCTAATTATACTTTTATGACCTCGCACCGGAGCGGAGAAACAGAAGATACCACGATTGCAGATTTAGCAGTTGCCACAAATTCCGGTCAAATCAAAACCGGCGCCCCTGCCCGCTCGGAAAGAGTTTGCAAGTACAACCAATTATTGAGAATTGAAGCTGAACTTGGGGCTAAAGCAAAGTATATTGGCTTAAAAGGGTATAACGCGAAGAGATAATCTCAATAATTATCCTTCAATACTCGCTTCACAATCAACCCAATCGGGCCCAAAAATACGGCCAAACCATGAATTTCTCCGTTGAGCGGGATACGAGAGCGAGCCATCACTCTGCAATTTAAATGGGGGGGTTAGTGTTGATGGAACACGCAGTGACCTATCCCCTTCTTTTGTCCCAAAAACAGCAAAACGAGCTTCTCCTTGCTGGGCAATAAACGTAGGTTTATTCCCTCCCGTAGGAATAATCGCTGTAATATCAGGATAAGGGTGGGTCATCAGTCCCATATCCCCAGGAGCACAGAGGTCATTAACACGATCATATGGACCCATAATCCGGCCATTCCAATCAACAGAAGCCTGAACATTACGATCCCCTATTACCTCCCAAAAAGTAAAGGCATAACCATCCCCAACTGGCATTGGACCAGCAAAATAATTACCAGATCTTTCAACCGTTCTAACAACCCTATCGTCAACAACAAAAGAGCGAGCTACTCCACCTTCTTCGTCCCGCACTGCAACGTTGTACATCAACCTACCCAATGAAAGAGCAGGCGGATAAACAGTATAGTGCCCCAACGTATCTGGCATCTCAAACTCATAATATTGCTCACCATCACAAAATAAGTTAGCGCTGACTTCTTCTATGCTATTGTGCCGAGCAATTTTCCTCATTATTATCCCAGGCCCCTGGGGAGTTACGGTAGCCTCTTTTCTCAGTTGTCTCGACCACTCAACCAACCTAACTTTTCCAGCAGCTTGCATTCCCATGTTTTATTCCTCCTAATCAAAATTGAATCCACACATCTATCGTGTGCTTTTGGCAAAAATTTCACTTTTTGAAGAAAAAAGGTTATAACGCGAAGAGATAATCTAAGGTTATCAAGAAGATCTAGAAAATCAAGGCTGGGTGGATATCAAGGAGAGAAGCATATAAAGGATAATTTTAATCGTCCTGGATCTCCTTTGTTCCCTTGATCCCCAATCTCTTGATAACCTTGGTTCCCTGGATATCCTTAAATACTATAGAACGCCACGACCAGCGAGAGCGCGGCAATGACCATCAAGACCAGAGAGAGGGAACTCGCTGATTGCGACAGTTTATCAGTTAATTTCATTTTTCCACCCCCCATTACGTCGGACAATAATTGTTCAGTATTTTAACACAATTGATCAGATTTTGGGTATACGGCTCTTTAGGGTTTTGCAAAATATCCTCAACTCTCCCCTCTTCTACCAACTTCCCCTTATTTAACACCACCACCCGACTGCAAAGTGACTTAATAATACTAAAGTTATGGGTAATATAAATTATTGAAAGGTTAAATTTGTCCTTCAGCTCTCGCAAAAGATTTAAGATCTCATCCTGGATCGCCACGTCCAGCGCCGTAGTCGGCTCATCGGCCAGCAAAAGCTCTGGCTGGCAGGCCAGGGCCATCGCGATCATCACCCGCTGCTGCATTCCGCCGGAAAACTGGTGAGGATAATCCTTAATCCTGGCAGCTGGATCTTTTATTTTAACAATCCCCAGCATTTCAATCGCCTTTTGCCAAGCTTGTTTTTTACTTAAGCCCTGATGAAGGCGAATAACTTCTGAAATTTGCTCACCAACAGTGAAAACCGGATTTAAAGATGAGAACGGATCTTGGAAAATCATCGAGATCTTGGCCCCACGGATCTTGATCATCTCCTCTTCTGCAAGTTTCATGAGATCCTGGCCATTAAAAATAATTTCGCCTGAAACAATTTTTCCCGGCGGATAAATTAGCCTTAAGATAGAGTGGGCAATAGTTGATTTGCCAGAGCCGGACTCACCAAGGATCCCCAGAATCTCGCCTTTATCCACCCTAAAGCTCACTCCATCAACAGCACTGCTATCTGAAAATTTTACAGATAAGTTATTTATTTGAAGGAACCGAGAATTCATTCTCAGGTTCCTCCCCTAACATCCAGCTTCTCCCTTAATCCCTCCCCAACAAAATAGAGAGAAAGGACTGTCAGCAAAATCAAAAAACCGGGAATAATTGCCATCCACGGAGCATCTCTCATATAAGCTTGCGCGTCAATCAGCATATTACCCCACGACGGCGTTGGCGGCTGGACCCCCATACCCAGAAAAGAGAGTGCTGACTCGGTCAAGATCGCTCCAGCCATCCCAAGGGTCGCAGCCACAATAATCGGCCCCTGGGCATTGGGCAAAATATGACGAAAAATTACACGAAAGTCTGAACAACCGATTGAGCGGGCAGCTTCAACATAAGAAAGCTCTCGGATGCGCAAGTACTCTCCACGCACGAGCCGCGCCACCCCCATCCACGAGGTTACCCCAATCACAATCATTACATTATATATATTAGGGGTAAGCATCGCTTGGATAGCCAGGATTAAGAAAATTGAGGGAAAAGCGAGCATTACATCAACAAAACGCATGATAACACTATCAATCCAGCCTTTATAATAACCGGCCAGCGCCCCCATTAAAGTTCCAATGAGAATAGAAATAGTCACTGCGACCAAGCCAACTGTTAACGAAATCCTGGCGCCAAAAACCGCCCGGCTAAAAATGTCGCGGCCAAGATCATCGGTACCGAAAAGGTGCTGGAGACTGGGGGCAAGGGTGACTTGGGCAATCATCTCTTCAGGGCTATACGGCGCTATCAAAGGGGCAAAGATTGCCGCCAAGATAAAAACGCCAAGAACTATAATGCCGAATTTGGCAAACCTATTTTTTGCCATATCTTATCCTCGGGTCAACCAGTGCATACCCAATATCCGCCGCAATATTACCTAAGATAATCAAGACCGCAGAGAAGAGAACTATACCCATAATCATCGGATAATTGCGCTGGAAGATAGCCATGACCCCCAGCCTCCCCATCCCTGGCCAGGCAAAGATCGTCTCAATTATAAAAGCGCCGCTAAAAAGGCCGGGAAGCGAAAGCCCTAAAATAGTTACAATTGGAATAAGGGCATTGCGCAAAGCATGTTTAAAAATCACCACTCGCTCCGGCAACCCTTTAGCACGTGCAGTTCTAATATAGTCCTGGTTTAAAATTTCGAGCATCGCTGCTCTTTGGTAACGGGTTATCCCAGCTAAACTGCCAAAGGTCATAGTGATCAGCGGCAAGACAATATTCCCGATAGCCGGCAGCCAATGGAGCTGGACAGAAAAGAGGAGCATCAGCATTAAGCCGACCCAAAACGAAGGGGTCGCCATGCCGATAAAAGAAAAGATAGTGACCAGATTATCAAACCAGCTTCCTTTTTTAACTGCAGAAATAACCCCAAGAGGGATAGTGATTAAAAAAGTTAAGATATAAGCAGGTATCATCAGCATAAGGGTAGCTGGGAGCCTGGCCAAAATTTCTGCCAAAACCGGCTGACCAGTGGTATAGCTGGTCCCAAAATCTCCGCGCAAAACATTCCCCAACCAATAGAAATACTGTACAATAACCGGCTTATCCAGCCCCCAATTTGCCCGAATCCTGGCTAAATCAGTTGGATCAATATTAGGGTCAGTAAACAAAGCTGTCGGATCCCCAGGAGCCAAATGCATGACAAAAAAAGATAAAAGTGAGACACCTAATAAAAGGGGGATCAGACCGAGTAAACGGTTGACAATAAAACGTCTCATCCTACCCCGGCGGCCACTGCATCTGACGACCGCCAAGCAGATGAAAATGTAGGTGATGGACCGCTTGACCACCATCTTTGCCATGGTTAACAACTATCCGATAGCCTGACTCGTCTAACCCTTTTTCTTTAGCCAGTTTTTTTAAGGCTGCTAATAACTTATCAGCTACGCCCACATCTTCTAAATCCGCAATTGAAGCTACATGTTGTTTTGGAATGGCCAAAATATGGGTCGGCGCTTGAGGGGCAATGTCGTTAAAAGCCAAAACCTCATCGTCTTCATAAACAATGTCAGCCAGAATCTCATTATTAACTATTTTACAAAAAGCACAATCCATCTTATCTCCCTACCCTCGCCCTCAGACTGGGTCATATGAAAAATGTATCTTTGATAATTTTGAATAGTTTCTGCCCATAATTATGTTCCGACAATAAAATTGTCGGTTCCTTTTCCTTTACGCCCCATTTAATTCTAAAATCAACCT
>Ga0210019_1002744_pt1 | contig 16756 bp, 21 predicted proteins | sample CryGeyCG2114_020_2_FD_183969 | JGI IMG/M metagenome (GOLD analysis project Ga0210019, IMG submission 183969) | Groundwater microbial communities from aquifer - Crystal Geyser CG11_big_fil_rev_8/21/14_0.20 (SPAdes) (version 2) | ecosystem: Environmental > Aquatic > Deep subsurface > Groundwater ...
CAGTATTTTTTCTCCGGTAATTTTTCTTATGATCTCCGGGTTGTCCCGAACAATCAATTTATGCTGACCTTTACAATTATTGAATATTATGCCTAAAATTTTCATCTTTCTATGTTTTAAAGCTTCAACCGTCATCAGCAGGTGGTTTATTACGCCTAATTTATTCTGCGCCACTACTAATACCGGCAGACCAAGCTCCTTAGCTATATCGATCACCAGACATTTTTCATTGACCGGAACCAATGCCCCGCCTATCCCTTCGACAATCACAAAATCGAAATTTGAGGATAATAATTTAAAGCTTTGTTTGATCTTGGCAGTTTCGATTTTTTTCTTTTCGACTTTAGCGGCTAAATGCGGGGAGGCGGGCAGTTTAAATACGTAAGGACAAACACAAGCAAGATGATCCTTGATCGCACCTTTAGCTACCCCCATAATTTTAAGATGCAGATTAATATCCGCGCTAAAGCGGCTCCCGGTCTGCACCCATTTTTGGGTTACAACTTTATAGCCTTTTTCCCGTAAATATTTCGCTAAAAGGCCGGTAACTATCGATTTACCTACCCCGGTATCAGTACCGGTAACAAACACCCCTCTCATCGTTTTTCTCCCCGGCAAAAAAATACCTGATAAGTAGCGCAAATCTCACCGAACCTATCCAGGTACACCTTTTCTAATCTCTCCAACAACCCGCGGCTAAAATAAACCTTTTGGCTTAAACCATTTCCCCGAATCCCCGAATATTTTATTTTCTCCAATAATCCTTTGAGGCTGTCAAAACTCTCTTTATAACAAACCTCATTTATCTTTACGGATTTAAAATTATCTCTCAGCATTACCCTGAGGCGATTGCGGTTACAAAAATAATCCGAGTCAAGGCGGCTTCCCTCCAAGACGCTTTTTAATACCGTATTCAATTCACAAAAAGTATGCGGGCCGAATATTGAAAAATAAACAATCCCTCCTCTGTGTAATGATTTTACGTATCCCCGCAGGGCTTTGGCCGGATCATTTAACCATTGGAAACAGGCGTTGGAGGTAATCAGGTCAAAATCCTGATCCGGGATTATCTTTTCTGCGTCAGCAACCATAAACTCAATATCCTTATCCTTCAATTTATGTTGCGCCACGCTGACCATCTCTTCTGAAATATCCAGCGCCTTAATCCTGGCTCCGGCAAACTCCTTGCGCAGCAGGAGTGTATAATTGCCTGTTCCGCAGCCCAGCTCTAAGATCTTGGAAAAAGTTCCGCTTTTTAAATAATTGACCAGCTCAAAGGCGGCCTGGTTCTGCACACCGGCATATTTATCGTAAAGATGCGCATAGCGGGAAAAATTATCGGCAATCTTTGACTTATTCATTGTAGAATCTTTCCCTAAAATTCCGGTTCAGGAAAGACAAATGCCCTCGATCGGCAAGCAGCGTAAATTTTGTTTGAGGTAAATCCGCTTTAATCTCCAGGACCTCCTTAACCGGCGCAATCAGGTCATCATCACCATGGAATATTCTGATATCTTCTATCTTTTTAAGCATCTTTGGGCGTAACGGGTGGCCGGCTAAATAATCAAGCCCCCGGATGAGTTCATCCGGGTTTAATTTATCCAAATATGCTTTTAACAAGTTTTCCCTAAACCAGTTCCGGCCATATGTATCCGCCCTAGAAAAACAATTAAGATAGAATTTATAGAGCCATGGCCGCCGGGCTGAGCGAATTTCGCGTTTAATATCTCCCAGCGACTGCGGGTCATAACATTTGCGCACGCCTAAGAGGATAAGTGTGGCTATCTTCTCAGGATACCCGGAGGCAAACTCAGCCGCTAAAAACCCGCCTAATGAGAAACCAAACACAGACACCTTGCTGATTTTAAGTTGATCCAATTGGCTTAATAGCTCCTGATTAAAATCAGAAGTATGCAGCTTGGTTGTCAAAAGGTAATTATAATCTAATTCCAGCCCGTCAAATATCCGCCAGTCAGTTGCCCAGCCGGGGATTAAAACTAAGACATCCTTAAAACCTCTGTCGCGGAATTCAAATTCTGATCTTGGAGATAACATCGATGAGTTTATTTAACGTTTCCTCGTCATGATAATAACTCAGGGAGAGCCTTAAGCGTGCTTCTTTCGCCGGCACGGTAGGAGGCCTTACCGGTAGAACCCAATAACCCTGCTCTTGAATTTTTTTAGCAAATTCCAGCGCCCTTAAATTATCTCCCAGGATTAACGGGATGATTTGTGATGAACCTTTCAGGTAAAAACCCTTGGCTCCCAATTTATCACGCAGCATTTTAGCCGAAGACAGAAGTACTTTACGCCTCTGCGGCTCATCCTTGATCAATTTAAGACTGGCCAGATTACCGGCAATCACCGCGGGAGGCAAGGCGGTAGAATAGATAAAGCTCCTGCAGGTATTAACCAGATAATCAACGATATTCCGGGAAGTAGCCAGGTAGGCGCCAAAACCAGATAAGGCCTTGCTAAAGGTGCCCATAATCAAATCTACCTGGGCGCTTAAGCCTTCCTCCTCAACCACACCGCTTCCGCTCTCCCCGAAGACCCCGGTGGCATGTGCCTCATCAACCATCATCCGGCAATTATATTTTTCTTTTAATCTTACTAACTCTTTTAGCGGCGCCCTATCCCCGTCCATGCTAAAAATCGATTCGGTAATAATCAGGGCTGCCTTGAATTTATCCCTTTCTTTTTTTAAAAGCGCTTCCAGGTGCCCGGGATCATTATGCTGAAAACGAAAGATTCTGGCCTGGGATAGCAATATCCCATCAACAATACTGGCATGGTTAAGCCGGTCGGAAAAAATACAATCTCCTCTTGTAAAAAGAGAACTGATGATGCCGACATTTGCCTGATAGCCGGAATTAAAGACCAGGGCTGCTTTTTTACCTTTGAAGCTTGCTACCGCATCTTCTAACTCATGAAAGAGTTCTGAATCACCGCTTAATAGACGCGAAGCACAACTGGCTACGCCGAATTTATCGATCCCCTCGATGGCCGCTTTTTTAAGTTCCGGATGAATAGATAATCCCAGATAATCATTGGAGGAGAAATCCACATATTCTTTATTTTCAAAATAAATTTTTCCGCCCAGACGCTTGGCGGCGGGTTTTAATTTTCTTAACAACCCCTGCCTTTGCCTCTCTTGCAAGAATTCTTCTAGGCTTGCCATAGTTTTTGTACCTGAGTAACCAGCTTCTGGTCTTCTTCTACGGACCTTCCTTTGATCGTCAGGTAGCCGCCGATCAGCATGCCATTTGCTCCTGCCATAAACCCTAGGGCCTGAAAATCTTTTAATATCGATTCCCGGCCGGCGGCAATTTTTATTATTTTATCTTTCAAGATAATCCTAAAGATCGCAATGGTCCGGATTACCTCCTCGCAAGATAAAACCGGGTTATCCTGCAATGGGGTCCCGGCTATCGGAACTAAAATATTAAGAGGAACAGAATCGACTTTTAGCTCTTTCAATATAAGCGCTAACTGAACCCGATCCTCCATTGTCTCACCCAAGCCGATTATGCCCCCGGAACAAACCTCTAAACCGGCCCTTTTGGCAGCCCGGATTGTGTTTAATCTATCCTCAAATGTATGCGTAGAAACTATCTTGGGAAAAAATCCGGGAGAACTCTCCAAATTATGGTGATAACGGGAAAGCCCGGCCGTTTTAAGCAAAGAGAGTTCTTTTTCCCCCAGGCTTCCCAGTGAAGCACACATTTTAATTTTAACCTTTGCGGTTATCTGGCTAACCGCATCGACAATAACGCAAAAATCTTCCTCCGATAATTTCTCCCCGCTAGTCACTATATCAAATCTCTCTGCTCCTATTTCCTTGGCACGCCTGGCTGCTTCCAGCATATCCGCTTTACTTTTTAAAGGATATACCGGTGAGCCGGTTTTATGCCTGGCAGATTGAGCGCAAAATTTGCAATCCTGTGAACATAAACCGGACTTGGCATTTAATATGTTGCATAATTCAACCCGATTGCCGGTGAACCGCTTTCTTATCTTATCTGCTTTGACAATAAGTTCGGGCAAGGGTAATTCCAGAAGTTTATCAATGTTTTCTTTTCTCATAGTATCATTCTTACAAAAAATCCCAGCTCCATAAATTTAGTATAATCGGGGCTGGGATATTGTCAACTTAATTTATTTTACGGTTTACATTACCGGCAGGCGCTAACATCACCGCTGGAAACCTTCTGGGTTAGCCCGGAGTCTTTCCGGATAAGCAGAGCGCCGTCAGAATCAATATCAATAGCCTGGCCTTCTACATGTTTACCCTGGTAATCAACTTTAACCCGCGTGCCTAAAGTAAGGGTAAAATTACGCCATTTTCTAATGATCTCTTGGGCGCCATTATTCTCCAGGATAAAATAATTGTTTTCTATTTTGCGTAAAATCTCCTGCAATAAAGCTACGCGGTTTATCTCCTGGCCCTGCTCTTGTTTTAATGAAGTAGCTTGGGCAAGCAGAGATTTTTTGTCGTTGTTTACATTTAAGCCGATACCGATGACCACAAAATTCACTTTGTCCATTTCGGCGTTCATTTCCGTCAAAATTCCGGCCACTTTTTTATTATGAATCAGTATATCATTAGGCCATTTAATTTGCACATCCAGACCCAACACCTCTTTTATCGCTTCACAAATACTTACGGCACTCATTAAAGTTAAGATCGGACAGGCAGCCGGTAAAATTTTAGGCCGTAAAATCAAAGAAAAATAAATTCCTTTATGTTTAGGAGAAAACCACCCCCGCCCTAATCTACCGCGGCCTTTAATTTGCGATTCCGCCAAAACGGCGGTGCCGCTGGCAGCATTCTCCATGCCCAGCTGCATCCCTAAATCCATAGTAGAAGACAAACAATCAAAATAATGGATTTTTTTACCGATAAATTTTGTGTGCAGGCAGCGGTTAACCTCAAAAGCAAAAAGCCGGTCCGGGCAAGATTCAAGCCGGTAACCCAAATGCGGAACAGCAACTATCTCATAACCTAAATCTTTTAACTCCTGGATGTGCTTCCACAGGCCCTGACGGCTAATCCCCAGGTGCTTGCTAATCTGGTCACCGGAAAGATAATCATGTTTTTTATGTAGATAATCGAGTATTTTTTCTTTCATCTTTTCTCAAGATGCTCTTTTAAGGATTGGTTTTACTTGATTTCGGTAAATTATTTTTCATAAGGGGGGACATGGCGCGTAATTTTTCCACAACCGGAGGTAATTTTTCCAAAAGATAATCTATATCGCTTCCAGCAGTAAAACGCCCCATCGTGATCCTCAGAGAACCGTGGGCCGTCTCATGATTTAAACCAATCGCCAATAAAACGTGGGATGGCTCAAGAGAGCTGGAGGTGCAGGCTGAACCGGTAGAACAGGCAATCCCCAGCATATCCAGGCTCAAAAGTATTGATTCGCCTTCGATATATTTAATCGAAAAATTCACGTTGTTAGGCAATCTTTGCGTGGGATGACCGTTAAGCTGAACCTGGGGAATGCGGGCCGGGATCTCTTTAATCAACCTATCGCGCAGGGCGCTCTGAAATTTAATTTCATCCGCCATTCTATTTTTACAAAGTTCGATGGCTTTAGCCAGCCCCACTATTCCGGAAGTATTGTGGGTGGAGGCGCGCCTGCCTCTTTCCTGGTCTCCCCCGCGCATAAAAGTCTCCAAGCGCGTACCTTTTCTAATATACAAAGCCCCCACGCCTTTTGGCCCGTAAAACTTATGAGCCGAAAGCGATAAAAGATCCACGTTAAGCTCATCGACATTGATGGGCAGATGCCCGATGGTCTGCACGGCATCCGTATGAAAATAGATTCCTTTGTCTTTAGCCAGTTTGCCAAGCTGAGCAATCGGCTGCAGGGTGCCGATTTCATTGTTCGCCTGCATAACGCTGATCAAAATAGTTTTATCGGTAATGGCTTGCTTTAAATCCTCGGGCGAAACTAAGCCGTCTTTATCGACCCCCAGATAAGTAACCTTAAATCCTTTTTTCTCCAGGAATTTCGCCGGCTCGATAATCGCATGATGCTCGATGGCGGAAGTAATAATATGATTGCCCTTTTTCTCTAGCGCATAGGCCGTACCTAAAAGCGCAAAATTGTCTGACTCGGTGCCGCCGGAGGTAAAAACAATCTCCTCGGGTTTTGCACCGATAAAATCCGCTAACCCCTGGCGGCTATCCTCAAGGGCCTTCTTGGCCTCCTGCCCGTAAGCATGCAAACTGGAAGCATTGCCGAATTTATCAAAAAAATATGGCTCCATGGCGCTCTGCACTTCCGGGTCAGTAGGCGTAGTTGCCGCATAGTCTAGATATACTTTTTTCATCTTTTAATTACCTCATTTAAACTGCCGGTACGGTATCCTTCCAAGTCTAGCGTAACATAATTATATCCTAAATTTTTTAATCTCTCAACTATCCGCTTTCGCCTGCTGAATAAGCGGAGCAGGTCATCTTGATCTACTTCAATACGGCAAATATGATCATGATGGCGCAGGCGCACCCGCTTAAAACCCAGGCTGTTCAAATAGGCTTCCGCATGGTCAATGCGTTTAAGCAAGGGGGCAGTAATTTTAACTCCGTAAGGAATCCGCGAAGCCAGACAGGCTAAGCTGGGCTTATTCCAGCTGGAAAGCCCCAATTTTTTACTTAACCTGCGGATATCTTCTTTACTAAAACCGGCTTCAACTAAGGGAGATTTTATTTTAAGCTGGCGCTTAGCAATATTCCCCGGGCGGTAATCTAATTTATCCGAAAGGTTACTGGCTTCTAAAACAACGTTAAACTTATTCTGCTTAGCAATAGCAATTAATTTTAAAAAGAGCTCCTGTTTACAGAAAAAACAACGCTGGCTGGAATTAGCGGTAAACTTTTTATTACTCAGTTCCGCGGTTTTAATTATTTTAATCCTTGAGCCGATTTGCTTAGCCAGAATTCTTGCCTTGGCCAGCTCATCCTTAGGATAAGTAGCCGAAACAGCGGTAACGGCCAGAACCTTATCCGGCGGCAACAGGAGCGTGCAAACCTTAAGCAAAAACGCGCTGTCCTGGCCCCCGGAGAATGCTACGACAGTTGATTGATACGCCAAAATTATTCGCTTAAGGCGGATAAACTTATCTTGAAGCGGCATGTAAAAGTTTTTACTATAAAGCTACGACTTCTTTTATTTCCGGGACTTCCTGCCTTAAGATTTTTTCGATCCCATTCTTTAAAGTCATCGAGCTCATCGGGCAGCATCCGCAGCTTCCTTTTAATTTTAGCTTGACTACTCCGTCAGCCGTTACATCGATCAACTCCACATTACCGCCATCTGCCATTAACATCGGTCTAACTTTATCCAACGCCTTTTCAATTCTCTCTCTCATTCTTTTCTCCTTGTGTACAGACACAACACCAACGCAATACCAATTAGCGTTGGGTGTAATCCTTGGTTTACAGACACAACACCAACGCAATTCTCTGCCACCAGGCGGATACTGGCCCAATTCTGCGCTACCTAGCGCATACCGACGCAATACCGATTAGCGTCGGTACAAATCTGGGCCAGGTACAACTAAGCGTTGGGTGTCAACTTGTTAACCCCATTGCCTTTATATTCCACTTAATTGTACCACCGTAAAAAATGCCTGCAACTTAATTGTTTGACTATATCATATTATAAAAAACATTCCGATTTTATATGCATCCGGCCAGCGCAAAATAATATTCACCGCAATAATGATCCCCAGCAAAAACAAGATCCCCAACCTAACATAAATATTTCTAAAGACTTCGGGAATTTTTCTCTGCGGGCTCAAAGGGCGGATCAGGGCATCAAAAAAACTTCCCCTGGGACAATACCAATCGCACCATTTTCTCCCTCTAGAAATCCTATCCCCATACCCAGCAGCATACAAAAAGGAATAAAATATCCCAGCCAGGCAAAACCCCAGCCCAGACCAATTACCGCCAAAAAAACCGGAGCGCTTAAATACTGTTTTATTCTTCTCTTACGCACAAATAAAATTGTCATAATCAATCAAAAATTATTTTTAGATAGATAATGGGAGGCGCTGAGCAGGGCTTTTGAACCTTCGCCGGCAGCAATAATAATCTGTTTTTCCGGCACATCCGTAACATCACCCGCGGCGAAGATACCGGAGATATTAGTCTGGTTATGCGCATCAACAATTATTTCATTCTGGGAGTTCTCCGCTATGCCTTTGGCGAATTCCGAGTTAGGCACCAGCCCGATTTCTACGAACACCCCTTGCACGGCTAATTCTTCTTCCTGGTTTAGAGTTTTAATCTTGACCCCCTTAACAAACTTTTCGCCTAAAACGGCAACCACCGAGGAATTATTTAAAATCCTGGTATTACCTGCTTCTTCAATCTTCCGGTGCAAAATCGCATCCCCGGATAAACCGGCAGTATTATTGATAATATAAATTTGTTTGGCAATCTTGACTAACTGTAAAGCTGCATCCAATGCCGAGTTCCCTCCTCCGATTACCGCGACGTCTTTGCCGGCGAATAACGGGCCGTCACAAGTAGCGCAATATGTCAGGCCGCGGTTCTTAAACTCCTTCTCTCCGGTAACCCCTAATTCCCGGGATTTTTTTCCGCTGGCAATAATTACGGTTCTGGACTGATAATCCGCTTTATTGGTTTTCAAACGAACGACTGAACCTGATTTTTCCAGTTCCAGGACCTCTTCGTTTTCTTTAAGCAGCGGGCCATATTGAAGCATGTGCTCCTGAAATTTCTGGACCAGCTCCGGACCGGTGATAAATTGATAACCGGTATAGTTTTCGATATCTCCGCTCCAGGCGGCCTGTCCGCCGATATCCAGGCTAATCACTAAAAAATCCAGCTTTTGCCTGGCAGCATAAACACCGGCGGTAATTCCCGCCGGCCCGGCACCAATAATAATTAAATCGTAAATTTTCATATCAAGCTATTGCCGATAGCGTAATTTTTATATCCCTAAAGCTAATTTAATTCTTTCTTTATCAAACCCGATGATAATTTCACCGTCGATATCTATGACCGGAACCCCCATCTGCCCGGTTTTGGCCATCATTTCATCCGCGGCCAGCTGGTCTCCGGAAACATCCAGGTTCTGAAATTCAATATTATTTTCTTTTAAAAATTGCTTGGCACGAGTACACCAGGGGCAAGTCGAAGTACTATAAACTTTTACGGTTTTCGCCATATCCACCTTCCTTACCTGCCGTTTTAAACAGGCTTCTTTAAATGATGCGGGGCAAGATCAACGATCTCTTCAACCTCTAGAACAATCAGATGCTTGGGATGCGGCAGGCTGGCCTCCGGGTGATGCCCCTGCCCCTGGTCCTGCACTACATTTCTTAATAATCTCTTAGTCAGGCGCGAAGTAATATTATCCTCCCAGGTTTTAATAATCTCCTGGCTGATTATTTCATCCTGGATTAATCTGGCTTTGCCTTTAAGGCAATAGCCGATAAATTTATGTTCATCCACTCCGCTGATACTGACCTGCTGGTTACGCCCTATATTTTCACTGGTTACTCCCTGGTAAACATCAACCAAATAGATCTCCCCGGCCGGATCAATCTTAACGATACCTTTACATGAACTATGGGGAAATCCGTTTTTGTCGATAGACGAAACGACCACAAAACCCTGAACGCGTAAAAAATCAATTATGGGAGGGGGTATCTTTTTCATTTTAGGCTTTGCCCGAATTTAGTGCCGAATTCCAAACAACTGTCTAACTCCGCGGCATCCGGAACATATTTAAAGGATACTGCCGGGATGGTTTGAGCTAACCCGCTATCTTTAAGCATCTCCTGCATCTCCTTAACCGCCCCGCCGGCCCAACCGTAAGAACCAAAAAAGCCCACCTGGCGGCCTTTAGGCTTTAAACCCTTAACGATTTCCAGGAATGCGGCGATATTCGGCAACATATCATTATCATGGGTAGAGGAACCGAAAATAAATCCTTTAGCCGATAACATCTGGTTGATTATTTCCGTACGATCGCTTTGCGCTACGTCATAAAGTTCAACTTCCGTCCCCGCAGCAATCAACCCCTCGACGATCTTTCTGGCCATCTTCTCGGTTGATCCCCACATCGTTTCATAGACCACAATAACCTTATTTTCAGTTTCTTCTTTAGCCCAGGCAAGATAGGCATTGATTATTCCGGCCGGGTCCTTACGCCAGATTACTCCGTGACTAGGCGCAATAATTTTAATCGGTAGGTTTAATTCCTGAATTTCCTGGATCTTTTTTAAAATAACCGCGCTCAGCGGCCAAAGGATGTTGGCATAATATTTTTTAGCCTCATCCATTAATGCACATTGATCAACTTGATCATCAAACCGCTCGCTCGTAGCAAAATGCTGGCCAAAGGCATCATTAGACATGAGCAGTTGATCTTGCGGGCAATATGTAAACATGCTATCCGGCCAATGGATCATCGGCGCTTCAATAAAGTTCAGGGTACGCTGGCCTAACTTTAATTGATCATTGGTTTTAACAACCTGGAAATCCCACTTTTCGTAATAATGTTTATAGAGGCCTTCCTGGCATTTAGCCGTGCCTAAAACCTTGGCCTTAGGGCAAAGCCGCATAATGGCCGGCAGGGCCCCGGAGTGATCTGTTTCAACATGGTTAGCAATAATATAATCGATCTTTTCCGGGGGGATAATCTCTTTGATATTATCGATTAATTCCTGGGTAAACGGTCCGGCTGCAGTATCGATAAGGGCGATCTTCTCATCAATGATTAGATAGGCATTATAACTAGAGCCCCTTTGTGTAGTATAGGTATGTCCATGGAAGTTACGCACCTGCCAATCCACGACTCCCACCGAATATATGTTTGGAAGTATCTTTAAAGCTGACATTTCTCTCCTCCTGCATCTTCTGCCTACTGGCTGCTGTTTACTAATAACCTTGAAAGTTCTCCAGCACAATCATCTCAGAGACTATCCCCAGCTCTTGCGTCAATATTTTACGCATCGCTTCCACCATCTGCGGCGGTCCGCAAAGATAGAATTTCCGCTGATTGTAATCCGGAATTTCATTCTTAATTACCTCGGCATTAATCCGGCCAACCGTACATTTAAACCCCGGCTCGGTTTCACACAACACATGCGCTACCTTTAAACGGGGGTAGCTTTTGAGCATTGCATCGAAATCTTCTTTAAAAACTACGTCTCTTACCGAACGGTTCGCGTAAACCAGCACTATATCGCTGCCTAGGTTTTTATCAACCGCATACCGGCAGATGCTGCGGATCGGAGTAATCCCGATCCCGCCGGATAAAAAAGCGACCTTGGGGCAGGATTCATCTAAAACAAAATTTCCGAAGGGATACTGAATTGTAACCTCCTGGCCGGCTTTTAAATTATCCAGGATTTTAGAAAAATTGCTTTCCGTTAATTTCTTGGTAAACTCCAAATAGCATTTTTCAGTAGGAGAACTTGAAATCGAAAGATACCTTTTTAACTGCGGGTCATCTTGAAGTTTGACCAAAAGGAACTGGCCGGCTTTAAATTCCAAAACACCGGGTACATCCAGGCGAAAACTCTTGACATTATAGTTACGCCTGATAATTTCCTTAATTCTAGCTTTAATTTCTACGGGCATGCTTATTTACCGCAAGCACAGGCACCCCAGGGCTTCTTAATACTGTCCGGAGCACTTGACACAGTCTGTAAACGATCAAAAACCTCGTTAAAATTAACCGAATGGGTTATCTCATCAACCAATTGGAGATACCTGATACAATCACTTTTATCAATAATCAGCGTACCTCTGGCTAAAAGATTTAATTCTTTAATTAAAAAACCGTAGTTTAAACCAAAGGAAGAAAACCGGTAATCCGAAAGTACAACTTCATTCTTGATTTCATTAGCCGAACAAAACCGGGCCTGAGCAAAAGGTAAATCCTTACTTATCCCGATCACCACTATTTCCGGGCTAAGGCTAGCGGCTCTTTGGTTAAATTCTTTAACCTGTAAATCACAAACCGGGGTGTCCAAAGAAGGAAAGAAATTAATCACTTTGATTTTACCGCTAAAATCTGATAACCTGACTACCTTTAGCTCCTGGGAAATAAGCCTAAAATCAAAAGCCCGGCTGCCGACCTTAACGATTTTACCGGTTAGCGCTAAAGGCGCCCCCTTAAAGTTAACTATCCTAGCCATTATTTTATCCCCTTAGGCTATTTTCTCAAACTGATCTTTACCTACACCGCATTCAGGACAAACCCAGCTAGCCGGCAACTCTTCGAAACTAGTTCCGGCAACAATCCCGTTAGCCGGATCTCCAACTTTAGGATCATAAATATAGCCGCAAACCAAACACTTGTATTTACTCATCTTGACCTCCTTGTCTACGTAGACAACACCCGCGCAATTCTCCGACACGAGTCGGATACCGACGCAAATCCAATTAGCGTCGGGTACAGCCACGAGGCAAACACCCACGCAATTCCGTTTAGCGTGGGGTGCGCTTAGCGCCGGGTGTGTGGCCCACCCCCTTATTTCGTCTTCGTAACAACCCCTTTATTCGATTGGCATTTAGAGCAACCGGAAATTTTTACCTCTTTAGTTACCTGGCCTGTTACGGGCATCGCCGTTGGGATAAGATTGACCTGTTGTCCCATATAGGGCATACCGCCCATTCTTGTTTCTGATCGCATCTTAGCGCATTTATTCATTCCCGGAAAATTTTTACCTAAACCAAATGCTGCGCCCGCAAAAACAATTAGCGCCGCCAACCAAAGAAATCCGGCCACCACATAACCAAAACCTCTTAATCCCTTTTCTTCGATTTTACGGATCGTAAAAAGCACAAAGAAGCTGGCGGTTAATAAGGCGGCAATCGGGACAATTGCCATTAAATGGAGTAACTTTGGTATATACATTAGATCCTCCTTGTCTACGTAGACAACACCCGCGCAATTCTCCGACACGAGTCGGATACCGACGCAAATCCAATGAGCGTCGGGTACAGCCACGAGGCAAACACCCACGCAACTCCTTTAAGCGTTAGGCGATTCTCCATCATGAAGCGAACACTGACGCAATACCGCTTAGCGTCGGTACAAATCTGGGCCAGGTACAATTAACGCCGGGTTTATTCCATGTTTTTTACCTACCCTGCCATTATCTCTTTAATATCTTTTTTAAATCTTCATCCGGCGTACTAATCAACTTTAGGCCGAATTTATCCTGCAAAACGGCAAATACATTTTTACTGATAAAAGCAGGCGGTGTCGGCCCGATATAAATTCCCTTGATATCAAGATACAACAAAGACAGCAGAATGGCAACTGCTTTTTGCTCAAACCAGGAGAGCACCAAAGTTAAGGGCAGATCATTTACTCCGCAGCCAAAGGCTTTGGCTAAAGCCACGGCGATTTGCACCGCAGAATAGGCATTATTACATTGCCCCAGATCAATTAACCTGGGGATCCCTTGAATATCACCAAAATCCAGCTTATTAAAACGGTATTTTCCGCAGGCTAAAGTCAAGATCACGCAATCCTGGGGAACTTTCTCGGCAAATTCCGTGTAATAATTACGCCCGGATTTGGCACCATCGCAACCGCCGATTAAAAAGAAATGCTTGATTTTACCGGCTTTGACGGCGCTGACAATCTTATCCGCCAGAGCTAAAACTGCCGTGTGATGGAAACCGGTCCAGATTTTTTGGCCGGGAGTTTGCGGTAAAGGAGACAGGGATTTAGCTTTTTCAATTAGGGCTTTAAAATCCCGGCTTTTTAAATGCGTTGCTCCGGGGATCCCGGTAATCCCGACGGTAAAGAGCCGGTTCAGGTAAGTGTTTTCCGGAGGGATTAATACGCAATTAGTCGTGGCTAGCAGTGCGCCGCTAAAAGCATTAAACTCTTTTTTCTGCTCCTGCCAGGCTCCGCCATAATTTCCCACCAAGTGCTTAAATTTTTTTAACTCCGGATAGCCGTGCGCCGGAAGCATTTCGCTGTGCGTGTAAATATTTACACCAGTGCCTTCTGTTTGTCTAAGTAACTCATAAAGATCTAATAAATCGTGTCCGGTAACCAGGATTCCCGGGCCGGCAACCGTTCCGGTGGCAACCTGCGTCGGCACGGGATTGCCGAATTTCTGAGTATGCACCTTATCCAACAGTTCCATAATCCGATAGTTCATCCGGCCGCATTTTAAAACTAATTCCAGGTGTTGATTTAAATCAAAACTGATGTTGGTGACGGTCTTAAAAAGAGCCTCGTGCATAAAAGCATCCACCTCTTCATCATGGGCGCCCAACTCCCGGGCATGATACGCATAAGCGGCAATCCCTTTTAAGCCATATAAAAGCGTATCCTGCAGGCTTTGAATGTCTTCATTTTTACCACAAGCCCCTAACTTTGTGCAGCCGCTACCCCCTACTGTCTGTTCACATTGATTGCAAAACATTGTTGCTCCTCCCTGATTGCCGCTTTAGCAATCCTGCCTGCATAGTTTAACAGGCTTTTAACTGTTTATATTTCTCTTCTCCGATGCATTCCCTGGCCGCCTTACACCAATTCACGCAAGTTGGCAGCCTTTCCTTGCAAATTAAACTCCGGCACGCCGGGCAGGTTACTTTAATTTCGTCGGAAAAAATTTCCGCCAGGTACCCGCAATGAGCACAAACGATGTTTTCAGGCTTAGCTTTGCGGCTATCCTGGCCCGGGCATTGGTTAAACATTAAACCTTTTCTCCTTTAATGGTAATTGTAATGTCTTCAAATGGTATTTTTTTACCGGAATTGCTAATCGCTTCCTTAATCACCGCAAGCAAGCCAAAACAACAAGGCACTTCCATATGCGCGTAGGTTATCGATTTAATATTATTGTCGGCAAATATTTGTTTAAGCTTGTCGGCATACAAAGAAACATCATCAAGTTTCGGACACCCGACCAAAAGAATCTTGCCGGCTAACAAATCCTGATGAAAGTTGGCATAGGCAAACGGCACACAATCCGCGGCGATCAAAAGATCCGCATCCTCAAAATACGGTGCATGCGCGGGCACAAGATGCAGCTGTACCGGCCACTGCGCTAGCGCTGAATCAACATTTACCTTGCCTGTAGCGGTTGGCGGAACTTTCTTCCTAAAATCCATCATTTTTGAACCCGGACAACCGGAGCCACCCGAAACATAATGACAAGCCGCATCTAAAGTAATATTAATATTTTTTTTCTTTAAAAAATCCATCGCCTGTTTTAAATAGACCAATTCTTGATGCTCTTGAAGATGTTTTAAGTGCGCTTTAATGACATTAGGCCCTTGCCTGACAATATTCGCCATCACCCGCTTCTCATCATAGGATTGAGCTTCTCTTTCTTCAATAGTAATGGCCCCTTGCGGGCAATGACCGATACAAGCGCCCAGGCCGTCACAAAATAGATCACTGATTAACCGCGCCTTTTGATCAATAATCTGAATAGCCCCCTCCGGGCAGTTCGGGATACACAAGGCACACCCGTTACACTTTTGTTCATCAATCGTAATAATTTTTCTTTTGGCCATAGAGTTAGCCCTTAATTAAAGATGCGATGTTAATTTGCCTGAGCTGCGTAAGTACATTATTTTCAATCACGTTAATTTTTTTTCTCAAAATACATTTACCTTTGTTCGGGCAAATATCTTTTTTCAGAAAACACCTGCTTAAGCCTACTTTTCCTTGAAAAACCTGCATAATCTGGATGATAAAGATTTTCTGAGGGGGTAAATTTAATTTAAACCCTCCGGCCTGCCCCTTATAAGATACCAGTATCTTTTTTTGGCTCAACCGGTGCAGGATTTTGCGCATAAACGGCCGGGGAACCCCTAATCCCCTGACCAATTCGGATACCGCGATCACTTTCTTTTGTTTAGCGATATAGCAGATCGCGCGTAAGGCATAATCGGTATTTCTGGTAATTAATTTCATGGACTTAATACTCCTTAAAAATTTTAACTGGCAAGAAATGGATGGGCAGTTTTACGTCGTACCCAGGACATCTGACTACAGCCCTCTTTACAGTGGGCTGCCGGCCTGAGCATATACCTAACCATGACTGACATATCGATCACCCCCTTCTTTAATGGTAATGATACCATATTAGTATCTTTTGTCAAGAAAAATTTTTATTATTTTAGAAACAAATTAAAAATTAAACCTAGTAATAAAACCTGCGGCACGGCTACTAGCGGCATCCAGAGCGCGACTTTCCTGCCCACATTGCTCCAGAGCAAACCAATCTCCGTATAGTCGGTAACTACACCAGCCATTAAAAAAACAAAGCTGTTGCCTAAGGCACCAGTCTGCCGGTAAATCTCAAAAGCCAGGGGGCTTGTGCCTTCCGAACAAACTTCAATTACCGTAGCTAAACCTAAGGTCACCAATAACCCCGATAAATTCGGGCTCATAAATTTATGGAAGAAATGCGTGGGAATAAAGGCCCCGGCAAGGCTGGCGATCAACATCCCTAAAAGTATCCACCCAAGCACCATCTGGGCGAGCATAACTAAACCCTTGGCCACTCCTTGAATATCCCGGCTTAAAGAATTCAAGTTGAATTTATAACTTTTAGCGCGCTGATAAAAATCATTTTTAATTGAATAGCCTAAAGGGACCTGGACAATATTTTTATTTTTCTCAATCAGCCCCTTCTTTTCTAAAAACATAAAGATAAAACCCGTGTTGATGGCGGTAATTATGGCCGCCAAAACAATCGGGATCCCTTTTAACCCAAAGAGG
>Ga0210019_1002745_pt1 | contig 16750 bp, 12 predicted proteins | sample CryGeyCG2114_020_2_FD_183969 | JGI IMG/M metagenome (GOLD analysis project Ga0210019, IMG submission 183969) | Groundwater microbial communities from aquifer - Crystal Geyser CG11_big_fil_rev_8/21/14_0.20 (SPAdes) (version 2) | ecosystem: Environmental > Aquatic > Deep subsurface > Groundwater ...
ATCATCGCCATGTTTTTATGCGTTCTAATTTTGCTGTATGCCATGCCCCTAGCAAATTTAAATGTAGCTATTATAAAAAACATAGAAAGAGCCCAAAATGCTGGAGCCCTAAGTGACGCCCGTAACAGTGCCGAACAAATCGCCGGTGATTTAGTAAGTACCGCCACAAACCCCTTTGCTGCCGCTAATGCGCCAGTTAGTGACTACAGCCTTTATATAGATGGCCACAACGGCAAATCTATCCGAACAGATGTCTGGATGTCATCGGGATGTCCTGTGCCATATATTCCAACCAACAGTAATGATCCGATTCTTGCCTTAGGTGCTGCTGCAGATTCAGCAGAAACGTTCACAAGTTACGATGAAGCTTCACAGTATAATGGCTTTTTAAGCACATTTTCATCAAACACCTTCACTACAACAACCCTACAAAAACATTGTTACGGTCCCACTTATGAAAGTAATGCCAAGCACTACTATGTATATCCATCCCCGGTTGTAAATAACCCAAATCGAGCCCCAATCACTGTCGCCAGCAATTGCGAACCTCGTAAACTCTATAACACCTACAAAAATGAGCCAATTGATCCACTTAGTCATCCGTGTTATTGGGGAGATTTAGAACCCGGTGAAACGGTACGCATTCCGCTTAACAAATATGGGTGGAGTTTGTCTGATATCACCAACCTAAAACTGCGTCTGCGGACTAAGTGTGTGGATGGGAGTGATTGGTGTAAGGATAGGGGGAGGGTGACGTATGATGTACAACTAGCCAATCCATTAGTTGACGATAGTGATACGCTTGCAACTTGGGTGCTTGAGGTTAATGGTGGGGAGAAGAATTATGGGAGCTCGCGGGGGAATAGTAGTGTATTAGCTCGTTTGAATTGTAGTAATGGGGAAAACTGTAGAGATGTCAATTTTCATTCCGAGATAACCATGGATAGAATCAAATCAGGGTATTATATATCTACTAGTTCAATGTATATGGATTTAAAAAATCTATTAAATCGTTCTACTCGTGGCTTAGAGGTGGTAAATTTAAGTACAAATGAATCTGCAGAAGATGATATCGAGTATGGATTAAATGATACCTATATTATAGGATATCTCTCAAGGATTTTTGGTGGAAATCCACCAGACTTAGTATTGCAATTAGATAACTTAACTCGCAGTGACAATAATGGTCAAACTTTAGAATATCAAATAATCTCCAACCAAAAAATACCCAAAAAATAACACCTTTTTAAATATTGCAACCATTAACTCTTGACAAGACGGTGTATTTGACGTTAAACTGTCTCATCAAGTTTTAATTTTGTCAAGCCATGGGATTACAAACATTCAATCGGTTTGAGCGTAATAAAGAGTTAAGCAGTGATTTGAATAAAGTTGGTGCAATTAGTGCAGCGGCCTTGCTCTTTGTTATTGCTGGTGAAACCAAGGAGTTATGTGCGCAAACATTAGAAGGAGTGACATTGGAGCAGCCAAACAGTAGTTTTATTACAACAAGTTATGGTGTGATATATGCACCAGTAAATGAAATTGATGCAAATGGTGATTATAACGTTGTTGCACGTGTGGCACCTCTACAAGACCAGATTGATAGTAGCTATTGTGTCCATACTCATATCCCCGATAATTTATTTTTTCCGAATAAATTAGTTTGTTCAAATGACAGCCTCACGGATATTAATATACCTCAGAGCACTTTCCCTTGGCATGTATTAGGTGTAGTTCATTACGGACAAAATAATCAAAACCTGATATACCATCTTATTGAGGATTTTGGAGGTACAATGTGGTTATCGGAAGTAGGTGGTGAAAGGTCACCCTTAAGTATTGCACCTGCTGATTTAATTGAAATGAGATTAGGAGGGCAAGATTTTGCTATTTCTTTGGTTGGTGATTCTGGGAGTAGCTTCACCATGAGAACTTTAGCATTAGAAAACGACGGATTGGGAGCATATACGCTCGTGCATCTTCCTAAAAGCGCATGTAATGTCCCCAATGACGCATATTCTTCTGCTGGTAGTTTCATCAATCTACCCAATGGTCTGGATATTATTAGTACACCCCTTATGGCTACGGACGGTGAGAGATTGTTTTTTGTCGGCTGGACATATAACGAAGGTACTGGCAACTTTGATTGTGAATCAATGTCCGTAGATCCAAGTGCTTTTCCTCTTATTGATGGTTTAGAGTTTAAGTCATTGGGACATATTTTTGATATTGCACCCGACGGTAAGATCAAATTCTTTGGCCAGTATGGTGTTCCCGGTAATGATTATCCTAATGATCAACCAACTAGAACTTTTATATTCTCAGGTTACAATGGGCAAGTACCCGTTCTCTGCAATGATCCAAATAACCTCGAGGGTCAACCTTGTAGCGATGGTGTGGGTGCGTGTGAGTCTACTGGTGCCTATATTTGTAATGAAGCTGGCACTGTAGTTTGTAATGCTACTGCTGGAACACCTGCTGAAGTAGAAATTTGCGATGATGGTATTGATAATAATTGTAATGATGCAATTGATGAAGATTGTGGAGAAATCTCAGCAGACTCAGACGGTGACGGCATCGAGGATGAATTAGACAATTGTCCTTATGTCTATAATGCAAACCAAGCTGACGCAGATAATAACGGCATTGGCGACGCTTGCGACGATCCTATTGCAACTTGCGAAGGAGTTGTCCTAGCTCCCAATTGTACCACTGGTAATCTTTGTGACAATGGTGACACTATGCCAGGCACCGAAGTCTGTAATATTCCTAATGGTGTAGTTGAAATTACATGTGAGGATAGACCAGAGCTTTGTACAGATAATTGTACGGATCCAACTATTGTACTTAATATTTCACGTCATACAGGAGATTTGTGTGATACTGGTGAATTTTGTGCAGATGGTAGTGAAAGATCGGGTCATTGGGAGGTTGGGGATAATTGTAATTATTATCCTGATGAATGCAAAGTTGAATGTGATGCATTTTGTGTGCCAAATCCAAATGAGGAATGTGTGCCTGTAACAAACAACGGTGAGGTTACAAACAACGGTGGTATAACAAATAATGGTCAGATTGCAAACAATGGTGATACTCATAATAATGATACTACAAACAACGGTGGAGATAAAATTCCTGCTGCTCCGGATACAGGATGTAACGTCTCTACTATAGATACTCCATTACAGGCACGTGATCAAATATGGGCATTATTGATGTTGGCAATGGCCGCTGGTGCAATGGGATATAGTAAACAAAGGAAGTAGTCCAGTCATCACCCTTCGATCTTCGATCTCGTATCCTTTTACGGGATCCACTCCCTCTTCAGCCGCGTACTAACCGTAGTCTGTATTGCTTTTCTGTGATATTCTTGTACTATTCCCTTCGCTCTTAATTTTGGTAAAATGGAATTTACGCTGGAAAGACAGATAAAATTGGCAAAAGGCTGGGTTAAGGGTGACCAGAAAGCTTTTTCTGAGCTTTATGATCACTTGGCTGATAAAGTTTATCGGTATATTTATTTTAAGATTAAAGGATCGGAAGTTGAGGATTTGGTGGAATTGACTTTTTTGAAGGCTTGGGAGGGGAGAGGAAGTTTTGATAATGATAAGAGTAGTTTTTCCACTTGGATTTTTACAATTGCTCGCAATGTGGTGATTGATTATTATCGATCACAAAAGGAAACGATTGATTTAGCCGATGTTGCTGATGTAATTGCTTCGGATAAGTTGGATTCACCAAAAGAGGCGACGGAAAAAGAATTGGATAAGGAAAACTTGAGTGTTGCTTTGCAACAATTGGATGAACCGTATCGGGAAATTATTGTGCTGCGTTATTTGGAGGATTTTGCCTATGAAGAAATTGCGGAGATGTTGGATAAGAGTGAAGGATCGGTTAGAGTATTGAATTTTAGGGGTTTGAAGAAACTTAAGCAGATTATGAAGGATTTGGATATGATTTTGTAATAGATTTGGATTTTGTGCGTATACTGGTTTGTACTGAAAATTTTTATAATAATTTAAGGTCATGAAGGCTAAATATTCAGATCGGGAGCGGTTAGAGCAGCGTTTGGCTGCGTTGGCTGAGCATATGGATTTTAGTCAAAAGCAGGTTGTTAAAGCGAGTTTGTTGGAGAAATTTGAATTAGAAAAATCAACTTGGTTAGCAAAAATGAGAGTAGTAGGACAAGAGTTTGTATTGGCACCTACACATCGTTTTTTAATGAAGGAAATGTTAATGACGGTTGTTCGTTCTACACGTTGGAGTTGGCCTAATTTTGGTGAGGGTTTGAAATGGTCTACTGCTGCTTCTTTGGTGGTTGTGCTTGTTTTTACAGTAATACTTGGTCCTTGGTTTGGATTGGAGCGTGCGGATGCATCAGAAATTTCTTATATTCAAAATATTGATGGTGATGTGAAAATTTTAAGAGGTGAGCAAGAATTAGTTGGGGAAAAGGGGTTGGCGATTCAGCAGGCGGATCAAATTGTAGTTGGTACGAATTCTGTTGTTGAGTTACGTTTTGTAAATGATAATTTGGTGAGGTTAAGAGAAAATTCAAAATTAGTTTTGGAAAAGTTAGATGCGGTAACACCAACTCAAAGTGTGGTTAGTTTAAATTTAGTAGATGGCGAAGGGTGGTTTAAAGTTTTTGCGATTGGCGGTAAAAAAGCCGAATTTAAAGTAAATACTGATAAAGTGTTGGTTTCTGCAACTCAGGAATCGGCATTTGATATTAAAAATACAGAAGATCGTACCCGTGTTGTGGCAATTAATAATTCGCTAGATATGATTTTGAGTCATAATCAGCAATTGTTGGCGACAACTTTGCCGCCGGAATATATGGTGCATGTAAGAGCTAATACACCGTTTGTGTCTTATCAGGAACGACTAAAATTTGTTGAAAAAGTTCAAAATGAAGATTTGGATTGGTTTGAGCGTAATTTGCTTGCCGATAAATGGTATAAAATTGAGTTACAGGGACGTTTGCGTGATGCAATTGCTCTTAAGGCTGGTTTAACACCAGATAATCCATTTTATTCTTTAAAGCAATTTAAGCGTAAAGCGCGATTAGCTTTAACATTTGATGATGTTAAAAAAGAAGAAATTAGATTGGATATAGCTAAGGAAAAATTTTATGAAGCTCATAAAAGTTTAAATGATGGAAATACCAAATTAGCAAAGACACTCTTAGATGATTTTGAAAAAGAAACCGTAGAAATATCAAAGAAAGTTGATGAGCTTGCGATTGTGGATCCTAAAAAAGTTGAAGATATTAAAGTGAGTTTGACTGATGGTTTAATTGAGCAAAAGCACAGTTTAGCAGGGTTGGTAGATAATACATCTTTAGCTACAGCTAAGGATTCTATTACAAAAGTTGAAACTGCTACCGAGAAAGAGGTTGCAGCAGTACCAGAAGATGAGTTAAAAGCAGGAGATGTTGTTGAGGAAGTTGTTGATGTTCCTGTTGTTCATCAAGCTATTTTGGAAGAAGCAAATGTAAATTTTGACTTAGCTAAGTTGGAGGTTCGATTGGAAAATGTAACTGATTTAAGAGAGGTAAAGGAAAAAGCCGGTGTACCGGAAGATCAACTTGAAGTAGAGCCAATTGTAGTTGAACCAAAACCTGTTGTTAAGCCATCAACGGGTGTTGTAATTGAGGCTGTTGTTTTTGACTAAATGATTCCCGCTAGATAAAGAATAATTCCTAGTGCTGCAAATAGAGCACCAATGATCCAGAAACGCATGGTCACCCGGAATTCGGGCCAGCCGATGTATTCAAAGTGATGGTGGATTGGTGCGATCTTGAAGACTTTTTTGCCGCGGAATTTTTTGGAGAGGAGTTGAATAATGACAGAGAGCGTTTCGATAATGAAAATTGAGGTGATGAAAACGAGAAAAATAATGTTGCCTAGCAATAATGCAATAACGCCGATAGTAGCACCTAAGGCGAGTGAACCGGTATCACCCATAAAGAAGGCGGCGGGAGGGACATTAAACCATAAGAAGCCGAGTGTGGCGCCGACAATGGTTGCGCATAAGGCGGCAAGGATGAATAGGTTTTGGGTATAGGCAACAATGCTAAGAGCGGTGAAGGCAATAATAATTAAACCGCCGGCAAGACCATCTAACCCGTCGGTAATATTGACGGCGTTGGCGGAAGAAATAATGACCAACATAAATAAGGGAATGTACCAAATGCCGATTTCGAGGTTGCCGAAAATGCCGAGATCGAGACTGCTGTGACCTAATTTAAAATAAAACCATAGTCCGCCAAGGAGGCTTAATAGGATGAGCCAGCTCATTTTTGTGAAAGCTTTGAGACCTTTGTGAGCGCCAATGCCTTTGATATTAAAAATGTCATCAACTAAGCCAAGTAGAGCAAAGCTGCCTAATGTAAACAAAGGAAGGTATGTTTCGGCACGGGAGATGAGGGCGTTGTTTGTGAGTCCAAATTGGACAAAAATAGTAGAGAGTACGGCAACTAGGAGAACTGTACCCCAAATTAAAACGCCACCCATAGAAGGGGTGCCGGCTTTCTTTTTATGTAGTTCTTGGAATAAACTTGCATCTTTGCCATCGACAGCTTTTGTACGAATTTGTTGTCCAAATTGGAAGTGTTTTAAGAGTTTAATAAAATAAGGTGCTGCAATAATCGAAATCATGAATGTGGATAAAGCAGATCCTAAGATTAGGCTTAAATTACGGATTAAAGCTGGGGCGATTTGTTCCATGAAGAGATTTGGTTAAATTGAGTTTGCCCAATCGAGGAGGACTTTTGTCTCCTGAAAGCGATTTGGGCTGTTTAATAAAATGGTTAGTAACGGTTTTTCACCTTCGGTAATGCCAATGAAACAGGCGCCTGCCGCTGGAGTTGTTCCTGTTTTAAGGCCGATGACTTGGTAGGGGCTATTGAGTAATTGATTGGTGTTGGCAAGTGTGTGTTGGTTGCCGGAGACACTGGTGACGATTTTATTTATTTGTTTAGTGATTGTTAGAACGATGGGGTGTTTAATGAGTTGGAGGGTAAGACGCATGAGGTCGTAGGTTGTGGAGTAGTTATTGGCGTCATCAAAACCTACCGAATTGGTGAAGTGAGTGTTGACTAGGTGGAGGTTATTGGCATATGCGTTCATTTTTGCGATAAATGCTTCGACGCTACCGGCATTGTGGATGGCTAGGGCTAGGGCGGCATCGTTGGCAGATTGCATTAGCATGCCATTTAGTAATGTTTCGACGGTGATTTGTTCGTTGGCAAGTAGCCACATTTTGTTTGGTTGAACTTGGGTGGCTTGGTAGGCAACGGTTACAACTTCGTCTAGTTTGTTTTCTTGTAAAATAATTAAGGCGGTCATTACTTTAGTGAGACTGGCAATTGGAAGTTTTGTGTTGAGATTGTTTTGATAGAGAACGGTGTTTTTTTGTAGATCAAATACGAGACTAGCGTCGGCACTAATAACTGGGTTTTCTTTGTGTAGATCGAGGTTAAAATTGATGCTGGTTGCGGTTGGTTCTGTTGGTTTAGGAATTGTTGCCGATAGGTTTGCATTGGCAATAGAATTGGAGAGTAGAAGGGTGATAAGAGCTTCAAACATTTAAAGTTGGGTGTTAAAAGTTGGTTCGGTGGATTCGGTTGGTTCTGTGGCTTGGGCTGGGTCTGGTGGGGCGGGTGGGACGTATTGATTGTTGAGGATTTGATTGATAGTGGCGGTGCTGTCGGCGCCTAATTCGAGAATATAATCGGCTTCGCTGATGTAGGGTTCTATGAGGTATTCTGGTGGAGTTGTATTGCTTTCTGTGAAGTTGAAGATTGATTTTAAGGCGTTTTGAAGTTTAGTTGGAGCTAGTGGGTTTTTGTTGTAAAGGGTTGTGGTTGTAATTGTTTTACTGGTGGCGTTGCCGTGTCTAACTATAACAAAGCCAAAGCGTTGGAGAATTGCTTTAACAGAAGATGCGAGACCGCCTGTTGGTGTACCATTTAAGATTTGAAGTGTTCTTGGTATATTCATAATATCCGAATGTTCGTAATGCAGATCGAGATATTTGTGGATAATGTTATAATTATTACCTAAGGGTAAAAGTACAAAAGTATTATTATATAGATAGCGTGGTGGGGTATATAAGAAGCCACCTTTTTGGGAAGGGTCGTCATGTAGTTGTAAATTGAGAAGATTATTGCGATCGAATTCGGCGGCATATCCGGCTAGTTGAATGATTTCACGTGTTTCGAGATTGGTTTTGATACCGGTTTTGAGATCTTCGTAAATTGCACTTATTTTGCCTGGTGAGGTAAGAATGCCACTGGTCTTAGCATTTTCTTTAAGGGCGAGGATGATATCTTGTTGGCGACGGCTACGGGCATAGTCGTTACTTGTGTGGCGGCTTCGCGCATATTTTAAGGCTGTGGCTCCGTCTAAAGTTTGAAGGCCGGCGTCAATTTTGAATGTTTGATAGCCGTAATTTTCGTTTGGGTAAGAGGTGTCATAAATTGCTTCCGGCACGGTAAAGGTAATGCCGCCCATTTCGTCGACAATATTTTCGAAGGCGGAGAATGTCACGAGGATGCGGCGATGGATGGGGCGGTTGGTGATTTGCGTAACTGCTGATTCCAACACTTTGTAGGCAGCTGCTTCGCTGTTTGTTTCGGCTAAGGCGTTGGCGAATAGAGAGTTGATTTTTTGGCCGTAATAGCCATCAGCTTTTATATATAAGTCGCGGGGAATTGAAAACATTAACCCTTGTTTGGTTTTAGGGTTAAAGCTTGCTACTATGATTGTATCTGTCAGGTTTTGTCCTTCGTGACCAACATCACCCGTGCCAAGTAGGAGGAAGTTTGTGTAGCCGTAGGCGTCGGTAGGTAGAGTTTTGCCAACTGTTTTAAGTACAGTTGAGGCTATGGGATTAGCAATGTTGAATTTGTCGAACCCGGCATAAACAATTAATGGAATCAGAAGAATTCCGATGATGATGGCAATTTTTTTCCATGATAATTTGTTTTTTGAATATGTTGAAATTTGTTTTTGGTTTGTTGTGTTAGGTGCTTCTTGCTCCTTAGCAATCTTTTGTGCTAAGTTTAAGCGATGTTTGCGAATACGTTTAGATCTAAAATTCACAGGATGGATCAGAGTATAAATCGGTGCAGTTATTTTACCTATTTTTTGGAATTTGAAAATGATAATCTGTTGACAGTATTTTATAATTTAAATTTTGAATATGTTTTTAAAGTCTAAATGGGCAGTTGGTGCGATAATGTGCGTGAGTGCATTGTTGGTTGCCGGGTGTCAAAATCGTGATGTTGATGTGGATCAGTTAGTTAAGGATGCCATTATTAACAATAGTGAGGTAGTTGCGGAAAAGATTAATGTGGATCTAGGCGGCAAAGCGCATATGGAGCAAGATGATAAAAAGAGTGACGTTGAAATTAATTTATTGGTTGATGGTTATGTTGCTAAATCTGAGGGGACAAATCCTAAATTTGATTTAGTATTGAGTGGTGATTTTAATTTTGAAGAAGGGGAAAATAAAACTAGCGGTATTTTTGATTTGGCCGCCAAAATGGTTGAAGAAAATTTGTATGTAAATATGAATGATTTCCCCGAAATGGCGCTTGGTCCGTATAGTCAAATTGCTGCTACGCTTAAAGGGCAATGGTGGTTATTCCCCGTACCTGCAGATAGTTTTGCCGGTATAAGTCCGGAAATTACGAAGGAGCAGGAGGCACAGGTTCGTCAAATTTTAGAGGAAGTTAGTATTTTTGAAGGATTGAAAATTAAGAGTACGGAAGAAGTTAATGGGTCTGAAGCTTACAAAGTTGTTGGTAAGTTTAGTAAAGAAGGTTTGAAGAACTATATTAACGAAATTTCTAAGTTAAATGGAGAACCTGTTGCAGATGATCAGCAAGGTGAAATGGATAAGGTTTTAGATGTTTTAGCCGGTAGTAATGTTGAAATGTGGATTACTAAAGAAGGTCATTTTTTAACAAAGGTAGTAATTGGTCTAAAATTATCTATGGCAGAATTGGCAGAACGTTTTGCGGTTGAGCAAGTAGAAGGACAAGAATTACCAAAAGGTAATATCGAACTAAATGTAGTTGTTAATATGTCTGAAATTAATAAGGTAGTAGAAATTGTAGTGCCTGCAGATGCAAAAGAGTTTAATTTGGAAGATGCAGTTCAACAATCCGGTCTAATTCCTACGACAACTGAAGCGCCTGTTGATATGTCTAATTTGCCTCAATAAATTTATGTTTTCTTAAAGTGGATTGATTAGGCTAGTCCTGTATGGGCTAGCCTTTTTTCATGAATTATTTGCGAGCTTTATTGTATGGGATTTTACTATTTTGTTTGTTTTATTATTTACATATTTGGTTTTTGTTTGTGATTTGTTTATTTTTGCTTGGTTGGTTTAGTTTTGTCAAAATAAGGAACTGGGGAGTGGTTTTTATTGGTATTGGCTTATTGATTGGTGCGGTTAGAGTTTATCATTTTAATGAGGCGACTGTTGGGCGGTGGGATTTATTGACAGATAAGGTTAAGGCATTACATGGGCAAATTTGTCGAGAGGTTGATTATCGGCGGGATAAAATTCAGTACACTGTTTGTACGGATTATGGAAAACTGTTGGTAGTTGGTGATTTGTATCCGCGTTTTGAGTATGGCGATGAGGTGGCACTTACGGGGAAGTTAGTTGTGCCCGAGCCAATTGAAACATTCAAGTACGATCAGTACTTATTTCGGTTTGGGATTACAAAAATTAGTTATCGTCCACAAATGGCATTGGTTAGCAAGGGGCACGGGGTCTTGGCGATGTTGTTTAAGGGGAAAATGATATTGTTGGAGCAGATTAATCGTATGTATCATGAGCCGTTTGGGAGTTTGATTGCCGGATTGGTGGTTGGGTATAGAGGGGGATTGGCAGATGATTTGTTGGAGCAATTTAGGGTGACTGGACTTACACATATTATTGCGATTTCTGGCTCGAATGTGGCTTTGGTGGTAATTTTATTGGAGCGTTTACTAATTGTTGTGCCAAAGCGTGTGCGACTTTGGTTATCGATTGGAGGAATTGGGGTGTTTTGCGTTTTTGTGGGGTTGAGTGCCTCGGTTGTACGGGCGGCAATTATGGGGAGTTTGGTTTTGGTGGCTCGTTATTTTGGCAGAGATAATAATGTATTAAATGTATTGTTGTTAACGGCGGCGGTTATGGCTTTGTTTGTGCCACCTATTTTGGCGAATGATGCCGGGTTTCAGTTGTCGTTTATGGCTGTGGTTGGTATTTTGGTTTTTGGTAAAAAGGTGGAGATGTATTTTTTGTGGTTGAAAAAATGGCCAATGCTTAAGGAAGCAATGGTTTTGACGTTGGCGGCGCAAATGGGGACGTTGCCATTAAGCCTGTATTTATTTCAGCTGTTACCGTTACATTCATTGCTGGTGAATGTAACGGTGGTCCCGTTGTTGCCGGTGGCAATTATGTTGGCTTGTGCTAGTTTGGGTGTTGGAGTTGTTTTCCCGTTAGTGGGGAGATTGATTGCTGTTGTAACAAGTGTGATTTTGAAGTTAATTTTAGTTGTTGTGGCGACTTTTGCCGATTTAAAGTTTTTAGTTTGGGAGTTTGATGTAAGGACAGCGCAAATAGCCGCACTGGTGTGCGGGGTTGGTGTGATTTGGTTGGGTATTAGCGTTTTAAGACAAGAGGGATTGTGAGGCGGTGTGTGTCTAGGGCGGTTACTTTTTTGTTTATGAGGTTTTTGAGAGCGTCTTGGATAATTGGGGCGTCGTTTAAGTGTCCGCCCATAGTTTTCGTGATATTGTTGGTGAGAGTTGTTTGAATTTCTGCTTCTTTGGGGGCTAACATTGTTTTATAATATTGATTGGCGGTAAGTTCGTTGTATTTTTCATCTACTAGTCTTAATTCGTCAATTCGCTGTTCGGTAGCTGGTCTAGTTTGGAGGTTGGCGAGGCGTTTGACGAGGCTGGTATCGTAGGCTTCGTTGTTATGGTCATCAAATTCATCGGCTCTAAAATCGATTGTTTCGGTTAGACCTAGTAGACCTTTTTCGTCTTCGGTAATTTGGGTTTTTTGGTTGGTGAGGGCGGCAAAGTTGTCGTCTAGTTCGTCGATTTCGTCGGTTGTGTCTTGATGAAGGCCGTTATGGACACGGTTTTGGGCGCCATGGGTTTTGGTTTGCATTTCACTGGTTTTGGCGGCTTTGTAGGCCATGTACATGATGCTAAAGTGAGTGAGTTCATCTTGAAGAGTGGGATTCCTTAGTTCTGTGTCGATTTCGTGGTTGATTTGGCTATTTAAGGGGCTTTCGGTTTCGATGCCATCGAGAACATTTTGCAGTTCTTCCATTTCGTTGATTTTTTGTTGGAGTTCTTTGGCTTGTTCGGGGTTTTCGACTTTGTCTAGCAGGTCGAGGGCGTCGGTGTAGCTGGTTTTGGCTTTTTCGTATTTGCCTTCGTTTTCGTAGTTTTCGCCTTTGTTGGTGAGCTCTTCGGTTTCGTCGGCGTATATTTCGAGGGCGTTGGTTTTGAGTTGGTTTTTGGTGCGAATTTGATTAAGAAGATCTTTGGTTTTAACGCCGGTAATTGGGTCGTCTAAATAAGTTTTGCCTAATTTTTTGACAAGTTTGATTCGCTCTTCGAGGTCGGCTTCGTCAAATTTTTGTTTGGATTTTTTTTGTTCGGCGGCTGGCAGTTCTTTAAAGTCGGGGCTGTCGGTGATTTGTTGAAAAAGGTTGTAGATTTGTTTGCGTTCCGGTTTGTCGAGGTCGCTGCGGGTAAGGAATTTGGTTTTGTCTTTGAGCGTTAGTTCTTGGTTGAACCATTCTGTATAGGCATCGGCACTTTTTGGTGAGAGAAGGCCGTTTTCGACCATGTCATTTACTTTTTGGGTGAATTCTGTGTCTTTTGTTTCAATGTCGGTTGTAATTTGAGTTATTAATTCTGTGCGTTTTTCGAAATCGGCATTTTTGAATTTGCTTTGATATTCTTTTTGAATTGGTTTTGTTAATTTTAGAAATTGATCAACGTTAGCTTGGCGTTTTTCATGAGTTTGTTCTAGGTAATCGTTGTCCGGCTTTTCAAGGACTGCTGTTTTTTGTTCTAAGCTAAGGGTGCGATACCATTTAAGGTAAGCCTTTTTGCCTTCATCGTTAATGAGACCATAGCCTTTGTATTCTTTGTATTTGTCGAGTTTATTGGTGTATTTGGTGTCTAATGTTAGTTGTTCTTTGTCTTGGTGTTTTTCAATAGTGCGATCTTGAAGTAGTTGTAGGCGTTCGTGGGTAAAGAGATTATTCCATTCAAAATGTTCTAATATTTTTGGATTGATATCTTTGGACAATCTTGCGGTGGTTTTGGCGTCGTTAATTGTGCGGTCGGCATTTAGGTACCAAGCTGCCAGGTCGGCGTTTTCGGTGCGGGGGAGGTGATTTGCAATACCGTCTAAATCTTTTTTGCTGAGGATGTTGTCATGAGGGGCGTATTTATTATTGATCAGATTGATTATTTGACGACGAATTTGGCCAATTTTTTCTGCTTTTTCTTGGTCTGTTAGTAGGGGGAAGTTGTTAATTTTGTCAGTTAAGTGCAGATTTTCTTTTTTGTCTAATTCTTGAAAAGCCTGAAAGGCCTTGTCGTGGCTGTTGGGGCGTAGATTTTGTTCCAGTTGTTTTAGTCGTAATTGGCGCGCGTCAATGCCTAGGTTTTTGAATAAGTCTAATTCTTTTTGTTGTTGGGCTTTGGTTAGTGATTGCCAGTTTTTACTTTTTTGAAGGGTGGTAAAATCTTTACCGGTTTGATCTAAAGCTTTAAGAAGAGTGGCGCGCTTTGTGCGACCTTTGGCTTTAAATTCTTCTAAAAGTTCACGCGGGACGTTGCGCTGGTCGCCAAAAATTTTGTAGAGTTCGCTAAATTGGCTTTGGTAATTGTTAATTAGTTTATCCAAATTGCGGAGAACGTCTACTTGGTCGTCGATATCTTTGTTTTGAAATTTGAGTTTGTGTTGCTCAAAAGTGGTTCCTTCGTTTTTATCGGTTGCAAAAATGTCTTCTAGACCTGTTAGGCGGCTTTGCCATTGGCGGAAGTAGTTGGTGCGTTCGTTGATTTCTTTGAGGACGTTTTCGAGTTCTTTAGGGTCAACGTTGCGTTTGTTGATTTTGGTTTCGAGGCGATTTTGGACGTCTGTACTTAGTTGGCCGCCGGATTCTTTTAAAAGATTACGAATTTCGAGAGTTTGTTTTGCTGTTTTTTCTTCAGTTTCTTTTTTGTCTCGGTCAAATTCGTTTATGATCGTGTTTTGTCCTTCACGTGAACGTCCCTTTAGGTCGTTGAGTAGACTCTCTTGGGGTGATTTTTTGAATCTGATTAAGCGGTTTTCTTTAATAATGGCTGTTTATTAAATTGATGTATAAAGTAGCAATTTTTTGTGCGTATGCAAGGGGAGATGTAAATTCCTTGCAAAGTGGGGCTAATTGTTTTAAAAATACTAAGCAATAATTAATCGTTTGGAATGCGCATTGATCTCAGTAGAATTTTATTTGGTTTAGTAATTGGTGGGTTATTAACACTGATTGCCTTTTTTGCTTTTTTTGATTTTTCGGTGATCGACAATGCTGGTGATGATCCACTTTTAGGGGCGGATTATTTGCGGTTACAAGCAGACTATAAGGATGGTTTGGCAAAGCGGAAAATAGGCAAAGATGATGCGCCGATTAAAATGACTTTATATACAGATTTTGCGTGTGAAGGGTGTCGAGATTTTTATCAACAAGTTTTGCCATGGTTGCGCTATTCAATGATTGAAGATGGTATTGTTAATTTGGAAGTGAAATTTTATCCGGTTTTAAGTCAGCATCCGGAGTCTTTGGTGGCGTCACAAGCGGCATTGTGTGCAGCGGAGCAAAGTGATTTTTATACATATCATAATTTGCTTTTTGACAATCAAGATAACTGGAAGCAAAATGTAGCTTTGGATGATTATTTAATCGATTTAGCCAGCCGTAATCGTTATAAAGAAACGGTCTTTAGAAAGTGTTTATTAAGCGGTAAATATGAGCAATTTGTTAAGCTGGAGTTGTCGGATGCAATTGGAAAGGGGATAAAAGGAGCACCTACAGCTGTTTTGCAGAAAGATGATAAAGTGAAAATTATTGAGGGTGGTGTAAGTGCAAAATTATACGAGCAAGCAATAAATGCTCTTTTGGAAGATCCTAAAGAAGAAACTAAGGAAGAGGCTAAAGATGAGCCGGCTGCTTAAAACCCTCGCTTAATGCGGCGTGCGGATTCAATAATATAGTTGATCCAATATTTGAAGTTGAGGGGGTGATCTTGGCAGTGGAGGAGGTCGTATTGTTCGCCGCCAAAGCCTTTTTTAAAGCGGGTAATACCGTAAAAAGGGTGTTTTGTGGCGCCTTCGGGGGCGATTCCCCAAAAATTGTAGTATTTGAGGCCACGGCTGTGGGCATCTTGAATTGCTTGCCATTGGATGGCGTAGGTTGCCGGAATTTTTTGGTATTGTTCGTCGAGAATGGAAGCGCCATGACGGTAGATGGCAGTATCGCCATAAAAGAACACCACGGAGGCAGCAATAATTTTGTTGTCGTAGTGGGCGTTGTAGATGGTGACGTTATCTGGGGCAAAGGCGTTAAATTCTGTTTGCAGGTATTTAAGGGAGAATGGTGTGAAATGGTGGCGGACAGAAGTGATTTTGAGTAGTTCGTGGACTTTATTAAGATCGGCCGGGTTGGTGGAGCTGGTGATTTTAACGCCGTCGCGATCGGCTCTACGGATGAGATTGCGATGGTTTTGGCGCATTTCTTTAAAGAGGGCGTCTGGTTCTTTATTTAATGGGAGCACCCAAGTGGTTTCGGCAATCATGTGCATGGGGGCTTGTCTGTATTGATTTTGTTTGAAAATTGCTTTGTTTGTTTCGTTATCTTCCCAAAACGGACTTATGCGAATGAAATTGACTTTATCTTGGTTGGCACGTTGTTTTAAAAAGGTGTGCAGCGCCTTAAATGCTTCCGTACGATCTTTTTCGGGCAGAATTGGTCCGTAGGGTAGATAATAGAATCGCCCCCGCTTAGCGTTGATTACAGCTACTAGGCTGCCACCTATCAATTTGTTGTTTTTATCTGAAATGCCTACAAAAAATGCGTCATCGCCATAGTTGCGCATAAACTCGGCGTATTGCCAGGATTGTACAAATAGTTGTGGGTCTTGTTGGGCGTGAAACTGTTGCCAGATTGTTTGATTGGTGATTTGTGAGGCTTGAAACATGTGTGTAATAAGATTCTGTTTTTTAAGATAATGTAATTAGAATTGTTTGGCAATGCAGGTCATCAACTCTTGACTAATGTATGGAGGCTTGTTTAAATGGCTGAGCTTATTATTTGATGTATTATTATGGCTGGATTATCGGAAGTGCAAATGTGTGATCTTTATGCAGTTGAGGAAGGTAATGGTGAAATTCCAACTGTTGATAGAAAATTAGCGGAAGGTGGACGAAGGTAGAGGGAGTAGCTGTTGAGATTGCTGCTATGGCTAATGGTGTAGTGGTTGATGCCGCTGAAAAGCAAGAAGTGTAAATGTAGATACTGTATTTGGCCCTAGGTAGTTTGTAACCACTCACTGACCTAGTTCACCTTCCCCAAGGTGGCAGCCTCCTTGTACAATTCAAAGAAATTTTTGGTTGGGTTTTCTTCGGTCATTGTCAGAATTACAGAATATAATATTGAAAGTGTATC
>Ga0210019_1002746_pt1 | contig 16744 bp, 17 predicted proteins | sample CryGeyCG2114_020_2_FD_183969 | JGI IMG/M metagenome (GOLD analysis project Ga0210019, IMG submission 183969) | Groundwater microbial communities from aquifer - Crystal Geyser CG11_big_fil_rev_8/21/14_0.20 (SPAdes) (version 2) | ecosystem: Environmental > Aquatic > Deep subsurface > Groundwater ...
ATCCCCAAGCTCAAGTCACCATGATTGATAAAGACTTGTTGGCGGTCCGTTATACCAAATTGAACATAGAAAAGAATAATATTCATAATGCAAATGTCCTGGGGAGTGTCGGTATGGAACAGATTATGGATAAAACTTTTGATCTTATTGTCTCTAACATTCCGGCGAAGATTGGAGATGAAGCAATTATTCAAGATTTTATTTTAATTCCTTTTGAACATCTCAACCCAGGTGGAGAACTGTGGATAGTTGTCATCAATGCCCTAAACCGTCTAATACCTAAGATAAAACGACAGTATCAATTAAATATAAAAAGGGCAAAAAAGAGAAGCGGGCATTCTGTTTATCGGATAAAAAAACCTATTACTTAAATTAAAGAATGGGCACTTGGAAGATGGGCTAGGTTCACACCTAAAAAATGTTGCAGAAGTATCCAGTTGACAGGAAAATAAGAACTTCTTAAACTCTAATAATGATTAAAAAGAAAAAATCTTCTCAAAAATTACCAGCGACCAAAGAAGATATTAAAAAGCTTGAAGACCAGGTAAGAATTGTTAAAGTCAATCTTAAAGAGGTAGATACAAAAATTACCGGCACTAGAGGAAGACTTTTGATGGAAATGGACAACCTTGAGGAAAAACTGGATGATAAAATGACTCTTTTAAGGGATGATTTGGCTGGGATGAAAGATGAGATAGTGGGTGAAATTAAAACGATGCGTGAAGAATATACAGCTCACCAAGGTGCTCATAGTCGTCAACAAGAAACTCTGGATGACCATGAAGAAAGAATTACTTCTTTAGAACAACCCAAATTTACCTAAAAACACTACCTAAGTTATTTAAAATTCTTCTTTGCTCAAATAATGAATTAAGGCATTATGAAGAGCATTGGTAATAAAGGGTTTGCGATTACGAATGATTTCACCAAGATATTGGATAATTTTATCATCACTGTTTTTATAGTAATCTCTTACATGGTCACCAAGATATTGGTTTTTCTTTAAAATCTCCTGATGGAACTTAGGCAATAAGAAACGATATGATTGAGCTGAAATTTGATTGCCTTTTTTATCAATAATCGTCACCCAGCAAAAGATTTCGTATTTGCCCTGTGAATTTTGTTCATAGCCAATCTCAATCCCCAATCCTAAATCAGCCATATCAACTTTTTTAAGAGCGTCTTTGGCCCGCTTAATTGAACCCTTTTTTGTTTCAGCTGATGTTAATGGCTGTGAGGAAACTCCGCTTTTAACTTCTACTGGAATAATCTCAGCTTTAATATTAAGGTTATCTAAAACCTCTTTAAGACAACTGGTTTTTTGTTCGTAAGCTGTTCCCAGGGCGATTTTTAAAGGTTTCATAATTTTATTTTACTACATTCCAAGAGATTAATTTAGTATAGTTTACAATTCGGGCTTGACAACCTCTGTTATACTATGATATTTTAAATTGTAAAGAGATATTAAAAGCTCTAAAGAAGATATGAATGAGTTGAAAAAATCAATTAGACTTGAAGATCTTCCTGATTTATTAACTGTTCGCGAGGTGGCGGAAATTCTCCGTGTTTCCCCTTTAACCATTAAACGCTGGGGCAAAAGGGGCAAATTGCCGGCGATTAGAATTAACTCCCGCGGTGACCGCCGTTATCGCAAAGAAGCTGTTCTTTGGCTTCTAGGCATGCAAAGCAAAAGTTAAAAATACTTCTTCCCAAGAGACCTTTTTAATCATCTAATTATGTTTTTAATAAGGCCAGATTGGATGTGATTTTCTACAAGAACTGATTTGAAAAGATTTTATCTTTTGTTTAGGAATTTTGTAAAAAACAGACCAAAAATTAACTGCTTTTGTAGAAAATCCTCTTCTTTCTTTAAGAGTGGTGATTATTTGTGTTTTAGAGAAGTTCTTTCTTAACCAACGGATAGCTTTCTGATCCCCCATTTCCAAAAGTCTCTGGATAACATACTGAGGTCGTTTTTGAGGATTGAGCTTTTTAGCTTCAATATCCCAAAAGTAACGATGAAGAAACTTAGGCAGAGAGGTTGATTTCATAGTTAAATTTTATCATTTTTATCTCTCAAAATCAACCAAATAAAAATCAACAAGCTCCGCTGTCTTCTCCAACGCCAGGGTTCTTTTAACAAACGATAAAGCCATTCAAAGCCGGTTTTTTGGATCCATAAAGGCGCTCTTTCAACTTCTCCGCTTAAATAATCAAAGGCTCCCCCAACTCCCATGCCTAACTTAACTTTTAGCTGATACCAATTATCATAGATAAATTTTTCTTGTTTACCCATGTTTAAGGCTACAAATAATAAATCTGGTTTCTTTTTGTTGATATCCTCAACCATTTTTTTAGCCTCCAAGGTTGGTTCAAGGACCAGTTTTTGAAAGTTTAAGGACAATATTGGCCCTGGATTAACCCAACCTTTTAAACCGGGATATTTCCTTTGCATCTTTCCTAGGGCTATAGGAGCTCTTTGTTTTTCTTTTCCTCCTAAAAAATAAACGGACCAGTTGTTTTTGGCAGCCAGTTGACATAACTTTTCCATTAAATCTGTTCCGGTCACTCTTTTTTGCCCCCAACCAGTAAAAATAATTTTCAAACCAGTCCAAAAACCAACTAAAAGCCGAGAAAAAAAGCCGTTTTTCTTTAAAACCTCCCTAGCCCAAAACAAGGCTACGCCATCAGGAATTGCTATATCAGAGTGTATCAAAATCTTATGGAACCAAGGGTGTGTTTGGGCAAAGATTAAAAACTCTGGGTTAGGCGTAGTGATAAAAATCTTCTCTCCCTGCTTTATTCTCTGCTGAATAACCCCTAGCACTCCTTCTTGAGTACCGCCAACTAGCGTTGTTTTAAAGATTTCAAGGGTGTTTCCGTCCTTTTTAAGGATGTTTTTTTTCTTTCTAAACATTTTTAAAGCAATCTTTTCCTTTTCGAAACGATTTTTTCAAATGTCGTCTAAACCAAGTATCAATTTTCCTCAAAAATTAAACCTTAAGTAAAACTTTATGACATCTTATAATAAAAAATATAAAGATTCTGTGTTTTTACTCTCTTAAAATTATCGTCTTTAATGCTTAAAAATTATAAGGGTATCTTTCAAAAAGTGTCTTATGCTCCAAAATGATATTTTTGAACATAATGTTTACTCTGAAATTTAGAGCTTTATTTCAAGCTAATTTTCACAAATTATTTATCTTTAGCCTGTTAAACAGCCAAGTTTATTATAAGCTCTCCCCCGCTCTAATTTTTCTTTTTAAACAATAAATCTATAAATCTTATAGTTTTTTGTTATTCACTTTTGACTAATAGCCCTTTTATAAAGCTCGATGTTTTCCAAAGCAACGCCAATTCCCTTAACGACACAAGACATTGGGTCTTCAGCGACATGTGATGGAACACCGATTTCTTGAGTTAAATATTTGTCAAAACCATTTAAAAGACTGGTTCCTCCGCTCATGACAATGCCTTTATCAATAATATCAGCTGCCAATTCCGGCGGTGTTTCCTCAAGAACACTTTTAACCGCACCGATAATCTGGTTTAAAGTCGGCCTGATAGCTTCGGTAATCTCGGTGGAAGTCAATTCAATAATTTTTGGCAGGCCGGTAATGGAATCACGGCCTTTAACCTCCATTTTTTCTTCCTTAGCTAAAGGTAAAGCTGAGCCTACTTTGAGTTTGACTGCTTCTGCGGTCTGATCACCAACAATGAGGTTATGCCTTTTTTTTATCCAGGAAGCAACCGCTTCATCAATTTTATTGCCAGCCACCCGCACACTTTTATGAACCACCACCGCGCCTAAGGAAATGATGGCGGCTTCAGCAGCGCCGCCGCCGATATCAATAATCATACTCCCGGAAGGAACGGCAATGGGAATCTCGGCCCCAATGGCTGCGGCCAAAGGCTCGTCAATAAGATAAGCGTTTCTGGCTCCAGCCGCCAAAGTGGCGTCTAAAACCGCTCTTCTTTCCACCTGAGTACAGCCAGCTGGCACACAAATCATCACTTCCGGCTTAAAAAAGAAATTTTTACTACTGACTTTCTGAATAAAATAACGAATCATCGCTTCAGTGACCACATAATCGGCAATCACCCCTTCTCGCATCGGCCGTGAAGCCCGAATATTCCTGGGGGTCCTCCCTAACATTTGTTTAGCTTCATCACCAACAGCAATCACTCGATTGTCATCAATGGCCACCGCCACCACTGTCGGTTCATTTAAAACAATCCCCTGTCCTTCCAACCAAACAAGGCTATTGGCGGTACCTAAATCAATACCAATTCTTTTAGCAAACATGAGATTATTTTTCATTATATCCTCTCCTTGTCATCAACTGCAAGACTATGATAAAATTGAATCTGTCTTAATATCATTCAAATATATCAAACATGATACGCAAGAGAATTATTATTTTTTTGACCCTCATCATTGGCATCGGTGCCATTGCTTATTTTTTAACCAAGTTGGCTTCCGGCTACCGGTTTGATTTTACCAATAGAAGTTTACGGCCAACCGGCCTTCTGGTGGCCAATTCCTTGCCTAACCAAGCAACTGTTCTTGTCAACGGCAAAGCTATTAAAAACAAAACAGCGACTACCCTTAGTCTCACCCCTGACGAATATCAAGTTGAAATCAAAAAAGACGGTTTTAGTTCCTGGCAGAAAAAACTTTTGATTGAAAAAGAATTAGTCGTTAAAACTGACGCCTACCTTTTCCCTACTTATCCGGAGCTCAAACCATTGACTTTCACCGGTGCAGCTAACCCGGTTATCTCACCTGATGGTAAAAAAGTTGTCTTTGCCGTTGACAGCGAGGATGAAAAAGCTGGTCTTTGGGTTTTGAATTTGAGTGAAAGAGCCTTAGGTTTGGGCCGAGAACCACAGCAGATTGTTCAAAGCGCCCCAGGGGGAAGGAATTTTGCCCAAGGCGAATACCAATGGTCATCTGATTCCAAACAAATCCTCATTGTTTTGGCAAAAGAAACCATTCAAGAAGAAAATTTCCTTCTAGAGGCCTCAAATCTTAATGAAAATACCCAATTAATTGATATCACTGAACAAAAAGCCGCCCTTTTAAGACGCTGGCAAACCGAAGAAGAAATTCTTCAGCAGGATAAAATTAGCCGCTTGCCTGAAGAATTAGTTAATATTTTAGACAAAACAATCAAAGACCTTGTCTTCTCTCCGGATGAAACCAAGATTCTTTACACTGCCACCGCTTCGGCTTCTATTCCCAAAGAATTAATCCCGCCACTCCCCGGAGCCTCCACCCAGCCGGAAGAAAGAGAACTTCAGTCAGGTAAAACCTATGTTTACGATTTAAAAGAAGACCGCAACTTCGCCATTGATCTACCAGAAGAAACTAAAGCCAGCTGGTTCCCCACCTCTAAACATCTCTTTCTAGTACAAAATGATAAAATAAGTATCAGAGAATATGACAATACCAATCAGGTCAATCTTTATGCCGGTCCTTTTGAAAATTCTTTTGCCTTTACCTTCCCTTCCGGCAATAGGCTTTTAATTCTAGCCTCCTTAAGTAAAGATACTCCTCCCAACCTCTATTCCATCACCCTACGTTAATTATTTTCTTTTTTGTGATAAAATCAATCTAGAAAAAGAACTTGCCGCTGTAGCTTAACGGATAAAGCAGGCCCGTCCTAAGGGCAAGATTGGAGGTTCAATTCCCCCCAGCGGCGCCGGCGTTTACGCCGAATGAAATGAGGCGGGGTGTAGCGCAGTTTGGTAGCGCGCGTGGTTCGGGACCGCGAGGTCGTGAGTTCGAATCTCACCACCCCGACTAAATCACCTAAGAAGCTTTAAGAATCTTTCTTCGTCATTGTAAGGACCGATAATAGCCAAGTTTAATTTTTCCGGGGCAAAAATATCTTTGGCTACTCGCTGGATGTCTTCTGAAGTTATTTTATCAACCGTTTCGATAATTTCTTGAGGGTCTTTAATTTTCTTTTCTAAAAGAGCCTGAAGAGCATATTTTTCAGCCACTGCGTCAGAATGTTCTAAAGCTAGAATCAATCTTCCCTTTAAAAATTCTTTAGCTTTGTTTAGTTCTTTCAAATCTACTTTTTTTTCAACAATTTGCCAATATTCATTAAGAATGACTTTGATGGCCTCATCGATTTTATTAACATCCACTCCTGCTTGAGTGACTAAATAACCAGTATCTAAATAAAAATCTTTTGAAGTTTGGATATAATAAGCTAACCCCCTTCTCTCTCTAACTTGAATAAACATTCTCGAGCTCATACTGCCACCTAGAATTATGGCCAAGACCGATAAAACATAATGATCAGGATGAGAATTAGGGTAACCCCTGAAACCTAGACAGAAATGAGATTGATTGGTTTTTTTACTTCTGAGTCTCACTCGAGGAGCTTTCTGTTTAAGATATATCGCTGGTTGAAATTTTTCTTTTTCTTGAAATTTAAGTTTGCCAAAATATTTCTCGGTTAAAGATAAAGCTTCTTTTTCATCAACTTTACCAGCCTTAACAATAACCATATTGCTCGCAAAATAAAGTCTTTTTTGATATTCAAGAAAGTCATCTCTCTTAATGGCTCTAATATTTTCTTTTAAACCACCGACATACCAACTTAAGGGTGTCGGACTATATAAAAGTGACTCAAAAACTTCGCTGATTTTTTGAATAGGTGTATCTTCGTACATATTCAATTCTTCAATAATAACTCCCCTTTCCCGTTCAATTTCTTCTTCTTCTAACTTTGAATTCAAAACCATATCTGCCAGAATATCAAAAGCTAAATTTTGGTGCGCAGTATTGGCCTTAACGTAATAGATTGTCCATTCCTTTTCTGTTCCACCGCTAAATTCAGCCCCAATACTATCTAGGGTACTGGAAATATCCAAAGTCGTCGGACGCTTTTTGGTTCCCTTAAAAAGCATATGTTCCAAAAAATGAGAAAGACCATTGGTTCCTTTAGTTTCATACCTGGAGCCAGCGCCAACACCAATCATGACCGTCATTGATTCAACACTTTTCATCGGCACGGTAATTAAACGCAGGCCATTTTTAAGAGTGGTTAAGTGATGGGTAAGCATGCTACATTTTCTCCGGAGCTTCAATCCCTAGTAAATTCAAACCGTTTTTAATAACCTGGCTGACAGCTGAAGTTAAAAATAAACGAAATCTAATCAATTCTTTGTTGTCAGCTTTCAAAATGGAGTGTCTATTATAAAAAAGATTATACTTCTGGGCCAAATCAAAAAGGAAACGACAAATTAAATTAGGGCTAAATTTCTCCCCTGCCTGTTGGACAACTTCCGGAAATTGGTAAAGGGTTCTTAGAAGAGCGATTTCTTCGGCTTTGAGATGAGGGTGAAGATTAATTATCTCGATTTTAACACCTTCCGCCTTAGTCAGAACCGACTGGCAACGAGCATAAGTATATTGAAGATAAGGACCAGAATCACCTGCCAAGTTAATTGATTCTTCAATATCAAAAACAACTTCACTTAAAGTATTAAAATTCAAAAGTGAATATTTGACAGCGCCGACAGCTACTTTTTCGGCTAAACTTTCCGACATTTGGTAGGTTTTTCTCAATCTTTTTTTAACTTCATCTAATAACCATTCGCCTAAAACAACTTCACCGGTTCGCGAAGACATTTTGCCTTTTTTTAAGCGCACCCAGCCATACATTAAATGAAATTCCTTACCGATTGTTTTCGGCAAAACTTGTTCTAGGGCCTTAAAAACAACTTCAAAATAGCCTTTTTGCTCCGGACCAACCACATGGAAGATTTTCAGGGGAGAAAAATCAGCAAATTGCTGTTTGGCTAAAGCCAAATCCTTGGCTTCGTAAGTTGGTAAGCCCTTTTGATTCAGAAAAACACGATTATGAAGCCCATATTTCTCACCGGGAAAAATAATCGCGCCTTCACTCTCTTGGAAAATTTTCTTTTTAAGTCCTTTTAAAACCATTTTCTTGCCTTCTTCGGCAACCTGACTTTCAAAATAAAGACGGTCAAACTTAATCCCCAGCCGCTGGTAAATCTGTTCAAAATATTCCAGACTCCAAGCCCTGGTTCCTTCCCAAAGCTTAATTATTTCTTTGTCTTGACTATAAATTTGCTGATTTAGTTTCTCAATTTCCATCTTTGCTTTCTCATTTGTTTCATAAGCCTTATTCCCTTTGACATAGGCTTTCCCTAACAGTTCAATTTTCGCTCTTAATGAACGCGGGGTGGCTTTTTTGAGGTTTAAAAAACCCCATAAACATTTAGCCACATGCAAACCAACATCACCCTGATAATTAACACGATAGATTTCGTTTTTATTGGCAATTAAAATCCGGCAAATAGCCTCCCCTAAACAGAGATTACGCAGATGCCCAAGATGAAATTGTTTGTGGGTATTGGGGTGGGCAAACTCAACCATAACCCCTTTTTGAGCCTTGTTTTTAGTAAATCTTTTTTTCTTTATCACTTCCTGAATTTGAGTGATAAGAAACTTGTTTTCCAAAGAAAGGTTAATAAAACCAGGTTTGACCACCTCAATTTTCGCTAAATATTCCGGTAAACCCTGCGAACGCCAGGTATTAACAATTTTATTGGCTAAATCATAAGGGGCAATCTCGCTTTTGACTATTAAGGCAATGTTGGTGGCGTAATCACCGTAATTAACCTCAGCCGGATGTTCTAAAACCAGCTTCTTGGAATTAATTTTAAGTTTTTTTAAAACAACGGTCAGATCTTTTCTAATTTGGTCAGCAATCATCATTAAGGAGAATTATACCATCCCCAACCATTGGAAACAATCTCAATATTTCCCTCCTGGTCGGTTCTCAAGACTTTAACCCCAGCCTGATTCAAACGTTCTAAAACTTCTGGAGTTGGATGGCCAAAACGATTCTTACCCACGGAAATAATGGCTAATTTCGGCTTGATTTTCCGCAAAAACTCTTCGCTGGTGGAAAACTTGCTGCCGTGATGAGCGACTTTTAATATTTCAACTCCACCGGCCCGCTTCGCCGCGAGGCGAGCTGGCAAATCAAGAAGTTTTTCTACCTTTTCGGAAATATCCCCAGTGAATAAAGCTTCAAAATCACCGTAAACAAGTTTTAAGACGACTGAAGAATCATTAAAATTATCAGTTTTAAGAAAGTCTTTCTCCGGCCATAAAACCAAAAATTCCAAAGCCCCTATCCTTATCTTATCCCCGGCTTTTGGTGAATAAAAAGAAGCCTTTTCTGCTAAGGCCAACCGGTAAAACTGCCAGAAAGAAGCCCGGTCATTAACTAAAGAATTAGCAACAAAGTATCTCACATTATATCTTTTAAAAACATCAATCAACCCGCCGAAATGGTCTTCCTCTGGATGAGTAAGAACAACTATTTCTATTTTTCTATCCCAAAAGGGCATATTTTTAGAAAGACAACTTAAAATTTTGTTGTCCGGCCCGCCGTCAATTAAAATCTGTACCTGGCTGTAAGAAATTAAAATCGCATCTCCCTGGCCAACATCGCAAAAAACCAAATGAAGCTGCTTGTCCGGCAAAGAAAAAACCGCTCCCCAAAGCAAAATTAAAATTAAAAGCAGCCAAAAAAGAGGTTTTTTAAGAATGGTCAATTCTTTCATTTGGTTTAAAACCGGCTTTTATCAAAAAAATCAGTAAAATCAGATAATAAAGAACCGCCCACCAGCAAGAAATTTCACCCATTTCCCAATTCGTCCAGGATAAACCACCAAAAAATTCAACCACCTTGACAAACCAACTTAAAAAAGGCCAAACAAACCAACTTAGCAGTTGAGCCAAGAAACTGCTAAAGAAACTTAAGCCGGCAATGATAAAGCCAAAAACCATTAACAAGGGAATCAAAGGTAAAACTAAAGCGTTGACCAAAGGCGAAAGCCAACTAAATTGGCCAAAATTAACCAGTAAAATCGGTAAGGCGGCTAATTGAGCAGCAAGGGTCACTAACAAACCTTCACCTAAAACCGGAATCTTGCCTAAAGCCGAAAGTTTGGTTAACAGCAAGGGATGAAGCCAGAGAAGGCCGGCCGTCGCGGCAAAAGAAAGCTGAAAACCTATATCAAAAAGTATCAAAGGACATATTAAAAGCATTACCATGGCCGTTAAGCATAAAAACTTGCCGGGATTAACCTCCCGGCCAAGAAGCTGGCCAATAAAAATCATCGTCGCCATCAAGCCGGCGCGAACCGCCGGAGCTTCGGCGCCAACCATTAAAACATAAACCACAATGCCTAAAACTGCGACAAGAATCGCCCAACGTCTTTTTAAAAACCAAACTGAGATATTCATTAAAAAACCAACAACCATAACGACATTTTGCCCTGAAGCTACGACCAAATGAAGGGTGCCTGTTTTCCGCAAATGCTGCCAGAAATCTTCCGGCATCTGGGTTTTCACTCCCAAAACCACCCCTAGCAGCAAACTTGACTGCGGTTCCGGCAAAAGTCTTTTTATCTTTTCTTCAATTTGTCCTCTAGTTTTTAGCAGAAATTTTTTAAAATTAGTCTTACTAATTAAACTTTCCTCTTCCTTTAATAAACGAATGGTCGGAAAAAAAGACATATATTGACTCTTAAAGGGATTTATCACTTCTTTCTGAAATTTGCCAAAGACTTCAACTTTATCACCGTAAAAATAACCTGGAAAACGCTGAGCGAGAATTAAAACCGGACCTAACTTAATGATTTGGTATGAATCATTAAAATATGGTTGATTAGTAACTCTGCCGACAATTTTCACTGGCTTTCCCTCAGCAATAAAATAACGAGGTGTTTGAGTCAGCCGAAAAAGATAAAGGCAGAGAAAAAGAAGAAAAAACAAACTAATAAACCGTAATCTCATCTTTAATTTCCTCGAAAACATTTTGAGGAATGATTTTTTTAGTCAACAGCTCCTCAATTGACTGATAGGGACGGTTTTTAATAATATCTGCGGCCCTTTTCTCCCCAATTCCCCAAAGCGTATCCAATTGTGATGAGGAAGCCTTATTAATATTGATTTTGCCACTTTTATCCTCCCCCTCTTTCGTCTTTTCTCCTTGAAAAGGAAGATAAATTTTGACACCGTCAGTCAGTTTTTGAGCCAAATTCAAATTCTGGGAAACCCATTCCCTGTCCGCCAAGGCAGATAAACCGCCAGCCCGAATCAGCAAATCATTTAAACGAGTCTCCGCTGTTAATTCGTAAACACCTGGCTTTTCTATTGCCCCTTCTAAATAAACAAAAATCTTTTCTTCTCTTTCTTCCGAAGAAATAATTTCAATTTCTGGCTCTTTCTGAGAAGTCAGTAAAAAGGATAAAAGGCCGACAGCCACCAAAACCAAGCCACCCAGGGCCAAAAAGAACTGTTTTCGATATTTATTCAGAATTTCTTCCATCAAAAAACCGGTTTTTACATCCGGCTTGCTTTCTTTCAATCTAAACTTAATTAACTTAAACTAAAATCAATCAATTCCTTCTTTATGGTTTTATCATCCGTCTCATAACCCTTGAGATAAATTATTTTTTCTTGATAATCGATGTCTTTAAAGTAGGCTAGTTGGGAGCGGAATAATTTTTCATTAAATTTATTACCAAAAATCTTTTGGGCCTTTTTTATGATTTGGCCAATACGGTAATAGTTTTTCAAGATGAAATATAAATCAATATAATCTTTCCATTTGGCTCTCATCCCTAAAGTAAAAGCTTTCATCGCCGCCAGCGTTAAGAGGTCTGGAAATTTTACTATATTGTCAAGCTTTTTTGAAAAATCAATTTTATGCAGATAGCGAAAAAAAGTGAATCTTACCCCCTTGATGATAACTGTTAACTCTTCTGGGTTATTAACAACAACCATATCTATCTTAAAAGATTTAGAGATTTTATTTAAAATATCCTCGTTTTTAAATTCTTCATTGGTAAAAAGATCAAAATCTATTGACCTCCTATGCCCAATGTAAAGAGCGATGGCTGTTCCGCCCACTAAACCAAAATCCTTAGAAAATAATTCTAATAATGAGAGGAGCTCTTTTTGCTTTTTGGTTAAAACCTCTTTATGCAGCATACTTTCGGAAGTAAAGCTGAAAATAATTTTTAATTTCTGGACGATAATTGCATCGTTTTTGTTTCAATCTTTTTCTAAAAATTGAGGCTGTTTTTTTCATCCCCAAAATTTTTACCATTTTCTCAAAATCATCCCAGCTACCGTAATTCAAAACCGCTTCGACGATAGAATCAACGGAAAGATTATCAAAATTTTTAGTATGCCAAATTAGATAGGGCCGTTTTTTAATAAAATCGTTGATTTTCATTATTTAATTATACTGCGCCTTACGGCTTGTATAATAGTTATTATATCACATTTTAGTGTGGCTAAATCACAAAATTAATGATTCTGCCAGGCACAAAAATTACCTTTTTAATCTTTTTTCCTTCAAGATATTTCTTCACATTTGGTTCTTGTCGAGCTATTTTTTCGGCTTCACCTTGCTCTTGACCCTTGGCGCTGGGCACTTTAATCTCTCCTCTCATTTTACCATTAACCTGAATAATAATCGTCATCATTTCTTCTTTAACTAATTTGTCATCATATTTCGGCCAGGGTTGCTGATGAACCGAAAACTTCTGACCCAAAACTTCGCACCAAAGCTCTTCAGCTAAATGAGGAGCAAAAGGAGCCAAAATTTTAACAAAGAGTTCTGCTTCCTGAGGATGAAGAAAGCCGCTTGTCCAATCATTAATAAACTCCATCATCGCGGCTATGGCCGTATTAAACTTCATTTCCTCTAAATCACTGCTGACTTTTTTTATAGTTTGATGTAGTTTGATTAACAAATCTGTTGGTGTTTTTTGTTTTTTAACATTCTCTTTGGTTAAACGCCAAACACGATTCAAGAACCGCCAACAGCCTTCCAAGCCCCGGGCACTCCAAGGCATTGTCTGTTCATAAGGACCCATAAAAAGCAGGTATAATCTTAAAGTATCAGCCCCAAATTTTTTAATAATCTCATCAGGATTAATGGTATTGCCGCGAGACTTGCTCATCTTTTCGCCATCTTCAGCGAGAATCATCCCGTGCTGGCGTCGGGAATAATAAGGTTCTTTGCCTGGAGCAACACCAATATCATTTAAAAATTTATGCCAAAAGCGAGAATAAAGAAGGTGCAAGGTTGTATGTTCTGCCCCGCCAAGGTATAAATCAACCGGCAACCAATAATCAATTTTCTTTCGGGAAGCTAACTCTTTCTTATTTTTGGGATCTAAATAACGAAGATAATACCAATTGGACCCCGCCCAGTTAGGCATCGTGTCCGTTTCCCTTCGTGCGGCTCCGCCGCACTCAGGGCAAGCCACTTCTACCCAATTTTTGATATTAGCCAAGGGCGACTCCCCGGTGGTCGTCGGTTTATATTTTTGTACATAAGGCAATTCTACCGGCAAATCTTTTTCCGGCACAGGTACCATGCCACATTTGGCACAATGAATAATCGGGATTGGTTCTCCCCAATAGTGTTGGCGGGAAAAAACCCAGTCACGCAGTTTATAAGCCACAGTTTTCTGACCTAATTTCTTTTTGACCAACCATTCAGTGATTTTTTTAATCGCTTCTTGGGATTTTAAGCCATTAAATGGTCCGGAATTAATAAGAATTCCCTCTTCCACATAAGCTTCTTTTTCAAAATCCCAACTCCCTTTTTGAGGTTTAACCACCGGTCTAATTTCAAGACGGCCGCGGCGTCCAAAATCATAATCGCGATAATCATGAGCCGGAACAACCATTACTGCTCCGCCACCATAAGTCGCCACGACATAATCGCCCACCCAGATTGGTACTTTTTCGTTGTTAACCGGATTTAAACAATAAAGGCCGGTAAAAACGCCGGTTTTTTCTTTGGCCAATTCTGTTCTTTCCAGTTCTGACTTCTTTTTTGCCTGCTCAACATATTTTCGTATTTTCTCCACCTCCGAGGAGTCCATTCGGCCACCTCGGAGGTGTCTTTTTAGAATTTCTCCTACTAATGGATGTTCCGGAGCAATAACAACGGCAGTGACGCCAAAAATAGTATCAACCCTAGTCGTAAAAACCTCAATCTCCCCAAATTTAATTGCCACTCCTTCACTTCGACCAATCCAATTTCTCTGGGCGGCTTTGACTGATTCTGGATAGTCAACCAAATCCAGGTCATCAACCAAACGTTCAGCATACTTAGTAATCCGCAAAAGCCATTGGCTTTGTTCTTTTCGCTCGGCTTCAGCACCGCAACGCTCACAATGACCGTCGATAATTTCTTCATTGGCTAAAACAATCCGACAAGCAGGACACCAGCCCACCGGTACCTCCGCTTTGTAAGCCAAATTATGTTTAAAAAGTTGGAGAAAAATCCATTGGGTCCATTTGTAATATTGAGGATCTGAAGTATTGACTTCTCTTTCCCAATCATAAGCCAAAGCCATTTTTTTCATTTGTTCACGAAACCGAGCCGTATTTTTCTTAGTTACCTCGGCCGGATGAATACCGGTCTTCAAGGCATAGTTTTCTGTTGGCAAACCAAAAGCATCCCAGCCCATTGGATAAAGAACATTAAAACCTAACATTCTTTTTTGTCGAGCTAAAACATCCATCAGGCTAAAGGTAAAAGCATGGCCTAAATGAAGACCTTCACCGGAAGGATAAGGAAATTCAACGAGAAGATATTGTTTTTTTCTTTTTTTATCAAAATCAACCGCCTGAAAAAGCTTGGCTTTTTCCCATTTTTTCTGCCATTTGGGTTCAACTTCTGAAGGATGATAGTACTTCATCTTGAGCTCTATTGTAATTTATTTCCCTCTTATTGTAAACTACAGTCAATGGCCAAATTCCTGCTCCACAGCTCTTTTTTAATCGCCGCTGTTCTTCTCGCTTTTTTCTGGACCAGTAATCCTTTTCTCTCTTATTACAATCTTCAGCTAATCGCCATTTTTCTTCTCTTTTTCTTTATCAACCAGATTATTGCTCGTCATCACCGAGCTAAAATCAATCTGACCATTGACGCCGTTATCTTCACGATGATGATTCTTCTTTTGGTGATTTCGACCGGCGGCCTAACCTCACCACTTTTTTTCTTAATCTATTTCCTGATGTTTGGTTTGGCTTTGCTTTTTGACCCTTTAATCAGCCTTTCTTTAACCCTAGCCATGGTTTTGTTTTTTCTTTTTACTCCCAGTCAGACTGAACCGAAAAATGAACTTTTACAGCTTTTCTCTTTAGTCTTAATTACCCCGGTGGCTCTTTTTTTTGGCAAACAATATTTGAAAGTGCTACAAGATGAAGAAAAAATTAAAATTCTGGAAGAAGAAGAAGAAATTATGGAAGAACAAATCGGGCAGGAAGAAAGCGATGTTCTTTTATGGACTTGTTTGGATTTAAAAAAAGGCTTGACCGGCATTCTGGATGAAACCAGCCAAATCTTGGCTGATGTCAGTCATTTAAACACCCGGCAAAAAGAAAGAATTCTTATTATCAGGGAAAAGGCTTTAAAACTCCTTCAAAGTAGCCAAAAATTGAAAGAGGAAGTAGATAAAACCACGGATGAAGATTAAATCGATCATTGTTTTCTCTTTGTTTTTTGTTTTTTGTGCTTTGTTCTTAAGCGAAGCTAAGGCCCAATCTTCCCTTAAATCAACCAACTATGAAATCACCTTACCAAACTTAAATATGGTCGGTGGTAATACCACTTCTCCCGGCTATAAAATGGGGGTTACCGGCGGACAGACCGCCCCTGGCCTTTATACCTCAACCGGCTACAAAATAAAGGCTGGTTTTCAATATATTCATTCGATTATCCCTTTTTCTTTTAAACTTTCGGTCATTGCTTTAAATTTTGGCACTCTTAATCCTGAAGTGCTTACCAACAATCAAAGTTTAACCTTAACCGTCAATTCCGGCTCGGCCGGCGGTTATCAAGTCAAGGTTCAAGAAAATGATCCTCTAACTTCCACGGCCTTGTCAAACATTCCCGACACCACCTGTGATACTACTGACACCTGCACCCAGACCGACGCGGGAACCTGGACACAAACAACCACTTATGGTTTTGGTTACAACATGGCCGGAACAGATGTTCCTTCGGAATTCTCTGGAAGTAAATATAAAAATTTCCCGGACACCCCGGCAGAAAGTCCAGTGAAAATTATGGGAAAAACACCCGCCGAAGGCCATCAAGCCGGTAAAAATAAAACCGCAACCTTAAATGCCAGAATTAATATTTCTAACATCCAAGCCGCCGGAGTTTACCAAAACATTCTAACCTTTATCGCTATCCCAACCTATTAAAAAATGAAAAATTTAAAATTTAAAATTCTCTTTGCCTTTTCTATCTTTTCCCTCCTCTACTTGCTGTTTCCCAATAAAGTAAAAGCTCAATCCCTCGGTTTAAGCCTTTATCCTCCACTTTTAGAGGTGATGATTAAGCCCGGGAAAACCATCACTCAGACCTATCAAATCACCAATCAAGGCGACAGTGATTTAGTAATGACCACCAAAATCCTTGCTTTTGAACCAGCCGATGAGTTGGGTAATATTCAATTAAAGACTGACTCCCTTTCGCCGATTAGCGATTGGATTTCTTTCCAAAACGCCGACTTAAACTTAGGCGACTCATTTGTTTTAAAAGTCAAAGAAGAACAGCAAGTTGTTTTAAGGATAAAAGTGCCGGAAAAGGCTCTTGAAGACGACTATTACTTGACTCTTCTTTTTGAAAGTCTGCCGGAA
>Ga0210019_1002750_pt1 | contig 16731 bp, 14 predicted proteins | sample CryGeyCG2114_020_2_FD_183969 | JGI IMG/M metagenome (GOLD analysis project Ga0210019, IMG submission 183969) | Groundwater microbial communities from aquifer - Crystal Geyser CG11_big_fil_rev_8/21/14_0.20 (SPAdes) (version 2) | ecosystem: Environmental > Aquatic > Deep subsurface > Groundwater ...
TAACCCTTTTTACCTTCAATGTAATAAGAATTTTAATTCTCTCATCCCTGGCTGCCTTTATTTCTTTAATTTTTGGGCCCATTTTAATCAAATTTTTAAATAAAATCAAATTTTGGAAAAAGGAAGCAAGGAAAAAAACAATTACTGGTGAGGAAGCAACCATTTTTTATTCTCTGCATAAAGAAAGAGAAACAACGGTTCCAAGGGGTGGGGGAGTGCTAATTTGGTTTTCAGTTTTAATTTTGATTTTTTTATTTTTTGGTTTATCTTATATTCCCCATCCCTGGTGGCTTAAAAAATTTAATTTTTTATCTCGGGGAGAAACCTGGCTTCCTCTTTTTACTTTAGTTGTTGCTTCAATTGTTGGATTGGTCGATGATACTCTCACAGTTCATGGCAAAGGAAAATATATTGGGGGAGGAATGAGTTTTAAAAAAAGATTGGCAGTTGTCATTTTAATTGGATTAATCGGTGGCGGGTGGTTTTATTATAAATTAGGATGGGACACAATTCATATTCCCTTAATTTTTAATTTTCCAGAGGGGGTTGACTTATCAATTAGGTTTTGGTATGTTCCTCTTTTTATCTTGGTAATGGTAGCTTGTTGGTCAGGAGGAGTAATTGATGGTTTGGATGGATTATCTGGCGGAGTTTTTGCTTCAATTTTTGGCGCTTTTTCTATTATTGCCTTTTCTCAGGGAAAGGCCGATTTGGCTACTTTTTGTGCCGTTTTATTTGGAACTCTTTTTTCTTTTTTATGGTATAACATTCCGCCGGCTAAATTTTACATGGGGGAAACTGGAATTTTGGGTTTAACCTCAACAATGGCAGTCGTTTCTTTTTTAACTGATTCGGTAGTGGTATTACCAATAATTGCTGGCCTAATGGTGATTGAAGTGGGGTCGGTAATTTTGCAATTATTATCAAAGAAATGCCGCCATAAAAAAATTTGGTTATCAACCCCAATTCATCACCACTTTGAAGCTCGAGGTTGGCCATCTTATCAAGTTACAATGCGATTTTGGGTAATTTCCATTGTCTTTGCCATCTTGGGAGTGGCAATTAGACTTTTAGGCTAAAAGATATAATGCGGATAATGCGGATTTAATGCCAATTATGCGAACTGCTAATATATTATTCGCAGTCTGTAGATTAGCATATCATTCGTAGACTTGCATTATGTATTTATGGAGAAAATTAATATTCTTCGAAAAAAATATCCGAGGTTTATTTATGAAAAATATTTCTGGAAAATTCTGGGAAGAGATTTAAATATTTCTTTTGATTTTAGAATTCAACCTAATATAAAATTTCGTCCCAGAGTAATTATTAAAAATATTGAGAAAGACCGAGTTAAAAGAATAGGGAATAGAGTATTAAACAATTTAGTTTTTAATTTAGGATTGATAGAAATTTTGAGTTATTGGAAGGCAACTTGTTCTCCGGAAATTAAAATTTTAGCTGGCCCGCTAAACAAAGAGCAAATTTTATGGTGGAAAGATTTAATCATTAAAGGAATGGGCCAATTTTTCTATGAGAACAAAATTAATTTTCTTCGACCAAGTTTTCTCAAAATTTCATCCAATTTTGTCCCAAAAGACACTGATACTACATTTTCTACGGCCGTAGAAAACAGAGTATTGGTGCCAGTCGGAGGAGGGAAGGATTCGGTAGTGACTTTGGAAATCCTGAAAAAAAATGAAAAGGAACTTAGCTCCTTTTCTCTGAATCCAACTGAGGCTGCTCAAAAAATAATGAAAATTGCAGGTGGTAAAGAACCAATAATTGTTAGGCGAAAAATCGATGAAAAATTATTCGAATTAAATCGCCAGGGTTTTTTAAATGGCCACGCTCCTTTTTCGGCTGAGCTGGCCTTTTTAAGTGTTTTAGTGGCAACAATCTTTGGCCAAAAATACATTGTTCTTTCAAATGAAAGAAGCGCAAATGAGGGAAATTTAAAATACTTAGGAAAAATGATTAATCATCAGTGGTCAAAAAGTTTTGAATTTGAAAAGAAGTTTAGAGAATATTCAAAAAAATACTTAATTCCAGAAGTTGAATATTTCAGTTTTTTAAGACCTTTATACGAAATTCAAATTGCAAAATTGTTCTCGAAATATCCTCAATATTTTAATGCCTTTTTGAGTTGCAATGTTGCATATCAAACTGCCTCCGGCACAAAAAAACCAACAAAAACATGGTGTGGGAAATGCCCGAAATGTCTTTTTGTTTTTGCTTCTTTATATCCCTTTTTAGAAGAAAAAAAATTAATTAAAATTTTTAGGAAAAACTTATTCAAGGACAAAAAATTACTACCTCTAATGCTGCAGTTAATTGGTGAAAGAAAATTCAAACCTTTTGAATGCGTTGGCACAAAAAAAGAAACCCTAATTGCTTTTTACCTCTCATATAAAAAATACAGGGGTCAGACCCCTGTAAGTTTACCGGCTTTGTTGAAGTATCTTGAAGAAAAAATCTTGCCAAAATATCCAGATTTAGAGAAAGACTCACGGCAAATATTAAATTCCTGGAACAATCAAAATTATTTGCCGAAATATTTTGAAAGAATATTAAAATATGGAATTGAAAGATTTAAAAAATAAAAGAATCCTAATTTTGGGCTTTGGCAGAGAAGGAGTTGATAGTTTTAAATTTTTGAGGAAATTATTCCCAAAGAAAATTTTAGGAGTAGCAGACAGAAATAAGAAAATCAAAAATCCCTATAAGGCCGAGCCTTCGGGCTTTAGGCAAAAATCAAAAATCAAAAATTTAATTAGAAATGATAAAAAAATAAAATGGCATTTGGGTGAAAATTATCTTCAGGCAATTAAAAATTACGATATGGTAATAAAATCGCCAGGAATCCCTATTTATTTTCCAGAAATTAAAAAAGCATATCAGAAAGGAAAAATTACATCCCAAACAGAAATATTTTTCGATAATTGTCCAGGAAAAATCGTTGGTGTCACCGGCACTAAGGGGAAAAGTACTACTGCTTCTTTAATTTATCAAATTTTAAAAACTGCTGGATTAAAAGCCCATTTAGTTGGCAATATTGGGAAGCCGGTTTTGAATCTTTTGTTCTCAGCCACACCAAATGACATTTATGTTTATGAGTTATCAAGCCATCAGCTATTTAATCTCAAACCTGCCTGCCCTGCCTACCGGACAGGCAGGCGGCAGGCAGGAAATCGCCCCCATATTGCCGTTCTTTTAAATATCTATCCTGAACACTTGGATTATTATAAAAATTTAAAAGAATATGCCAATGCCAAAGTCAATGTCACTCTTCATCAAAAAAAAGACGATTATCTAATTTATAATTCTCAAAACAAAATTGTAAGACAAATTGTTAAAAAATCGAAAGCCAAAAAAATTCCCATTAGCAAGAAACCTTATCTTCAGAATATTGAAGCAGCGAAAGCAGTAGCAAAAATTTTTAAAATATCAGAGAAAGCTGTTGAAAGAGCAATAAAAAAATTTAAACCCCTGCCTCACAGATTAGAATTAGTCGGAACTTTTAAAGGAATTACTTTTTATAACGATGCCTTGGCGACAATTCCGGAAGCTACTATTGCCGCTTTAGATACCTTGGGAGATGGCGTAGAAACGATATTTTTAGGTGGGTTTGATAGGGGAATTTCATTTAGGAATTTGGCTAAAAGAATTTTAAAAAGTAAAATAAAAAATTTGATTTTATTTCCAACCACTGGAGAAAAAATCTGGAGAGAAATAATTTCTTTGAAAAGACTACAACCCACCCACCACCCTCCCGCCTTCGGCGGGCCCCTAAATCCATTTAAGGCCTTTTTGGTCCAAAGGGCGAAGAGAACTTCGTTCTCTTCTTCCACCTCGCCCTGCTGCAGTGGGGCTCAGTATATGAAAGATGCGGTAAAATTGACTTATCAATATACCAAAAAAGGAAAAATTTGTCTCCTTTCTTGTGCTTCCCCAAGTTTTAGTATCTTTAAAGATTATAAAGAAAAAGGGAATTTATTTAAAAGATATGTGAAAAGATATGGTAAAAACTCACCCTGATTTTATTCTTCTTTTAGCAGTGGGTATTTTAATATTGCTGGGGGGATTAATTTTGGTTAGTGTTTCTTCAACCATTTCTCAAGAGAAATTTGGCTCCTCTTTTTATTATTTAAATCATCAAATAATTTTTGGATTGTTGCCCGGTCTCATTTTAGCTTTTTTAGCTTTTAAAATTAAACTGGTTATCTTAAAGAAATGGGCTCCTATTTTACTTTTAATTAATCTGGCATTTTTGGGAATGGTTTTCGTGCCACCATTAGGCGTTAGTTTTGGGGGGTCAGCCAGGTGGATAGGCCTGGGACCAATTTTTTTCCAACCTTCGGAATTTTTAAAATTAAGTTTTATTTTGTATCTGTCTAGTTGGCTGGCAAGCCGAACCCCGCACCATAATAAATTCGAGGCGAGGCAAACTGAGAAAAAATTTAGTCAGACTTTTATTGCTTTTTTAGTAGTTATGGGAATAACAAGCATCTTTTTAATTTTTCAACCAGATGTTAGCACCTTGCTCGTAATTATTTTAGTTGCTACCCTTATGTATTTTTTAGCCAGAACTCCTTTTTGGCATAGTATTTTGCTCGCCTTAATTATAATTTTTGGATTTTTAGTTTTGGTAAAAATTGCACCTTATCGATTTAATCGGATTTTGGTTTTTTTAAATCCGGAATTAGATCCAATGGGAATAGGATACCAGATAAAACAGGCCTTAATTGCTATTGGGTCTGGAGGAATTTTTGGTTCGGGATTAGGGCTTTCGCTTCAAAAATTTGGATTTTTACCTCACGCGATCTCCGACTCGATTTTTGCGATTTTTGCTGAAGAAACTGGATTTTTGGGCAGTTTGGTTTTGGTTTTACTTTATTTAGTCTTTTTTTGGCGAGGGTTAAAAATCGGCAAACAAAGCGCAGATAATTTTTCTAAATTTTGTGCTTTTGGAATTACTTTCTGGATTACTCTCCAGGGGTTTATCAATATTGGTTCAATGCTCGGCATTTTACCTCTGACCGGAATTCCCTTACCATTTATTAGTTATGGTGGCTCGGCTTTAATTTCAGAATTAATTGGAATAGGAATTCTTTTAAATATATCAAAAAGTACATAATGCAAATCTACAGATAATATGCTAATCTACGAACTGCGAATAATCTATTAGCAATTCGCAAAATTAGCATAGGAATCCGCAAATTAGCATTATAGGATTAGCAGTTCGCAAAATTAGCATAAAATTTGTAGATTAGCATTATATTATTATGAAAATACTTTTTACCGGTGGAGGTACCGGAGGTCATATTTTCCCAATAATTGCTATATCAAGAGAGATAGGAAAAATTTGCCCTGAGAAAAAAATAGAATTTTTTTACATTGGGCCGAAAGATGAGCTCGGGAAAATTTTCCTTTCCCAAGAGGGAATAAAGGTAAAAAAAATTCTGGCAGGAAAAATCCGGAGGTATTTTAATGCAAAGAGTTTTTTTGAAAATTTAATTGACATCCTGTTTAAAATTCCAATTGGAACCTTCCAGGCTTTTTTCTATATTTTCTTTTTGGCCCCCGATTTAATTTTCTCAAAAGGTGGTTTTGGTTCAATTCCCGCAGTTTTAGCTGGTAAACTTCTGGGAACACCAATATTTTTACACGAATCAGATGCTATTCCAGGAATGGCTAATAGATTTTTGGCTGGATTTTCTTTGGAAATTTTTATCTCTTTTCCTAAAACTCCATATATTCCAAAAGGAAAAATGATTTTAGTGGGAAATCCAATTAGACAAGAAATTTTAGAGGGTGAAAAAGAGGAGGCTAAAACTTTTTTCAAATTGAGTGGGGAAAAACCGGTAATTTTGATTTTGGGTGGCTCTCAGGGAGCCCAAAGAATTAACGATAAGATTTTGGAAATTTTGCCAGAGATTTTAAAAGATTTTGAATTAATCCATCAATGCGGAGAAAAAAACGATGAGGAGGTGAGGGCTGAAGAAAAAATTACGATAACTAAAGATTTAGAAAAATATTATCATCTCTTTCCCTTTTTAAAAGAGGAAGAATTAAAAATGGCTTATGCGGCTTCTGATTTAGTCGTTTCCAGAGCCGGTTCGGGCAGCATTTTCGAAATATCAGCCTTGGGGAAACCATCTATTTTAATTCCCTTGCCAGAGGCCGCTCAAAACCATCAACTAAAAAATGCCTATACCTACGCCGAAAATGGGGCAGCAATAATCTTGGAAGAAGAGAATTTCACTCCCCATTTCTTTTTAGAAAAATTAAAATATCTTATATCTCAGCCCGAAGCACTTGAAAAAATGGGTCGGGCGGCTAAAGAATTCTCTAGACCCGAGGCAACTAGAATTATCGCTGGATATATAGTAGATTATTTGACTAAATGAAAGATTTGTTTCAAAATGAACCCAGTAAGACAACTTCGACAACCCCGCCCTTTCCGAAGAAAGAGCGGGGTTAAAACCGCAAGGCGAGTCGAAGTTGCTCTACTGGGTGGAAATTGATGGACCCCGTTAGAAGTCTTGGGCAGAAAAAATTAAATAATTTTTTCTGCTTGGTAATAACGGGGTTTAATCAACAAACAAAAGTCTGTCTAAAATTGGCTGTCAGCTATATAAAGACAGACTTCTAACGGGGTGGATCCTGAGGAATTTAAATTTGTTAAACCGAGGGAAATCCGGGTGAGGATTGCTCCTTCCCCGACTGGTTTTTTACACATTGGCACGGCCAGAGCTGCTCTTTTTAATTATCTTTTCGCCAAGAAATACGAGGGTGTTTTTATTTTGAGGATTGAGGATACCGACCCTGAGAGATCAAAACCCGAATATGAAAAAGATATTCTTGAAGTCCTGAAGTGGTTGGGAATTGAGTGGGATGAAGGTCCAGATATTGGCGGAGATTACGGACCATATCGCCAATCTGAAAGAAAAGAAATTTATTCTAAATATTTAAAAAAATTATTAGAAGAGAATAAATCCTATTACTGTTTCTGCTCAGAAGAAGAATTGGAAGCCCAAAGGCAATATCAATTATCAATTGGGGAGGCGCCTCGTTATTCGGGAAAATGTGCCACCTTACCAAAAGAAGTGGTTGATAAATATCTGGCCGAAGGAAAAAAATCTGTAATAAGATTTAGAATTCCAGCCAGGAAAGTCGAGTTTGAAGATTTAATCAGGGGTAAAATAGAAATTGACGCCTCTTTAATGGGAGATATTGTTATTGCCAAAGACCTTTTTACGCCCTTATATAATTTTGTCTGTGTTGTTGATGATTATGAGATGAAAATTTCGCATGTGATCAGAGGGGAAGATCATATTTCTAACACCCCAAAACAAATTTTGTTGCAGGAATCCTTAGGTTTTGCAAATAAACTAAAATATGCTCATTTACCTTTAATCTTGGGTCCGGATAGGACAAAACTCTCAAAAAGACACGGAGCAACATCAGTCTCAGAATACAAAAGACAAGGTTATCTACCGGAAACTTTAATTAATTTTATAGCATTTTTGGGTTGGAATCCGGGCACTGAAAGAGAAATTTATTCTATGGCATCATTGAGCAAAGAATTTGCCTTAGAAAGAATTCAAAAGGGAGGGGCAATTTTTAATATTAAAAGATTGGATTTTTTAAATGGATTTTATGTTCGCCAAAAATCTATCGAGAAATTAACTGAGTTATGTCTTCCTTATTTAATTGAGATAGGATTGATTTTCCCCGAATTCAAAGAAACCCAATATCCCCCAGCTTATGGGGCAAGAGAAATTGTCCAAAAATACAAAATCGCTGAAAGCGGGGAAGAAATAAGTTTAGATTTTCTTCAAAAAATTGTTTCCATTTATCAAGAGAGATTAAAAAAATTATCTGAAATTTCAGAATTGACTGATTTTTTCTTTAAGGCTCAACTGAAATATGATAAGAGTTTATTAAGGTGGGGTGAAATGTCAGATAAAGAAATAAGGCATTCTCTTGACAAATCAGAAAAAATATTGTCTAAAATAAAAGATGAAGATTGGACTAAAGAAAGTTTGGAAGCTTTATTATCACCAGAGGCAGAAAAATTTGGTCAAAGTCTTGGGAAAGCGGGCCCGCCCGCATCGCTACGCGAAGCGTTGCGGGCGGGGGATAGGGGATATCTTTTATGGCCACTACGGGTTGCTTTAACTGGAAAAGAGGCATCGGCTGGTCCTTTTGAAATTGCTGAAATTTTAGGAAGAGAAAACGTATTAAAGAGAATAAGAGAGGCAAAAAGAATAATAAAAGAACAATGAACAAAGAACAAAGAATAATAGATAACAAATGGCATTCTTGGTTTTCTGTTTTTTGTTTTCTGTTCTTTGTTTTCTATCTAATTTTGCCGAGTTTTAGTTTGGCTCAAACTCAAACAACAACGCCACCGGAAACTTTGGAAGAGGTAAAAGAATTGGGAGAGAAAGCCCTAAAAACTAGCCAAAAAGAATTACCAGGAATTTTAGAGAAAATTTGGAAAGAAGAAGTTTTGCCTGTTTGGCAAAAGATGTATGAGTGGTTCAAAGTTAATATCTGGTTAAAAATAGAAAGTTGGTTAAAAAGAGAAGTTCAGCCCCGAACCAAAGAAGAAATTGAAAAGAGAAAACCGCTCATCAAAGAGGAATTCAAGAAAGAAAAAGAAGAAATGAAAGAAGAAGTACCAGAAGTTACAAAATCACTCTGGGAAAAATTTAAAGAATTAATTAAATAATCATAAAATCGGTGAGGTGGGATTTTTCCACTTGCCCCGTTAGAAGTCTTGAGCAAAAAAATTTAGAATAAATTTTTTCTGCTTGAGAATAATTAAGCTTTGAGCATAAAATATTTAGACTCTTTTTGGGATAGTAAAAAATAGGGGATAGACTTCTAAAGGGCTTGACATAACCCTTTGGGCTATTTATTATAGATATAGACAATGTCGTTCAATGTTGATTAACCGCTTTTGCTAAGAGGAAAAACAGAAACCTCTTTTAACACTCCCCCAAAATAGCCAATTTTTCTTCCTCCTGAGAAAACGAGAAAATATATAAAAAAGTAATTAAAATTTGAATTTTATGGAAGAATCAGAAGGGCCAATCATTAAATATATCCCCGACTTTTTGGATTATTGTGAAGTAGAAAAAGGATTAGCAGATACCACTCAAAGAGATTATAAGCTCTATCTTGCGAGATTTGTTTCTTGGTTGAAAATAAAAAATAAGGGAGATTTAAAACCTCACGAATTAACTAAAGATGATATCTGGCAATATCGTTTATACTTATCCCGATTTCACACTTATAAAGGTAAACCTTTGAAAAAGATTACTCAGAACCTCTATTTAATCGCTCTGAGGGCACTTCTGAACTATTTTACAGAGAAAGATATAGTTTCGCTCCCGGCTGAGAAAATAAAGCTCCCCAGGGACGTTAAAAAAGGAAAAACCGTTAAATTCCTTAATTTAGAGCAAATAGAGAAGCTTTTATTGGCCCCTAACATAAAAAATCCTATTGGTTTAAGGGATAGGGCTATTTTGGAAACCTTTTTTTCAACCGGCTTAAGAATAGCGGAACTTGTTGCTCTTAATCAAGAACAGTTTGCCAATATAAAAGATAAAAAAGATTTTGAACTCTCAATTATTGGTAAAGGAGAAAATCCACGAACTGTTTATTTTTCAGAAAGGGCTTTATCTTGGATTAAGAAGTATTTAGAAAGCCGCCGAGACAAAGAAAAAGCCCTATTTATTCATTATCGCGCTAGAAAGGGCGTAGAGGCCCGTTTAACGGCCCGTTCTATCGAGAGAATTGTTAAAAAATATGCAATTTTAGCCGGTGTGCCCACCTTTACTACCCCCCATACCATTCGCCACTCTTATGCCACTGATTTACTTAATCAGGGCGTCGATTTAAGAATCATCCAAGAATTTTTAGGTCATCGAAGTATTACCAGCACCCAGATCTACACCCACGTTACTAATAAGAGACTGCGAGATATTCATAGACAATTTCACTCAGGTAAAAATTTAAAGGAATAATAATTCATCTTCGATTTAAATAAATGCTTCTTTTAAGTAATGAGGGCATTTACACTTTCTTTGAGCAGGCATATTCTTTATCATTTCTAAAATCAACTCTTTAACTTTTTGGTTATTTTTTTTAGAAATTCTCATTACCTCTTGGGCAGTGACCGGTTTAATGTCTTTTCTTCCTTTTAATCCCACATCGTAATCAGTTACCAATGAAATATTGAGATAACACATTTCAAGCTCTCGAGCCAAAACCACTTCTGGGTATTGAGTCATATTGATAATATCGGCAAAATGGGCGAAAAATCTTGATTCAGCCTTTGTTGAAAAACGAGGTCCTTCAATAACTATAACCTGACCTCTTTTGCGAAATGGAATTTTTAATTTCTGGCAACTTTCAATAGCTATTTCTCTTAATTCCGGGCAATAAGGCTCTGCCATTGAGATATGGCTAACGTTTGGCCCATTATAAAAAGTGTCTAATCTTGCTTTTGTTCGGTCCAAAAATTGATCGCAGATAACAAAATCCCCGGGTTTAATTTCGGGCTTTAAAGAACCTACAGCACAAGGAGCAATAATTCTTTCAACCCCCAATTTTTTAAAAGCAAATAAATTTGCCCGGTAATTTATCTTGTGAGGTGGATATTGATGCTTTTTCCCGTGCCGGGGTAAAAAAGCAATTTTTTTACCCTGATATTCAGAAATCAAAATTTTATCAGATGGTTTACCATAGGGAGTCTTAATAGAAATTTCTTTTCCTTTTAAAAATTCATAAAATCCCGAGCCCCCAATAATCCCAATTTTTATTTCCACCATACCCCATAGAAGAATTTCGAATTATTTCTTCAATTTGTAGAAATATTCCTTAAGTCTTCTTTTCAATAATCTTTGACCCTGATTAGTGATTTCACATTATACCCTTTCAATTTTTTCTTACCTTTTAAATCCTTAAGCTCAATAAAAAATACAATTCCTACAATTTCGCCCCCAAGTTTTTTCACTATATCACAAGTGGCGCTCATTGTTCCACCAGTGGCTAAAAGGTCGTCACAAAGTAAAACCTTTTCACCGGGCTTTACTGCTCCTCGGTGCATCTCTAAGGTTTCAGAAGCATATTCCAAAGTATATTTTTTTCCTACCGTCTTCCCAGGCAATTTCCCTTTTTTTCTGACAAGGGATAGACCGGTCTTTAATTTATAAGCCAGGGCTGAAGCTAAAATAAAGCCCCGGGCATCGACCCCGACAATCTTATCAATTTTTTTATTTTTGCAAAATTCTGCCAGTTTATTTATTAAAAATTGAAAAAGCTTTTTGTCTTCCAAAACCGGAGTTATATCACGGAAAATAATTCCTTTCCTGGGCCAATCGGGAATGGAACGAATTTTCGATTTCAAAGAATCCAAATTCATAATTTTATATTGGGTGGTGGGGTTTGCTATCTAAAACAATTAGAGCATGGAAATCCTGATAAATCTTAATCTCTTTGGGAAGATTTTGCTGAAATAATTGTTGGAGATAATCGTAGGAAAATTTATTTTCGATATGGTATTTTTTCACAAAGCGCCGAGTATATTCATCGATAACAAAAATTGGTAAATCTCCGGCATAAAGCAAAATCGAGTCAGCCGTTTCCGGTCCAATACCATAAATTTTGAGAAGTTGTTTTCGGCAACTTCTTAAATCTTTGCTAAAAAAATTCTCTAAAGTTCCACAATCTTCAATAATAAACTCACAAAGCTGAAAAAGTCTTTTGGCTTTTTGTTTGTAAAAACCCGAAGGTCTAATAAGACTCTCTATTAATTTTAGATTTTTCTTTACCCCGTAGGATGTCGAAGACATTCCTTCGGGGTTTCCAGCTTGATAAATCTTTTCAATTGATAAAATTCCTGCCTTTCTAAGATTTCTTAGGGCCAACTCTACGTTTTTCCAATTTGTTCTCTGGGTTAAAATTGCCCCCAAAACAATCTCTTCTTTGTCTTTTTTAGTTTTTTTTCTTTTACACCACTTTTCCCAAAAACCTTCCGGCCTGCCATATCTTTTTAAAAGCCTAAGATACAATTTATAAATTGAACGAATTTTTCTCATTTTCAAAAGACTTTTTGCTTTCTATTATTTTCCAAGTCTTCTTTGACGATTGCTATAATCAGTCAAAGCCTTGTCTAAATCCTCTTTAGTAAAGTCAGGCCAGTATTTGGGAGAAAAATAAAGTTCAGAGTAAGCTGCCTGCCATAATAAAAAATTGGAAAGGCGCTGCTCTTTGCCGGTTCTAATGATTAAATCAACATCAGATGTCCAGAGATTCTCTTTAACTACATCTTCATTAATTTTTTCTACGGCGATTTTCTTTTCAATTATATTTTTTATTGCTTCAATAATTTCTGCCCTTCCTCCGTAACTTAGAGCGAAATTTAAAACCATTTCTTCATTATTTTTCGTCAATTCCTCAGCTTTTAAAATTGCTTTCTTAAGAAAAATTGGTAATTTTTCTCTCTGACCAATTACTCTAATTTTCACTCCTCTATTATGAAGTTCTTCTAAATTATTATTGATGGCAAATTTCGCCAATTTCATTAAGAAATTAACCTCTGTTTTCGTTCTTTTCCAATTTTCAGTTGAAAAAACAAATAAAGTCAAAATCTTTATTCCCTTTTCCTTGCACCACTTTATTACATTTTTTACTACTTCCAAACCTCTTTTATGACCTTCGAAAGATGACAATCCCCTTTCTTTTGCCCACCTCCGATTTCCGTCAAGAATGATACCCAAATGATTTGGAATTTTTAAAGAAGAATGAATCATATTTTTTCGTATAATACATTTTCTACGGCCGTAGAAATTGTGCTATTGACAAAATTTTAAAAAGTAATGTAATTTTTCAGCTCAAATTAAGAAGTCTCCTTCAATTCTGATTTCTTTTGGTAAGATACAGGGGAAATTAAAACCAAAAAAATAAACCGAAATTTTTGCCATTTTTGAAAAAATGATTTTTGATAAGAAAAATTTTTTTATTTCTTTTTGATATTTTAAGAAATCGGGGAAATTTTTTAAGAGAATATCGGCGGCGATTAAACTCCAGATTACCCCTCCCCCACTCCAAGGTTTGGTTAGGCCCATGGCGTCTCCACAGAGAGTAATTTTTTGATTTTTTGGAACTATTAATCCTTGCGGAATTACACCCGAATTTACTCTTTCTAAATAAAAATTATTTTTTTCTAAAAAGCCATCGAAAAGGAGCTTAGCTCCTTTTGGGTCAGAAATTATTCCGTATTCTGTCTCTTTTCCCCGAGGTATTTTCCAAATAAAACCTTCTTTCACTGGCCAAGTTTCAACAAAACCTGCCCTGTAGGGAACCGAGGGTTCTCCTTCGGGGTCTGAATGATCTTTTTTACGAATAAATCCCCGAATCCCTAAACGAAAAATTGGATTTGGTAATCCTAAATTCTTTCTGACAATAGAATTTGCTCCGTCACAACCAATTATCATATCAAATTCACCTTGAAATGTAACGAACTCTTTCCTCGTTACATTATATTTTAAAAGGATTTTTGCTCCGGCCTGTTCAGCTAAACTGGCTACTAAATTATCTAATTCAAAATGATTCATTACAAAAAATTTTCCTGAAAACTGAATTTTTAATGTTCTTTTAGGAAAATTAATTAGACAATAATCTATTTCATTCACGCGAGCGCTAGCGAAACGTGAAGATGAACGAAGTTCATCGCCTTGAATCAATTTTTTACTTTCGGGTATAAATTTTAAAATTCTTTCTGAAACCAGTCCAGAACAAACTTCTTTCCCAATTTTTTCTTTTTTTTCAAAAACAGTTACCTCTTCACCTCTTTCAGCTAATTTCCATCCCAGATATAATCCGCAAATCCCTGCCCCGACAATAGCTACTTTCATGATATCAGCGAATATACAAATCCTTTACGAATATACGAATTCGTAAATTCGTACTGATTCGTAAATTCGTTGATCATTTCTATTCTCAAAGGCTCTTTTTCTTGCTGTTTTGCGACAATAAAACCTATGGCAAAAGAAAGTAAAGAAATCAAAATAACCCCAATAACTAAAATTATATCGGCTTGATATTTTTTAAGAAATTCTTTAATCTTTGTCAACATAATTAAATAGAAATTTGTTGAAACTCATTGAAATTTGCTCGCTTCGCTCGCGAAATTTATTGCAATTTATTTCTATCTATTTCTATTAATTTCGCAGCCGAAGGCTGCTTTTTATAAATTCTCGAAACAAAGGATGGGGATTTAAGGGTCTTGATTTAAATTCTGGATGGAATTGGGTCCCAATAAAAAATGGATGATTTTTCAATTCAATGAGCTCAACCAAATTTCTTTCCGGGTTAATCCCTGCGAGCACCATTCCTTTCTTTTCTAAAATTTCCTTAAATTCATTATTCAATTCATAACGATGGCGATGTCGTTCAAAAACATATTTTTGTTTCTCATAGGCTCTCCAACTTTTTGTTCCTTCTTTTAATTCACATTTATAGGCACCCAATCTCATTGTTCCTCCATATCTTTTTTCCTTCAAAAGAACTTTTTGTTCGGGCATGACATCGATTACCGGATATTTTGTTTTTTGATTAAATTCAGTTGAATTGGCGTTTTTTAATCCGCAGACATTTCTGGCAAATTCAACTACCGCCAGCTGCATACCAAGACATAATCCCAGATAAGGAATCTTATTTTTTCGGCAAAATTCTATCGCTTTTATTTTTCCTTCAATCCCTCTTTTTCCAAAACCACCGGGAACAATTATTCCGTCATAATCTTTTAATTCTTTTAAAAATTTTGGGTTCTTTTCATATTTTTCAGCTGATAACCAAAAAATTTCTGGTTTTCTTTTTAAGGCAAAACTCGCGTGTTTTATTGCCTCAATAATCGAAATGTAAGAATCCATTAAGGTGAATTCTCCCGTCTCAAAATATTTTCCCACTATTCCAATTTTAACCTTCTCTTTTGCGGCCTTAATAACTTTTGCTAAACTCTCCCAATTTTTTAAATTTTTACTCGTCCTGACTCTTAAATTAAATTTCTTTAAAATTTGATTTCCTAAATTATCTTTTTCAAAATTGAAGGGGATTTCATAAATTGAATCGACGTCCGGAGCGGAAATAACATCTTCTTTGAAAACATTACAAAAAATTGAAATTTTTCTTTTCCTCGGCTCATCCAGAGGAGTCTTGGAGCGACCTAAAATAATGTCCGGCTGAATTCCCGCTTCGTTTAATAATCTCGCTGCTGTCTGGGTAGGTTTTGTTTTCATCTCGCCAATTTTTTCCGGGATGGGTAAATAACTAATTAAAATAAATAAAACGTCCTTTGGTTTTTGTAACCTCATCATTCTGGCAGCTTCCAAAAATAAAAGATTTTGATACTCCCCTACCGTTCCACCAATTTCTATTAGAATAAAATCGGGCTTGGTTTTTTGAGCCCTATTCCGAATCTTCGATTCGGACGGGCCGTCCCAGCTCCGCTGGGAATCGGCCACCTTTTTTATTCGAAAAATTACCTCATTGGGAATATCGGGCACCACCTCTACACATCTTCCCCCGTATCCTAAATTCCTTTCTCTTAAAATTACTGCCTGGTAAACTCTGCCGGTAGTAATATAATTATCAGTTGATAAATTTTCATCTAAAAATCTTTCATAATTTCCAACGTCCTGGTCACATTCCGTGCCGTCGTCAGTTACAAAAATTTCCCCGTGTTCAACGGGGTTCATCGTTCCGGCATCAACATTGACATAAGGATCAATTTTAATTGCTGTGACTTTAAATCCTTTTGATTTTAAAATCCGGCCAATAGAAGCCACCGCCGTCCCCTTGCCAATGCCGGACATTACGCCTCCAGCTACAAAAATATAGCGCGCCATAGGCACTAATCGATACTAATATACGAATTGATACTAATTATACTAATATTCGTATCATTAGTATGTATTAGTATATTGGCATCGCGTTATTTCTCTTCGACTACTATTACTCTTATTTCCGCTTCAAGATTGTGTTCCAATTTAATTTTTACTGGGAATTCACCTAATTCTTTAATTGGTTCTGGTAAATCAATTTGGCTCTTTTTAATTTCAAAACCAAGTTCTTTTAACTTTTCATAAATTTTTTGAGAAGTAATTGACTCAAAAAGCTGACCTTCTGCACCAACCTTAACGAGTATAATAATTTCTTGTCCATCAATATTCGTTGCCACGGCTTCAACTTTTTTCAATTCTTCTTCCGCTTTTTTTACTTCTATTTCTTTTTGACTTTCCAGCCACTTTAAATTTTCTTTTGTTGCCGGTTTCGCCAGACCTTTGGGAATCAAAAAATTCCTGGCATAGCCATCAGCCACCTCTTTGATTTCATATTTCTTCCCCAGATTATCTATGTCTTGAAGAAGTATTATTTTCATATTAAATACCGAAAATGAAGTAAAATTTCTAAATCCTAATTTCTAATGTCTAATAAAATGTCAAAACTCAAATGTCCAATGTCAAAAATTTTTTTAGCATTTGACATTTAGATTTTTATTAGAAATTAGAAATTTGTTATTAGTCATTTTATCTCATTCCCTTTATAATTTCAATAGCCTTATCTAATTGGGGATCTTTCTCTTCCTCATAATCTTTTTCTGTCATTTCCACTTTAATATCCGGTTCCAAACCCACATCGGTTATTAACTGA
>Ga0210019_1002753_pt1 | contig 16727 bp, 11 predicted proteins | sample CryGeyCG2114_020_2_FD_183969 | JGI IMG/M metagenome (GOLD analysis project Ga0210019, IMG submission 183969) | Groundwater microbial communities from aquifer - Crystal Geyser CG11_big_fil_rev_8/21/14_0.20 (SPAdes) (version 2) | ecosystem: Environmental > Aquatic > Deep subsurface > Groundwater ...
AATCAATATCCTGACCTAATAAGCGTTCTATAAAATCATCCTTGGCCAGGCCTTCAGCTATAGCATCAATAATCTGGGCCTCAATTTTATTTTTCTTTAACAGTGCAGTAGCCTGGGAAAGAAAAAATGGGAAAGGCATATATTTGCCTTCGCCGGGATCTTTAATATGTGGCCAGCGTGAACCAGCTCGCACCCCCCTTATATCAGCCTTATGCCAAGGCAGATTAACCAACAAAATTTTTGCATGTTTATTAATATAAGTTAGGTTTTTTTCTTTCAGGACAGTGCGTAAGTCATTTCTGCGAGAAAATTCTATCTTAGAATCTAGCTTCGAAGCATCTTCAAATATCTGCATACTAACGCTAAATTTCTGGCAGGCATCCGAGCCTAAATCAAATCTATCATCTTGATTTACAAAACGAAACCCAACTACCCGTAAACCTTCCTGATAAGAGCTATTCTGAATAATAATCTTGCTATCTTTATCAGTTATTTCAAAAGAGAGAGCCGGTAATCCTGTATCCTCCTTAGAGAAACGTACGCCAGTTAATTGAGAAGATGACTGATTAAGTTCGTAATCCCACCATTCTTTTCCAAAACGAGAAAATACACCTTGTTTATAGCCACAAAACCAAGAAGTATATGCCGAGCTTAACAGATGCACAATTCGTAGTTCATCAATATGCAGCCATTCGGTATTCTGAGATTCAATCTCCCAAATAATACGATTTTGATTATGGATACTAATCTTCCATAATTGAACAAGCGGAATATCGTTGAAACTGATACGGATCTTAAAAAAATCGGCAGAGCCCTCTAATAGCTGCCAATCGGATTTAGATGAATCCGTCCAAAGTCCTAAAGTATTAACCCCCACGCTCAAACCACTACCTACAGTTATCTGCTTATCAAACCAAAATACTTGTATCCCATGATTATGTAGGAGCAGGCGTAGCGGGCCTGAACTGATAAAACAATCTTTCTGCGGACTTACTTTTTTTCTAGATATAAACATGAGGTATTTAATTCCCCTACGGATAGCATAAAATAATCCTCCGCAGAGAAAATGCTGCTTAAACTTATTACAAATATTATTTATCTTCAATTTTTATTAACCCTGAAAAATACGAATACTTTTTTGGAAGCAAAATTTCATTGTTATATTTTTGATATTGAATGATCCGGCTGCAGTGAAGGAAATCGCTATTTTCCAAAAGGCCTTTGGCCATCTGTTCACACATTGTATTAGTAAAAATAATCTTAGGTAACGAATTACCGGTTACCCCTAACCCATTCTTCCCGACTAATCCATACCAATATCTGAAAGGTAAAATATCATAATCTTTTGTGAATTCATCCAAAAATTTCCCGTTGGAGGAATTCTCAATGAACCATTCTCTATACTCATTGATAAGCATAATGCTGGCCTGTTCTATTTCAATGTTTACTTGAGAATAAACCTCCATCTCGACTTTCCAATGTATTGAATCATCTGAGATAACCTCTAGATCCCATATCTGTGAAACGGGAATATGCGGCCACCGGCCTTCTATAACCATACGTTTTTTATTTTTCTTAATATACCTCCATGCAGCTTGGGTAGAATCATACCAAATATTTTGCGAACGTAATGCCGTATAAACACCAAGCCCGCTGCTCAACGTTTTTCCTTTCCAAACAATATTCCCCCGGCCACTATTAAAACTAAACCGTAAGCTTTGATCACCGATTAAAACACGAAACTTTTCGCTTCCCTTATCTTCCAATTTATCCTGTGAATCAAAAATAATTCTTCCTTCAAAAAAATCATGTTTTCCCGCAGGTAATAATTTATTAGACCATGGCAAGATCGGACAAAAACTTATACAGGAAGCTTCTTGGGACTGTTGTTGCCTAAAAACTCCTGCCGCATATTGCTCCTCTTTCCCAAGAACTTCAAAAATTATTCTCGGAAATTCTTTATTGCTAGATGCGGCGGCTACTTGACAAACCCTGACATCTTTTAATCTTACTGGAGATATATCATTTATATATTCTGCATCAGAAAATAACCCTTTTTCATAAGGAGTCTCCCAAAGATCATAACTATTTATTAGCTCAAGCCTTATAAAACGATTAACTACGGGAATTTCATTTTTTATTTCAATTGCTATTTTAATCGTTAAAATATTATCTTGCTGAAATTTTAATCTCCAAAATTGTTTAAGCGAATCAGACTCCAAAGATAACAAAAGTTCGTCTTGATCCAACTTTTCTGCATGCCAGTAATAACCTATTAAATGCTTCGAGGGGAAAATGCTATTAATACCGCCTTCGGAGGTGATTTCTTTATCTTTAAAATAAACTCTTAAACAACTGTTATCTTTATCAACAAATAGCCTACAATCGCCCCGCGAAATGATATGTGATCTTAAATAAAGTTCCCTTGTTGCATGCTCCTGACGTTCAGCTTCTTCCCTGGCCAATCTTTCCTCTTCAATCCTTCTATCTTCCTCTATCTGCCTTATGCGTTCAGCTTCTTCCCTGGCCAATCTTTCCTCTTCCTGTTGTTGAATTAACCAAAACTTTTGCTCTTGAATAAAAAAATTATCAAAGTCTTCTTTTTCTAAGCAAACCCTTATGTTTAAAGAAAGCTCCCGGCTATTTGACGAAGACAGATGGATGATTCTTGACTCCTGGTCATAACCGGAATTAAAAATTTTTAAGCTACTGTCCTCTGCTTTTGCCTCAAAAATTAAAGCTGGTAATAAATTTTCCGATCCAGTAAATATACCAAGTTTCCGGCTGGAAGAGAGATTGAGACCAAAATCATGCCAATTAGTCCTGTGAGAAAATTCAGGAAAACAGCCTTCTTTATCCGCTAAAATCCACCTGTCATAATTAGCAACTAGAAATAAATTAAAATTATGCTGCTTGGGCGGAATTTCGAAGTTGCGAATAGTTAAATCTAAAATATTATCCTGCAAATTTATTCTAAAATACTGCAAAGGAACCCCATCTTCGCTACTTTTACCTTCAGCAATAAGCTCAGATGCGAGGATAGACTTGATTTTCCAAAATAGATTTGTTGAAGGAGAATGTATTTTAAGCAGGTTATCAAAAGAAGCGCAATACCCTCCCACAGAACTGCTGATAAAGTTTTGAGTATAAGCAATACTAAGCCGCCCATTATTAAAAACTACCCTTAACCCCTGCTGCTCCAGGAGGGCTATACCGAACTTCTCTCCGGCTGTTTCAAGATAGTAAGGAATTACTGATTGTGGATGCCCTTCTTTTATAATTCTGCCTTTTTCAAAAAGTATGGCTCTATCACAAAGTTTGTTTATCATCCCCATATCATGGCTAACTAAAATAATTGTCTTTCCTGCTTCCTTAAGCTCAACTATCTTCCTTTTACACTTCTGCTGAGCTTCTTCATCGCCTACCGCCAAAATATCATCGATTAAAAGTATGTCCGGTTCGGCAAATATCGCCAAAGCAAAAGCAAGGCGCATATACATCCCCTGAGAATAATATTTAATTGGAGCATCGATAAATTTTCCTAAATTAGAAAAAATTATAATTTCATCGATTTTCTGTTTTAATATTTCCTCTTCAATCCCATAAACTCTGGCGTTAAGAATAATATTTTCTCTCCCGGTAAATTCAGGATTCAACCCCGCCCCCAACTCCATAATTGCAGTAACTTTTCCTTGAACATTTACTTCTCCCTTGTCCGGCACAAGCATGCCCGCCAACAGCCTTAAAAATGTAGTCTTCCCCGCGCCATTGTGGCCGATAATCCCGACAACCTCTCCCTGATTAATATTCAGGTTTATATCTTGCAGGGCCCAAATCTCCTCCCAGCTGACTTTACCTTCAGTAATAAATTTTATCCTATATTTTTCACAGAGATTTTCTACTATTACTGCTCTCATATTTTTTTCAATATTTCCGCCTCGTTATTTAAATAAAAAATGTAACCCAGGATTAAAGTAACCGATGAGATGCTAAATAAAATAAATATATCACTGCCCGATAAAAACTTCCCGGAATAAAGTACCTTATGGTAAGCAGATATAAAATGAGTAACCGGGTTGATGAGACAAATCCAGCGATAAGGAAAACTTAACATATTCTCCGAATAAAAAACCGGCGTAACCCAAAACCAGAACATCATTCCCACGGAAAGAAAATATGAAATATCCCGTAAAAACGAATTTAATACGGCAAATATCAAGCCCAGGCCTAAAACAAAAACCAGATTTAACAAAGCAATCAAAATAAATAAGGGGAACAAATAACCTAAAGATTTATTAATTAAAATAAACAGTGGGATAATTATGGCAAATCCGAGAATGAAATTAATAAAATTTGATAATATCGAGGCCAGCGGAATAAATTCGCGCGGGAAAACCCCCTGTCTCAACATGCTTCTGTTAACAATGAATACATTGGTAACCTCACTGATCGCCTGACTAATGAAGAACCATGGAAATATCCCGCTTAGTATAAAAAATAAATAGTTCGGGATATTCACTTTAAAAACTAAAACAAAGATAAAATTAATACACAATGCCATGGTTAAAGGAATAATAATTACCCACCAAGCTCCTAATTTCAATCCGGCATATTTTGCTTTCAATTGTGAGCTCGACATATCCCAAAGCATGCGTCGGTTTATATAAATACTCTTAACTCTTTGTCTCAATATAAAAATCTTCATTTTCCCTTTTTTTATTTTTCGATACGCTCAATCATATTCCGGTAAAAAATCAATTCTCCCGAAGAACCCCCTAGTCCTACCTCTAGCACTATCTTATCTGCATACTCTTTTTTTATCCTCCCGGTTATATTGTGCCCATTTTTTAGATAGATCCGATCACTCCCTCCAGAGGCTTTTCCTTTCAGAAAAGAACTACGCTTTAACCGCAGAATATCATCCTCAATAAAATTCTCTCCTAAAGAAAGTTGCTTCGCTGCCTGCAAGCTCTCCAGTGCTAAATCATACTTATTCATTTTCTCGTATATCCAAGACATAGTAAGACGTGCCTGCCTATATTGAGGATATGCTGCTACCAAGGCTTTTGCTACCTCCAAGGCCTTCTCAGATTGTCCGCTGCCATTTAATGCATGCGCGTAATTGTTCAACAAAATCGGATCATTAGGAGAATTTTTAAGTTCGCCCTGACAATTTTGTTTCTCCTTTTGATATTCAGCAGAAGCCTGAGCAGATGAACCTAGCAAAACGTAAATATCAGCTAAATCATTATGCAAATTAGGATAACCATTCTTTAAAACACTCAGTTTATTATATTCTGCAATCGCATCCCTATACATTTTATTATCGCGATAAACGCTCCCCAAGCTATAAACATAATCCTCATTATTTGGCTGCAAGCTAACAGCTTTTTTTAAATAAAATATAGCTTCTTCGTAACGCTCCAGATGAACCAATAATAAACCTAGGCTATGGCAGCTGGATGCATCATTACTATCTAAATTCATTGGCTGTTGCGCAAAAAAAACCGCCCTCTCGATATTTTTTCTTTCAAAATAAATATCACTAAGCAATTTATAAGCATAATGAAATTGCGGATCAAGAACAATAGACTTATTCAAATTTATTTCCGCACTTTCATAGTTACGGCTAACGTAATAATAATAACCCAAAGTATAATAAGCAAAAGCACTGCCGGGGCATCGTGGCAAAGCATTCTCTAATGTAAAAATTGCCTCTTTATTCTTATGCGAAATAAACAATTCCGTGCTCTTAGACAAGGCGTCAGCTAAATAAGCAAAACAAAAGCTTTTGTATGAATCTTTTATTTTTTTATCTGTCGGATTAAGCTTTTGGCCATCCAATAAAACCTTTAATCCTTCTTCAAGATTTCCCTGCTGATAGTAAATCTCAGCCAACGCATCATAGACTCTGGGGTAAAACGGATTAATACTTAATACTTTCTTATATTCCCTCACCGCTTTCTGATAATCCTTATTCTCTCGATAGGCCTCTGCTAATCCAAAATACGCCATCCAAAATCCCGGATTAATCCTAATAGAATTAGTGTAAGAGGAAATTGCCTCCGGATAAGCTTGACGTTGAAGATAATAATTCCCCTGATTACAAAAAAAAGCTCCTAATTTATTCTGAACCAAAAAAACAAGAACAGCCAGCAAAATCAAAAATAATACGTATTGAATTATTCTTTTCATGAGTGGATATTTTCAGCTGCCCTTTTTCCATCAAGTATCGAATCTTCCATAGACATATACTGCCAGTTTCCGTAACGGCCGCAAGTAATTACGTTTTTAGACAATAAAAATTCCCTTATTTCTCTAGTTACCTGAGAATAATAACGATCATAAATCGGATAACCATACTTTATATCATTTACATCCTGAACCAATACTTTATTCTTCTTGTTTATAATCCCTGTCTTATAAAGACCACCTAAGACCTGTTTAACAATTGTTCTCCTATCGATGGGCTTATCTTTTGAATAGGCAACCTCAACATATAAAGAGCCTTTACCCTCCGGCGCAAGATTAGCGGAAAAATTGTGAAAAAATCCGGCGCGAAAAAAAACCGTTTCTTTATGAGGGAAATACACCCAATGCCGCTCTTCTTGGCAAGCTCCTTTTATGCCAAGATTTAAATTAAAAATTGAATTCCACCGTAGCTTCTTAAAACTCTTGATAATTCTATCAGGTAAAGGCTTGATTATTTTCATTAACTCAGGTAAGGGTATGGTCAAAATTAAAGTATCGAACTTTTCTTTGCCTTTACCGGCTATAGTTATCTCCTTTTTTTTAAGGTCGATTCCACTGATACAGCAATTCTTGGAAACCCTCCCAATCTGTTTTTCAAATGCTACAGGTAGCTGGTTGATTCCCCCTTTTTTGGGATACCAAAAAAAAGCATTATAACCAAGATGATTATTATCAATTCCAAAAAATCCCTTAACCACTTCTGATAAACCGAGTTGAGGAATAAATCTATTTGTCCAAGAACAAGTCATTCGACTTAAAGGAACTGTCCAGAATTTCTGATTGTAAGGAATCATAAAATGCTCAGCTATGCCTTTACCAAAAGTAATATTTATCCATTTTAAGAAATTATCCTGACTGCTCTTGGCCCTGGAATTGGTGGTATGAATAAATCCCCGCAAACATTCATTGGCTATTCGTTTAGGAAGAGCGTGCAGATTGGCTTGAAAAGGGTAGCGACTAAAAATACCGAAATTATTCACCCAGGCGCTTCTTTCATGGCGCGCTAAATTGCCTTTTAACAGCTTCTTTACCAATTGCAACACGTAATCGTTCCGGAAATGCATAAGATGCCCATCGCAATCGAAAATAAAACCCTTGATCTGCTTGGAGCGGCATAATCCTCCTACTGTATCTTCTTTTTCAAAAATAATAGGCCTTATCCCTTGTTTTTTAAGATGCCAGGCACAACTTAATCCTGCAAGTCCTGCCCCCAAAATAATAATTTTCTTTTTAATCATCCACCTCTACCTTAATCAGTTTTAAAAATATAGTTGTTCCCAAAATAAAAACGGAGTAGACAATAATTACAGCAAAGAAATTATTCACTTTTGTTAGAACCACTCCGCAACTAGCAAAAATAGCGCACAATAAATACATGATCAAAATTGTTTTAAAAGGTGAGGCTCCTAAAGCCCCGATCCTTAAAGCTAAATGGTCTTTACTTTTTTTAAAAGGAGGCTTTCTTTTAATCACTCTAAAAATAACAAGCAATACGGTGTCGATGATAGGAAGCCCAAGGATCATAAGTGGACTGAACAAAGCGAAAGCATTATCCATGGATGCATAATGCGTAATTAAGACAATGCAGGCAATAAGCATGCCTAGAAAATGGCTGCCCGAATTACCCAAATAAGCTCTGGCAGGAGGAAGGTTAAAGATTAAAAATCCTGCGCTAGCCGCACATAAAATAAGGCTTAAAACCTGCACATTCAGGTCTGCGCTCAAAAAGCCTATCACTAAAAATGCGCCGCTTACAATTAAGGCTATACCTGCGGCTAGGCCATCCATAATATCGAGCAGATTGAAAGCGTTGGTTAAACCTAAAATCCCAAAAAAAGTAACTAAGATATTGCCCCAAGTCCCCAAATACACAATCTCAGTTCTTACTCCAGAGGAAATCAACAAAATCGCACAAACTGATTGCCCCAATAATTTCTGTACTACCGTTAATTCTCTTAAATCATCCAGCAGGCCTAAAAATAATATAATCAAACAAACCTCTGCAACTATCAATACTCTTGATGCGAAAAGATCAAACATAAAAAAACTTAAAACTAATGAAAAGATAAAAGCTAAGCCTATTCCCAGACCTCCTGCCAAAGGAATATTTTTTGTTTTGAATACATTATATTTTAGAAAAATTTTCGTCAACAAAGATGTGAAAACCACGCTAGCAGTTAGGGCAGCCGTAAAAATAATCCAATATTTAAGCATTTTGACCCTCCTTCAATAAATCAGAATACAACCCTTGGGTATTCTTAACCATATTGCTTAATGAAAACTCTTGCGAATCAATAACTGCCTTAGACAACCTTATAAATTCATCTCTGCGTCGGGAATTTTTTAACAACTCTTCAACCTTATCTTGCATCGAAACTATATCGCCTGTTTGGGCCAGATATCCTGTTTGACCATCTATCACAGCTTCACCTATACCTCCGGTATCCGTAGCTACAAGTGCCACACCGCAAGCCATAGCCTCCAGAACCGCAATCGGTAAGCCTTCCCATAGCGAAGTTAACACAAAAACATCAAATGCAGATAAAATTAGCGGTATATCATTACGCCAGCCGGATAAAACAACCTGATTCTCTAAATTAAGTTTCTTTACCAAGTCAGATACTTTTTTACGCAACACCCCATCACCGACAAGGATAAATTTAACATCAGAAAACCTGCCCTTGATTGCAGCGGCTAACTTTATAAAATCTAGAGGGGCTTTCTGAGGCTTAAAACAGGCGATCATGCCCACTACCAAATCAGTATTATTCAACCCTAAGGCTTTTCTGACATCGTTACGCCCTTCTCTGTTTTTAAACTTGCTGTCATCTATACCATATCTAATTAAAATATACTGTTTCCCCCCACCAATAGAGTTTTTTAATCCTCTGTTTCTGTCAAAGTTAGAAACTACGATTATCTTATCGGTAAAATTGGCGCAGATCTTTTCCAGAATTAGATAAAAATAGTTAATAATCCTCGACTGATAATTATGAAAGCTCCAACCATGAACAGTGTGGATAATAATCGGTGTTTTGGCAAGTTTTGCGGCAAAACGGCCTAAAATTCCTGCTTTAGAACTATGTGTATGGACTATTTGAATTCTATTTTTTCTAATAAAACTATATATTTCGCTTAAAGCCAGAGCATCTTTAAAAAGATTTATCGAACGTTCTAAAAATATTGACCGGTATAAAGTAAGTTTATCTATAAAGGCTACTTCATTAATTAAAAAACCATCTTTGGCAGTAAATAAAAAAATGTCATATACTTCCTTATCTAGATTATTGATCAGGCTTAGTAATTGTTTCTGGGCACCTCCTAATTCCATTTTGGTAATAACATAAAGAAGGTTAATCTTAGGCATTTAAAACAACTCCACCAGGTGAGGTTTCTTAAGATAATTCTATCATATTTGCCATGCTTAAGGAAACCCTTTTGCGACTGGTTAATTTATAGTTTTAGGCCACAATTAAACCTAAAATTACCCACCAAATAAAAGCGACTTCAGGCAGGAAAAAAGTGAAATCTAAAAAATTATGTATTAGAAATACAGTAGTTGCGGCAAGTAAGCAAACAGCCTGATTATTATAAAGTGATTGTTTTAAGTCAATAAAACGGGATTTAATAACAACATATACTAACCAAACAAAAGAAAACAAGCCCAACAGGCCCATTTCAGCCCAGATTTGCAAATAAGAATTGTGGGCATAGCGGCTCATATTTAGGTTAAAATTACCCAAGCCTACTCCGGCCAAAGGATGGGCTTTTATTATTTCTAAAGTTTCCTTCCAATAACTTAATCTCATCAGTATAGAGAATACTGGATGAACATGCTCTCTTTGTGCCATAGAGCGCCAGGTGAAAATAATAACGATTAAAATAAATAATCCTATAAGGCTAAAAAAATGTTTCTTTTTTAATTTTTCTCGGGCGCCGAAAAAAATAAGTAAAGCACAAAACAGGCTCAAGAAAGCCCCCAGGGACATTGTAAGAAACAAAGCAAAAAATACCGGAAGAACCAGCCAAACCTTGTCTTTGTTAATCAGAGCCAGCGGAATAATCATGGCCAGATATCCGCCTAAAATACCCGGGGTAACAAATGGCGCAAAAACCCTTTTACTTTGAAGATAATCTAAAGCGAATGGAAATGAAAACCCATTATTTGATAGATAACTTAATACGTGCCCGAAACCGAAAAAATATTGATATATTGCCAGGAGACTGACAACTAAGCCTGAGAGGATAATTGTTTGTATGGTCAACGATTTATCTTTCTCTGATAAAGAAGCGGCTACCAAAAATAAAAGTATCATGCTTATATATTTATAGAGTTCCCATAAGCTATTTAATTTATTTTGAGAAAAAACTAACGATATAGCCAACGCCAGAATAAATAAAATAATAGGATATAACATTGATTGGAGCTTCGAAAATGAAAATTTCTTATAAATCAAATATATACCAAAAAAACATAACAACCCCGCGGAATAAATAAGCTCTAGATATGGGAAAGCTAACGAGGAAATAAACGGACAGCTAAAGATTAATATTAAAAAAATCAAAACCATTAGATCAAGCTCCATTCCGTTTTGAAATAATAAGATCGACACCATCAATATCTGCAAATCCGACATCTATGGGATTATTCTTATAATTAGAAAAAATAACCCCTGGCATATCTCCGACGACTTTATAAGGATCTGTATCCGGATAACTTAAAACATTAATATATATTTTCCCAATATTGACAGGTACATAAATACTATAATTTCCCGGATGAGAAATAAATTTATGGTTAATATCCGGAGGTAAATAAACCTTACGATGATTTTCCGGGGTTTCCACTGCTACAGCAAGTAGGTCGCCAATATAATTCTCTTGTATAATCCTCCCCGACACCTGAACAACCTGACCTTTATAATAATCCATTAATTTTTTCCGTTTCTTTAGATGGACATCTATCTTAATCTTGTCTTTCTGCGGATCAACAACTATTAAATCAGAAACAAAATAAGCATCTGACCCCTTCTTTATAGCACTATTAATAAGTGTACATTTTGCACTTACATAAAAACTACCGGCGATCTTCGGCACATAAATACAATATTTTCCCGGCACGCTTTTAATAACACAAGGCTTATTCTCCGGCCGAGGGAATTCCAATCTTAATTTTTTTCGCCAATATACCAAAATATCTCCTCCCTTATAATCATCATAAAAAACATTTCCACATACTTTAACCATATTTCTATCCAAAGATGAATAAAATCTAAAGGAATATACAGAAGATGCCAGAGCAATAACAACCAAAAGATATAAGACTAATTTTTTATTCAGGCTTAACCTCCTTTTCTACGTAAACTAATTTTCATAGATCTTTAAAAATTAAACTTTATCCTAATATTTTCTATACAAATAAATAGGGGTATCCGGAAATTTTTTTAGAAATTCTATCTTTTTACTCAAAATAAAATTTTTTTCTTTTTCCGGATCAATTAACAAAACAAGCCCAGTAAGAGCAGAATTGTAAAACTCTTCTTCAATAATTTTAAAGGTTATCGGATCATAAACTTCCTTAAACTCTTTAACCGGATACATTGTTATACTATTAGCCAAATAGGCTCTTAGCCTTCTTATTATTTTATTATCATTCATATCCCCTGAATAAAAGACATGCTGAATCCCGGTTTCTTTAATATAAACTTTTAGCCAAACAACAGCTTCATCTATTTCTTCCTCTTGTTTTACTGTAATGCTTTCAGCGATAACCCTAGGTTGTTTTTGAAGTGCAGTTATTCTGTTAATAAGCACCCCTGTTAAAATAACGGCCATAAAAATTATGACAATAATTTTTAACTTTTTACTTAAAACATGGTTATTAAACATTCCTGCAATTATAAAAGCCATAAAAGGAACCAGGGGAACAATATATCGAAAAGCATAGGAAACTTGCTTTAAGATTAAAAATTGGATACCCGCGGAAATAATGAAAAAAATCCCGAAACAAACTAACGAGATTGTAATGGGGAAACAGCGTTTTTTTGAGAGCATGAGGATAAATCCAAAAGGAAACAAGAAAAATAAAGGATGAAGAAATATCGCAGGAATAAAATTTTTTAATTCAGCCAGTGGCATGATACTGCTTGGAGACGTCGGCCCCGGCAAAGCAACACTTACAAAAAATGGGTAAATCAAAGGATGCCCCAACAGGAAAAAATTCAAAAAAACCCAGATAAGTAAAGGTACAGGTAAAATGAATGCATAGTATATTTTTTTCTCTTTCAACAAAAGAAATAACATTATAAAAATATATAACACTCCCTCCTGTCGAATAAGCGGCAATAAAGAAACTAATAAAACCGAACTCAAATATTTCTCTAAATAAAAGCAGTGGAAAGCTAAAACTAGAGTGAAACAAAATAAAATTTCTGGAGAGGCAGATATGGAAAGTAAAAAAAACAAAGGGAATGTTAATACAAGCAATATGGCTACGGCGGCTGTAAAATCACTATAACCAATTTTTTTTATCAATTTATAAAGAATCACAAGAATGCCAACAGAGAATATAGAGTTTAATACTTTTAAAGAAAACAGGCCCAACGGAATGATATAAATAAATCCGGCGGAAATCATTGAATAGATAGGTTTTGCATTAGGATTAAGGAATACCAGAGGATTGCGAAGAGCATTTTCGGCATAAATAAGCCGTGAGGTCTCAGCTAAAGAAAATAAAATATACCGGTCTATCTGTGCTGCTCGTAAAGAAGAAGCAACAAACCAATCAAATATTAAAAATATTATGAAAATCAAAAGAAAAGAAATTGTGAAATAGCCTGGCATGTTAAGCCAGTAACAAAGTGACTTAAACCAACTATGCGATCTATTTTTCATTATTATTTTTAAATACCGATCTTAAAATGTAAAATGTCAAAAAATGCTCCTTTTTTTGAATAAATAAACCGTGATGCCGTTAAATTTTCTTTTCGTCTCCATTATATATTTTTTATCAAGCCAGTTAAGCGTATATACTTCAGGTATACTCGCCTCATCAAACTTCCACTTTGAAAATACCAAGAAAACTCTATCATTATTGATTTCATAATTGCCTAAAGGAACGTACTCGCTTTGTAAATTCGTATTCCGCATCATATATTTATATAATTGCGCGGAGTCTTCCAATTTCTCACAACTTATAATATATTGCTTATTGGTTATTCTTTCCGGATAATCCTTAAAAATGTCTGATGATTTATTAAAATAGAAATCAAAATAATATTCAAAAGGCAGAGCTGTATTTCGGCAAGTATGTAATATTATGTCATTTTTTTCTAAAGATTTGTTTATATAAGCAGCTGCTTCTCTTATTGCTTTCTTAGTGGGTACGGCTATAACATCAAAAGGAAGAATGTCGCGATAATAATTGCTTAAACTAAATATTGATAATACCGAAATGGAAGCTATCAATAAAATTTTAATGATCTTTTTGTTAACCTTCCAAATAGCAAAGGCAATTATTATACAAAAAAACGGTAATATTGGAGCAAAATATCTATCCAAATAATAAGAAACTGAAGTTATTTTAGCAATAAAAAATACAATAAGAGGAGGCAACAATGTAACTAATAATACTATTTTTCCACTTTCTTTCTTAACCAACTGATATATTCCTCTAAAAAATAATATTAAAAATAAAAATATGCCTGCTGGGTAGATAAAACCCGGAGCATTATATCCTAAGGTAAGATCCTTGAATAAATGATAAAAACTCTTCCATGTAGGCACAGGTATATACCCTGTTGTCCGCTCGAAATAAAAATTATCTTTTGCGAATAGAAGATTGCTTCCTGAAAAAACCGAATAAAAACATGGAATAGCAATAATCACCACTATTAAATTACATAAAATTATTTTCCTATAAATTCCTCTCCCTTCCCTTACCTTAGCAATAACAATAATATTTTCTATCAAGAATAGAATCCACATTATAGGATGTGTGTATATATTTATTACATTAAATAAAATATAAAAATAGGCAGGATGCCCCCCTTTAACCAAGCGCATAAAACAATAAAAAGTTACTATGCTACTAAATATTAAAAATGAATAGGCAACTGCTTCTTGCGAATAATATATCTGCAGGGGAGAAACGGTAAGTAAAAAAGCACTTATAATTCCAACATCCTTATTAAACATTAAAGCGGCTAATTTATATATAAAAAATATTGCCACTATTGCTAGGATAACCGAAGGTAACCGAAGCATCCATTCATGCATATATGGATAAAAATATCTCCAATAAGAAATAAATATTTTATAACCTATAATTGGATTATGGAGTGTTAATATTTTGGAGGCACCTAGTATATTTACAGAATCAAGCACCACATCTGCCTCATCAAACCACAGGCTTCTATTGCTCAATTGATACAATCTTAACGGTAGTCCTATAAAAAACATCAGGCTGAATAAAAATAACTCAATCCTATACTTATTATAGATTTTGTTATAAAAAATATTTTTAATTTGAAACATACGTATCATATTATTTTAGATGATATCTGGAAACGGCGAAAAGCTTGGCTATTTTAAAAAAGATAAAGATATTTTCTCTGAATATGAACATCGTAATCCTGATTATGTTTCGAAACTTGAAATAGAACTCCCTGTTGGCCCTATAGCAAAGCTTTAGTAACTCTTCTTCAGAAAAAAAACATTTCTTATTGAGCTTTCCTAATTCTGAACCCGGCTCCAACCGTAAAGGATGGAAATTGACAAGATGGGGCTGTAGATCTAATGCAAAATTAATATTTTCACGAATAGTGTCTTTTGTCTCCGATGGAAAACCAAGTATAAAATCAACGGAGGTCATAATGCCAAACTTATTTGCAATCTTAACTATATCTTTTAGTGCTTTTGGCTCCGCGGGATTCCGCCCAATTTCTTTCAAAAGAAGCGAGTTGGCAGATTGAAGTCCAAAGGTGAATAAATTACACCCTGCTTTTTTCATTAATTTAATGAGTGAATACGGATCGTCTTTTAAGGTAAGCGGGTGCAATAAACACATCCATCGTAAATTTCTATAACGTCTACTTATCAAAGAATTGCAAAATTCTCTAAGCCAGTTATTATCTATACCGAATACATCGTCTTGAAAAATAATATACCTGATACCCTGCTTTGCCACAAGGATATCGATCTCCTTAAGGACATTTTCGACTGAACGGCTCCGGAAAATATTTTTCCACAAAAACGGCGAGCTACAAAAAGCACACTTAAACAAGCATCCCCTGGAAGTAATCATGGGGGCAAAGGGTTTCCTCATAGGCAACACAGAATAATCATAATACAAACCAAGGTCTACTTTTTGCCACGCAGGAAAAGGAATAGAATCCAAATTATTAATTAACTCTCTTTCTTTATTATAATTAATAACACCGTTTTTTTTATAAACAATGCCATCAACTTCCTCAATTCTTTTCTTTCCCTGCATATAATCCATGATCTCGGTAATAGTAAGCTCTCCTTCTCCGCGGCAAACAATATCACACCCATTATTTAAAAAATCTTCATAGCATAAATAACCCGGCCCCCCTACAACAATATTCTTTTTTGAACATTTTTCTTTTATGGCTTTTATATATTCTATCACTTTATCTTTTACTAACAATTGAGCATAGAACCCAACAAAAAGATAGTCATTAGTGTTAATACGGTTAATTAAATCTTCTACAGAAAAGCTATCTGTTGACTGATCTAAAAAATCACACCCTATTCCCCTGGATTCTATAGTTGAAAATATATACAATGGCCCAAGTAAGGGCCTGCGTTGTATATACTTAAATTTAAATCTCCCTTCGGCCGAATAACTGAATTTATCCATTGCCAAGGATACTAATAATACTTTTTTCATATTTTAGTGGCATGCCTTAAATTAAAAAAGGCGTTCAGGCCCAAAAAAATCAACACCGGTATGCATACCGCAATCCCGAATTTACCGAAAGCCAATCCTATTCCTAAAGCAAGAAATGCAATTAACCGTACGGGTACTTTCTGCAAACTCAATAATATAAGAACAACTAACGGAAAAAGGCTGATAAGTAAATACGGATTTTTTATCTTAATTATATCGATGAAAATAAGCATGGTTAAGATAATAGATGCCACAATATAAGGAATAATATCTACCAACCTACATACCAGAGACCTATCAGTTAATCTTTCTTTAAAATTTGGATAATTAAAATGCAGCGGATTAACCAGAACGAGTATCATCAGTATAAAAAATATGATAAATTCATGCACCATACGCGGCAGATCTGAACCCAAAAAAAGCATTGTGCACGTCCTTGAGAAAGGGATAAGAAAAAATATGCATTTCCAACTTGCCTGACGAAATGGTGAACACTCTATCAGAAAATATGGGGCTAAAAAATGAACGGCGAAATAAAACCATGCGCTGAGGGCAAAAAGAT
>Ga0210019_1002755_pt1 | contig 16722 bp, 19 predicted proteins | sample CryGeyCG2114_020_2_FD_183969 | JGI IMG/M metagenome (GOLD analysis project Ga0210019, IMG submission 183969) | Groundwater microbial communities from aquifer - Crystal Geyser CG11_big_fil_rev_8/21/14_0.20 (SPAdes) (version 2) | ecosystem: Environmental > Aquatic > Deep subsurface > Groundwater ...
AAGATTAACGTGAGTTTTGCCAATTTGCGTGATCAGCCCAATACTAAGACGAGCAAGATATTATTTGTTCTGACCCGAGGCACGCAGGTGGAAATCCTGGAGAAAAATGGGGATTGGTCAAAAATACGCTCAAAACCGGAGCCTGGAGAGCAAGCCAGAACCGGCTGGCTAGCCAGCAAGCTTCTTGATTCTGAAATCAAATAATAAATTCAATCACCCAATTTTTTGCTGGCTTCAAGGATTGCGATTTTAAATTCTTCGTAGGTTTTGGTTACGGGAAACTGGGGAAATTCTTGCACAACGTTGTCGGGGGCGCGGAATAAAATGCCGACATCGGCTTCTTTCAGCATTCCTGTATCATTGTAGGAATCTCCGGCGGCGATGACTTTCAGGTTAAGCCCTTTCAATGCCGCCACTGCCTTGGTTTTCGCATCGGGAATCCGCAACCGGTAATCGGCGATCCTCCCGGTTTCATCCACTATCAGGTCATGGCAAAATAAAGTCGGGTGATTGAGTTGGGCCATCAAAGGCCCGGCGAACTGGCTAAAGGTATCAGACAGGATGATAACCTGAAATTCGCTTTGCAACCAGGATAAGAATTCTTTGGCTCCGGGAAGAGGAGCAATGCCCCCGATAACTTCCTTAATATCAGAAAGTTTAAGATTGTTTTCATTTAGAATTTTGAGACGCCCCCGCATCAGTTCATCATAGTCCGGAATATCCCGCGTAGTCAGGCGCAAATTCTTAATCCCGGTTTTTTCAGCGAAAGCGATCCAGATTTCAGGGACCAAGACTCCTTCCAGATCCAGACAGGTGACGATCATAAGAGGTATTTCCTTTATTTTATATTTACAAAAATATTAAACGGGTATTTGTTTTTTCTTTCTCAAATCCAGAATAAAATGCCATTCTTCGTTTCTGGTAAAGTGAGAGATTAAGGCATATACCAATAATCCGGCAGATATGCAAGCGGTCAGGGCAAACAGCCGGGTTGGCAGTGGGTCGCTGACATGAAAAAAGCTTTCCCGTGCAAGATATGTAATGACGCCCATGGCTATTGCCGCATAGGACATTTTAAGAGCCGAATGTAGTATTTTCCTTCCGCCCATCAGGCCAAGGCGTTTTCTTAAATGGTAGATCAAAAGCGCGACATTAAATAAGGCCGCCAGAGCCGTGGCCAGGGCCAGACCTCCGTGTTGCAGGGGACCCATCAAAATGAGATTCAAAACGGTGTTAAGAACCATGGCATAAATGCCAATTTTAGCTGGAGTTTTGGTGTCCTGTAGTGAATAGAAAGCGGGTGCGATAATTTTAATGCCTGAATAAGCGCAAAGGCCAAGGGAATAATAAAGCAGGGCAATGGCAGTACCATCGGTAGTAGAAGCCAAAAATTCACCCCGTTCCCACAATGAATTGATAATGGGTTCCCGAAGAATGATCAACCCCACCGTAGCGGGTATGGTTACAAAAAGAATGAGGCGGATGCTGAAACCCAATGTTTGCACCAGTTCTTTCAGGTTGCCTTTTGCGGCCTGGCTGGATAATGTCGGTAGAAGAGCCACCCCTAAGGCGACGGCAAATATTCCCAGGGGCAATTGTACCAGCCGGTTTCCATAATAAAGATATGAAATCGATCCGCCCGGCAACAGGGAAGCTATAAGAGTATCGATCATAATATTAACTTCATACACAGCCAATCCTAATACGACAGGCCCCATCAGGCGGGCAATTTTAACAACTTCCTCCTGTTTAAAATCAAGAAATTTCTCAAAGCGCATGCCTTTTTTCAGTAAAGCGGGGAGCTGAATTAAAAATTGTAGCGCTCCGCCAACCACTACACCGATGGCCAGCCCCATAATCGGCTCATCCATTAGCGGGGCAATGATGAGAATCGATGCGATCATGCTGATATTTTGTAAAATGGGGGCCGCCGCGGGAAGAGCGAAAACTTTCAGGCTATTTAATATTCCCATACAAAAGGCCGCCAGACCAATGAAGAAAAGGTAAGGGGCCATCCAGCGGGTCAGTCTAACCGTCAGTTCAAATTTCCCGGGTTCGTCCACAAATCCCGGAGCAAAAACCGTTATTACTGCAGGAGAAAAAATCAGGATCAGCAGGGATGCTGAGGCCAAAACAATGAAGAGAATATTGAACAGGTTGGCGGTCAATTTCCATGCGGCAGATTCGCCTTTGCGGGTCAAGGTCTCGGTAAAAACTGGTATGAATGCCGCTGTCACCGCACCTTCACCCAAAATTCTGCGTTGCATATTGGGGATTCTAAAGGCAACAAAAAAGGCGTCGGCAGATGCCGAAGAGCCAAATGCCATTGCAATAACCATATCACGCAGAAACCCGAAAACTCTCGACAAAAGGGTCATCCCGCTAACAGCACCTGCGGCTTTACTTACTTTTTCATTGCTTTCCATGAAGGGTGTCGGTCCAGGTGGGAATTATTGAACGCGCATACACGAGGTTTTACCGTGTGCAGTATAGCAAAGCTTGGGTGCAGGGCGAGAAAATATTCAATTGGGCTCCTATTAAGCGGTGATTTTAAGAGTTTCCAGTTGGCACCATGATATAATAGCTTAATAATAATGGATTTTTACCAGGATATTAAATGCCTAAAATTAGTGTCAGGACGAGAGATCAAAAAGTTTATGAAAAACTCGTTGAGGCTTATGAAAAGACGGTCATTATCCAGAAACAGAAACGATTGACCTACGGACGTTGGGATTTTGTTGTTTTTGGCCCTACGGATAAAAATGAAACAGTTCTTCTTGAAGGTTATGCTGAACAAGCTGTCATAAAAAGGGTTCCTATTTATATAGCAGAATTGGCACAGCCGGGACTCACCAATGTTAATGGTATTCCCATTGAAGAGTTCATCGAAGAAGATATTCCCGAGAAATACAAAGGGCTGGAAATTATTCACGTCGATCCTCTTCGTCCGCTAACCATAAAAAAAAGAAATACTCTTCCTGGAACCAGTCGCGCATCAGATCAAATTTGCAAGGATTATGAAAATGAGAATATTGCCATTATTCATTCCCCGCACGAGTCGGATTGGATGATAGCGGTTATGAAATATCTCAGTGAATGCGACCGCGCGTTTCCGGACCCTGTTCAGGAAACATTCTCCCGTAACTTTTCGCCTCACGGGGGATTTTTAACTTTGGAAAGACCCTCCTCAAGCCAACTTAATTGAGTCCAGGTAAAGGTTCTGTCAAGTAAAGTTTTCTTTTTCAAAAACGATGTAACCGGAATCGTTCATCCCCAGGTGTTGGTATGTGCGTTGCCCTGCATCGTTATTGTGCATGACATATAAACGCAGTGCTCTGACTTGAGGTTTTCTATATGGGTGAATAGGGAGCGAAATACCCCTTGTTTGCGGTACTCGGGGGTGACATAAACGCTTTGCATCCACCAGATAACTCCGTTGCGCCAGTCACTCCATTCATAAGTGATCATTGTTTGCCCGACAACTTTGCCAGAAGTTTCGGCAACAAAATAATGGCACTCCTCCCTTTTTAAAGCTTGTTCGATTCCTTGTTTCAGTACAACTGCGTCTAATCGCAAGGCTTCAGTTTCTTTTGCCAGAGCCTGATTATTTTCCACTAATATTTCAAGGTCATCCCTGTGGGCTTCACGGACGCTTATTTTCATGCGTTCAGAGTTCCTGAATGAAACGTTGCGCGTAAGAACGGATATTTTTTCCATTCAGCACATGGAACCGCCTTACTTTTTCAATTGTCTGATTGGAAAATCGTTTCAGGGGAATATGGATTATTTTTTTGCCATATTTTTTGGCAAGTCTCCGCCAGGTTAGTCGGGGGGCACAGGGTGCGATAACGGTGACATGTTTTTCTTTGGAATGAAAAAAAGCGGCCTCAAGAAGTTTTTCTTCGAGAGTTTCTGAAAAATGAAATCGCGGGTCCTGCCATATATCAGGAATAGGGCGGGGCGGGTAAATCATCATACATCCGCCATAAGTGGATCTGCCGATCCCCGGCCCGATCAGATCATCCATATATTCGGTGGCAAAAAAACATAGGGTCGACTCTTCATTGTGTTCAGCATACCAGGTTTGGCACCAGTTATATTTTTGCGGCTCAGGTTCGGGATCAAAAAGGAAGACAATTATTTCTACCTGTCCCCGGGAAGCAGGAATTTCTTTTACATAAATATCTCCCTCATACCAGTGGCGCAGGGTATCCCTGATATCTATTCCATCTTTGACAGAGGAAGTGAATTTTTCGGTCCGGGCCAGGTCCTGGCTCAATAGAAGTTTAGTTTGTTCACGCACATGGGTGTTCAGGTTTTCTATTTTCTCATCTTCCGGCGGCCAGGAGCACTGGCCATGGGGGTCCCAGTGGTGTTGCCATTTTTCCTGGGACTTGATATCCGGTTCAGGTTTTAAATTCAAAGTTCGCCATTCAAAATGGGTTTCCGATAAACGGTTTTTCATGATTAGCGGTTTGGCACCTTCTTCATTCGGCAGGGCCTGATCGATTCCCAACGAAAGGGTCTCAGGGAAGTTGTCGGAAGGCTCAAACGGATATTCCCGTGCCGCTTCTAAAACTGCAATGGCAAAGGGGTCTCCCCCGAATTGTTTGGCGGCATTTACCAGAGTATAAAGGTCTGGCAGAAGCCGAGACTCCATCAAAGTCAGGTTGCGAATGTATTGCAAAAGAATCTGAAAAGTCTTCGAAGTCAGATTGTGATAACGAATTTTGTGTTTTTTTACAAACAACTCGCGAGCCCGCAAAAGAATTTCTTTTACCCCGTCAACTGGAGCATTATTGTCCGACCGTAATTCCTGCCGTCTTTTTTCATATAAATAAGTCACATAAGGGAATTCTGTAAGCGCAAAAAACAAGGTTTGTTTATCGACTCCATGTAACACTGGCAGTCCTTCAGGCTTTTGAGAAGGAATGAACTCCAACCGCTCATCATAGGATTCCTTGACCCACGGCCAGTCTAAAATGGAGCAAATGAAAACAATATTGGAATATTCCAACTCTAGTTGATGAAGCTGATAGGCCATCCATCGTACTCGCCAAAAATGCTGGCTCTTATCCTTGGGACGCTTTTGAGCTAAGAGAAGGGTGCTGACGAATTTTTCGTAGTTTATCTGGCTCAAGGCAAAGCTGTCGGGGAAGTCGACACTTCTTTTTTCATAATTTCCCGTACTCCAGTCTATAAAATGACGCGGTATTCCTTCCTGCATGGCTACGCGCAGTCCCATGATTACAGGCTGGCTTGGGTCGATAGGCACATAGTTCATCCCCCCCTCTTGTTCCATCTGGCAACTGAGGGAAATGCTCGGGAGGATATTGATCCCTTCTTCAACTGTAGGCTTGAACTCAGACGGAAGCGCAACGGCCAGACAATCGCATTTTTGCGATAAAAGTTGATGGCGTATCTCCCGCGAAAAACTTCCACTGCCATGGATTACAGGGAGAAATTGAATCCGATCGCTGAGTTTAAGGACTTGACTCATTATTTTAAACCCTCAATATTCACTATCGGGGTGTAAGGGGTTGTCGCCATTGAAAAAGAAATCTCCCAGCCCCATCGGTAGCCTCTCTTGCCCTAAAGCCCTGCGATTTCTGGCGGCCAGAGAATCCAGATCAAGAGCTTCTTCGCCGAGAATTTTGCTGATAGCCTCTTGCCAGATGGTGTCTTTCGCCAGGGGATTATTTTTTTCCTGAGTGATTCGTTTCAGAGCATATTGCAGGATGTGGATTCCATCACGGGGCGAAAAATCCAGGCCTAACTGATGAGACTTTTGCAGGAAATCCACTGTCATTTGTAAAAGTTCCTCATCGGAAAAGGGGAGGTGGTAACGCAGTATAGCCAACTCATCCTGGTAACTGGGCATTGCCATCTGCAAGGTTGGTTGCAGGCGTGACAGGATATAATCGGGGATTTCGAAGGTGGACTCATCGTCATTCATGGTTACACAGGCGCGAAACTCACTGTGAGCATGAATTTGAATTCCAGCAATGATTGATTCTACATAGCGGCGGTGATCAAGGAGAGGGGCCAGCGAGGCCCAACTTTTCTCATTCATTCGATTGCCTTCATCGAGGATGCATATTCCGCCTTCTATCATGGCGCATACCAGAGGCGATGCGTGATAGGAAATTTTCCCCTGTTCTGAAAGGACGGGGGTGATCAAAAGGTCCTCAGGCCGGGTGTCACTGGTGCACTGGAATATATAAAGAGGCTGGTTGCGTTGATTTGCCGCAACCGTAGCCAAAGTGGTTTTCCCCGTTCCCGGCATTCCGGTAATTCTTGGTGAAAGGGGAAAGTCCTTTTCAGAAATCACCATCCAGCAGGCTTGAACTTGCTTTAGGACTTCTTCTTGACCAATCCACTCGGGACGGGTCGAATCGGGTTTGCTTAAATGGAGGGTGACTCCATCTACTTCAATTGATTTTTTTGTCATTGTATTTGTGTGTGATCCGCAGGTTTAAATGAAAACAGAATACTTAGACTTAAGGGCAACTGTCAAGCTGTACTCCGGAGAGACTCTATTGCTTTTAAGGCTATGCTTCTAATGATATAATGATAGTAACAAAATTTATGGAGGAGATAGAGTGGATAACCTGTTTTTAGCTTTGGGAGCATTTTTTGCTATAGGAATGATGATCTTGATGATCAAATACGCGAAATTTATCCATAATCAACCTAAAATGGAAGAGGAACGCCGCCAGGAACCAAAAGATGGTTCTTTGCCCAGGGATAATTCTTAATATGAATACTGATAGCCCACAAGCAACTGCTTTTTTCGCTGAATACATCAAACGGTTTTTATCTGAGAATAAGGCCGCCGATTATCTGGAAAAAGCTCTGTCTGATTGTGGGGTTGGATTGATGCCTCTGGTCGACCATTGCACCCTGAGAACGCTTGATGTCAATAAACGCGCTGAAGATCTTCTTTCTCGGGGTTTTTCCCAGGACCAGAACATGGGTGTTCTGGAATTTGACAACTGGTGGGCCAAAGTTTATAGAAAACCGGGTTACCCAACCTTATTTGTCGATCAAGCTTTTGAGGGCAAACGCGGCGAGCCCAGCCTGATACCGGAGTGGGTTCATACGCACGGCGATCAGCGTTTTCATCATATTGCTGTTTTGGTTGAAGACATTGAGCATGCCATCGAAAAATTGAAATCCCGGGGGATAGAATTTGCCGGGCAGATTGTGGGTGAACCCAATACCGATTTGCGGCAGATTTTTACCAAACCCGAAATTAAAAACGGCAAGGCCTTTACCGTTCTCGAACTCATAGAAAGGCATAATGGTTATCAAGGATTTTTACCTCCCCAGGCAGACGGTTTGATGGAATCCTCCCGTCTCTAGCAAACCTCAATGATTAGAAAAACCAAATCTGAAGTCATAGCTCCTTATTTAAGGGATGCCTCCAATTTTTCAGGAGGAAATGCCGAGGAAGTTGTTATTCCAGAAACTTCCGATGAATTGACTAATTTCCTGGAAAATGAAACCCGTCCTGTGACCATTGCCGGGGCGGGAACGGGCCTGACTGCCTCTCGTATCCCGTCCGAAGGTGTCATTATTTCACTGGAACGGTTGAACGAAATTGTAAAAATAGAAGAAGGCCTCATACGGGTTGGCCCTGCGGTCACCTTGAAGGAACTGCAAAGTTTTTTGCTTCCCACTGGCTGGTTTTATCCGCCTAACCCGACTGAAACATGGGCATCGCTGGGAGGCACTCTAGCGACCAATGCTTCCGGATCGCGGAGCTATAAATATGGAGTTACCCGTGATTATGTGGAAGAGGTTGAGTTGGTTTTGGTGGATGGCAGGAAAACAACACTTAAACGAAGATTGAAAATCAGCGAGCCACTCAAATTCGATGATGGCAGTCAAATCTTGTTTCCAGATGTTTCCTACCACAGTCCTGAATGTAAAAATGCCGCCGGATATTTCGTTCGTCCTGGCATGGACTGGCTGGATTTATTCATTGGTTCAGACGGTACGCTTGGAATTTTCACAAAAATTGTGTTGCGCTTGTTGCCCTGTCCTGCAGATTTTGTGAGTGGAATTTTATTTTTTAAAGAGGAGCGTGCCTGCTGGGAGTTGATTCCAAAAATAAAATCATTTAAAGGGCAAAGGATCAATCCTTGTTCTCTGGAATATTTTGATCATAATGCGCTGGAAAAGCTGAGAAGCAAACATGCAAGGATACCCAGTGATTCCCGGGCGGCTTTGTTTTTTGAACAGGATGTTCCTGAGTCAAAAGATTATGACTTGATAATGGAAAACTGGTTTGAATTTTTGAGTGAAGAAAATATCATGCTTGATGATTCCTGGTTCTCCCAGGATGCAAAAGATATTCAGAAGTTTCACGATTTCAGGCATGACATTCCGATTATTATTAATGAGGAAAACAGCCGCATAGGCAGAGTAAAGCTAGGTACGGATATGGCTGTTCCCGATAAATACTTTATGCCAATGATGGAGTTTTACCAGGAAATTCTGCGCGTGAACGGCCTGGACTACGTCATGTTTGGTCATTTGGGTGACAATCATTTGCATATAAACCTCCTGCCGCAAGTATCGCAAAAAGATCAGGCACAACAGGTTTATGATCAGATAGTAGATCAAATTTTAAAATGGCAAGGGACGGTATCCGCAGAGCATGGCATTGGAAAACTGAAAAAAAAATATTTCGCAAAAATGGTCGGACCAAATGGCTTGAGTGATTTAAAAAAAATTAAAGACTGCCTGGACCCAGGCAACCGGCTAGGTGCGGGAAACATTCTTTAAAATCCGTTTTTGCTCCCCTTTTTATTGACAGTGTGATGGCGTAAGGAGTAAAATTTTTCGGACTGTATGCGTTTCAGGTTATTCAAACTTCGCGAGGTTTGGAAACATGCTCGATTCATTCAAAAGTCTGGTTTTGAATTATTCCTACGAGCCACTCCAGTTTTGTAGTGCTCGCCACGCCATAATTATGGTTTTTGGCGGCAGGGCTGAGGAGTTGGATAGTGCCGGATATACCGTACACACTCCGTCTACCAGTTTCCAACTTCCTACCGTGATACGTGTTTTGAAAATGGTTCGACGCAAACGCAAAAAGACTTTATCCTTTAGCAAAAAAAATATTCTCAGAAGAGATAATTACACCTGCCAGTATTGTGGAACTTCGAATCACCCGCTTACGGTGGACCATGTGGTTCCCAAATCCAGAGGGGGTGGGACCAACTGGACAAACATAGTCGTCGCTTGTAAAACCTGCAATCTTAAAAAAGCTGACAGAACTCCTTTTGAAGTGGATATGAAATTGCGTAAACCCCCAAGAAAACCTGAATACCATTTCATTTCTTTTGTGATTCCCTCCGGGCCAGAATCTCATGTTGAAATCTGGCAAAAATACCTACCAGAAAATTCCGCAACCAAATCTGTGGCCTTTTAACCCAAGTAGTATACGGGTATACTAATAGGATTAGTCTAACTTTTGTTTAAATCAATCTTTTCGGTGAGTGGTCAAACGGATGGAAGCCAAATCCCTTGTTCAGATTATTTCTGAAGATGAGTTTTTACAGATTGTTCAGGAGCCCTCGGAACTGTTTTTCAAGGTCAGCGCATTATTATGTAAAAAAATAAAAAGTGGAAAGGAAGTATCCCGAAAGTTCTATTCCAGCCTGATTCAGGAAACAGAGTATCTTGAAAGCGTTCTTGATGAACATGGGGCGCGTGAAAATAAGACATGGTCTTTTTTCGCGGAATATATTGCCTGCATACGCAACCTCACCATTTCCGCATTTTATATAAAACATATTTTGGACAGGTACCCTTACTATAACCTTGGAGAATCAGACGACAAGGTACTTGTCTTTAATGAATCCGCAAACAAAGCTCTGGATTTTCTAAACGGGTCCATAATAGGTTTGAGGGCCGAGGTTGTTGCCACAGGGCAACTAAACGGATTGGTTATTAGCCCGGAGTCGATTTTAATGAACGAATTTTCCGATATAGAAAGCAATAAGCGACTGCCAAGGACTATTTTGGAAGACGAGGTTAAGGAGGAAAATGAAAGGGTTTTAGACCTCTGCCAAAAATATCGGAAAGTTGCGAAGATGATCAATGAAATAGGGTTTGAAAGAAGTGATAATCTTGAGGCTTTCCGCCATGTTATTCCCTCAAAACTGGACGAAAAACTGGTGCGCATGTTTAAGGAATTGGTGCATAGTGTTCAGTCTGAATTCGACACATATGTCAAGAACACCCGCATGGAACAAGCCCATCCGAGTTTAAAAAATTTGCGAGGGTATATTTCCATGCCCCTGCATCTTTTAGAGGTCGTCCTTTGGCTTTGTCATTTTTATGAACGCCATGAAGATAATATTCGTCATGGAGAGTGCAAACAGCAGATTTCAAAAATAGTTCAGAAAGAGGCTTTGTTAGGGCAAATTTTTAATTTTGGACTCCACTTCAGCAAATATTACCTGCAAGAAGGCGATGAGCTGGTTAAAGAGATTTTGAAGGAATTTGTGGAAACAGTAAGGGCGGAAGTCCCAATTCCACAGCCTTTAGGTTTTCATGCCAGACCTTCAACGTATATCTCTTTGATTGCCCGCCATTATGAAGGGGATTTGTACATGATTATTGATGATGAAAAATTCAGCGCTAAATCGGTTATGAGCCTTTTACAGGCAGGAGGGCTTTTGGCCGACAAAGGTTATCAGAAGGTGACTCTGGAGGGTTCGCGGCAAGCTATAAATGATGCCAAACTTTTGGCTCAGAATAATTATTGCGAAGAGGGGGAGTTTCCGCGTCAATTGAGCTACCTGCGACCAGATCAAGGCTAAGCCTGCATTTGCCATGAACGCAGAGAATGAAATATATAACATTGTAGACGAAAATGATTGCATAATAGGGCAGGCTAGCCGGAAGTATATCCATGAAAATAAATTGCTACACCGATCCGTTCATATTCTTGTTTTTAATTCCCGCAAAGAATTGTTTTTGCAAAAACGTGCATTTAGCAAGGATGAAAATCCTGGATTGTGGGACACTTCCTCCGCAGGCCATGTTGACGCGGGGGAATCCTATGAGGACTGCGCTCATCGCGAACTATGGGAAGAACTAAATATAAAGGCTGTTTTGAAAACTTTGATGAAACTACCTGCCTGTCAAGAAACTTATGGTGAGCATGTTCAAGTTTACACCTGTGTCACAGATGATGCGATTCAAGTCAATCAGGAAGAAATCAGTGAAGGGGCATTTTTTAATCTGGCCAAAATCCAGGAAGAGTTGTCCCTAAAGCCTGCCCAATTCACGTCCTCGTTTAAACTGCTTTTTAATCAATTTCTGATTAATGAAATTGAACACTAGGAAGAAATTTTAATGACACCCTTTGATATATTTGTTTGTGTTGTGCTGGGTTTGAGCCTGATTTTTTCTTTGATGAAAGGGTTTGTGCGAGAAATTTTCTCCCTTTTTGCTTATGTAGGCGGTTATTTAATGGCCGTTAAATACCAAACCAGTTTTGCCCAGGTTTTGATGGAGAGCATTCCCAGCAAGGCTATTGCTAAATTAATTGCCTTTGCGGCCATTTATATAATAACTGCGATAATTATTTCCCTCATGGGCAGGGTTGCCAAAGGAATGCTTTGGTCGGGAACCGACCTCTCAACTTTCGACAGGATTTTGGGAGGGATTGTGGGTCTGACCAAAGGGGTGGCCATTTTGGTCGCTTTCACTTTTCCGTTGCAGTTTTTTCCTGAGGTTGCCAAAAAGGTTACTGAAGATTCCTACACAGCGCCCTATCTGGCTAAGGTTTTAAACTTTGCCAGTCAGAATTCGGGGGCCTTGAATATCCGGGAAAAAATTTCAAGTTTTGATATGGAAGGGGCCAAAGGAAAATTTGAGGAAATAAAGGATTTAAAAAAGTTAAAGGAAACACTTGATGAATTGAAGGAAAATCTGCCGGACATCCAAAAACCTTTGGACCAATATTCGAAGGAAGATCAAAAAAAATTAGAGGAAATCCTGAAATCTGTTGATAAAAAGTAACCGGTTTAATGGATCAGATAAATAGAAATTAGATAAATGGACGATGACTACAAAAATAAATTTTAATGGTGAAATTCTGGACCATCTCAGTATTTCCGTTTTCGATCACGGTTTTTTATTTGGCGACAGTGTTTACGAAGTGGTGAGCACATTTAAAAACCAGCCTTGTTTTTTAAACAAACATCTTGATCGACTTTATGCTTCGGCGAAGGCGATTTCATTAAAGGTGCCACGCGACAAGGAATGGTTCCAGAGGGAGTTGAAAAATACACTGAGTGCGGCGGGCAATGATGAGTCCTACATAAGGATTATTGTTACCCGCGGGGTTGGCGAAGTAAATATTGATCCTTCATCATGTGAGCAACCGAATATAATATTGATGGTGATGGATGTGACCGAATATCCAAAATCCTGTTATGAAAAGGGAATTCAAGTTGCGTTAGTATCCATTAAAAGAAACCCGCGTGACTCCTTAAATCCAAACATTAAAACAGGCAATTATTTAAATAATGTTTTGGCGAAAATGGAGGCAAACAAGCTAGGGGCACAAGACGCTATAATGGTTAATCCTTGGGGTTATTTAACGGAAGGAACCACCAGCAACCTGTTCTTTGTTCGCGAAGGACACATTTTCACTCCTTCCCTGGAGTGTGGAATTCTCTCAGGAATTACCCGGGAAATGGTGATTCAACTTGCAAAAGAAAATGGGTTTCATATAGAAGAGGGGAAGTGGCCGGGTGAAGAACTTTTTAAAGCTGAAGAGATATTCCTGACCGGGACCCTTAAAAAAGTGATGCCAGTTTCACATCTGGATGGCCGACTTGTGGGGGCCGGAAAACCTGGGCCGATAACCCAAAAACTTCGGCGTCTTTATGATGATCTGATTACAGAGAAAGCATAATCCTTGTGTCTTTACTTGTAGGGTTGACAGGCGGGATTGGATCTGGAAAAAGTTTGGCGGCAAAATTTTTTGCGGAGCAAGGTGCTCACATCATTGATGCGGATCAATTATCCAGAGAGTTGGTCCAACCAGGACAGCCCGCACTGAAAGAAATTGTTTCTGCTTTTGGTGTTTTCATTCTTGATGAAACAGGTAATCTTGACCGGGAAAAGTTAGCTGAAATTATTTTTCAGAACCCTCAAAAAAAATCTACCTTGGAAGCAATTCTCCATCCCAGAATTATTGCAAAAGAAAGGGAGAAATATTCAAATATCAGCGCGGAAGACCCTTCTGCCATAGTCATCATAGATGCCGCCCTGTTGATCGAGTCCGGGAACTATAAGAATGTCGATAAGGTGATAGTGGTCAATTGCAGTGAAGAACACCAGGTTCAACGAATTCTAAGCCGGAATTCCCTAAACTCTGATCAGGCGGCCGCCCGAATCAAAAATCAGATGAGCCTAAAAGAAAAAATCAAATATGCGGACTTTATTTTAGATAATAATTCACAGCCACAGGACCTCAGACGCAATGTCCATGAGGTTTATACCAAGCTCATGGAAATTCAATAAGTAAAACATTTAGTTCCTGAACTTTAGTGCCGTTATTTTCTTTAGGAATAATATAACCGGATAAATAAAAAATGGCTGAAGATCAAGAGAAAGGGGCAGAACTTTCCACCGATGAGGCGGCCGAACTTGAACGCCTTTTAGATGAGACCGGGGGTGAAGCAGGGGCCGCGGTGGGGGGCCTGAAGGGAAAACTCCAGAAAATTCTTGCCAATAAAAAGCTTCTGATGATCCTTGCCGGGGGTTTTTTGCTCTTGATTGCAGGGGTAACATTTTTTTTGTTGCAGGGAAAAGAGGAGGCGGATGTAGTTCCTGTTGAGGAAAAGGCAGTCGAGGAAGCTTTAAAGGAAGAGGAAGAGGAGGTAAAGATTGCAAAAGTTAATATTTACAAGTTGGAACCTTTTTTTCTTCCTATACTTGACAATGGCAAGGAAACCGGCCAGTTCATATCTGTTTCAACAAATCTATTATTGAGCAATAGTGTTTTGGATAAGGAACTAGATAAGGTTCTCCCTCTAGTTAGAAAAAATATATATAACATTCTCAGGAGAAAAAGGCCCAGCGACTTCACTCTCAACCGCTCCCGGACCGAAGAGAGAATAAAAAAAGAAATCCTGACCGCATCGAACGCGTTGTTATTAAGTGGTACGGGAACAATCAATGATGTCTACTTCTCGCATTTTATGATCAAATAAAATTCCTCCCGCCTTGACTTGCACAATTAACGACCTATATTTGGAAAATAGATTTATTAATTGTTAGGGACTCAGTCATGCCTTCAACACCTTCTGTTAATCTGCAACAAATTTTGCAGATGGGAACACATACAGAAAAACTCCAGCACACTATCCAGAATTTGCCCAATGTTACCGCACAACAGGTTGATACCGAACGACAACGTACTGACGAGTTGAAGCGAAATGAGGTGCAAGATATGGATCCCTCATATTTTGTCGAGGAAACTGACCCTGAAACGCGGGCCAAAAAACGAATTAAAGTTAAAAAGAAAAACCTGCCTTCCGATGAAGAGGGTTCACCGGAACCACCCCTTCCTGAAGATCCTTTCCGAGGGACTTTAAATATAATTGCCTGACCCCGGGAAACCATCCCCAAAAACCTCTTAAATAGAGATAATCAAAAGCCTTATTGCGATAATCCCATGCTTGTAAATATTTTGATTGTGGAGGAGAAACAATCTGCCGATAAAGAAATTAACCCATAGTTTTTGGGACCGCAGAACACTCACTTTTTTCCAGAAACAGTATGCTTGAGAATTTATTTGTCACCGACAAGATGGTTCAGCCAGAAAAATTGGCTAATGTGGAAAATTTGAACAATCAGGTCATGAAAGTTCTGGCAGGGAAAAACTCCAATACTGCGACCTTGAAATTCATCAGTCAACTGCAGACCGGAAAAATTTTTGATGCGGTATTCACCGGAAATACTTCTGGGGGCAAGGGAATTTTAACTCTTGAGGGTAATCAACTCAATGTTGAACTCCCCAAAGTCTCCTCAATTGAAGGTAAAAATGGGCGCGGAGAGCCAACAAAAGTCCCCTTGGAAACAGGCCAGGCAATTAAGGTTCGTGTTGAAAATTCAGGAGCAAGGCCAGCTTTGAAAATCATTTCGCCCCAATCAAGGAAAGCACCGACACATTATGAGGAGACTAAAACCAGTCTGACCCACAGGGGGAAATCCATTTCCAGACAGTTTAGTTCTAAAGAAAATTTTCAAACGCATGAATCCCCGAACCGTGTGATAAATGCCCGTATTATCCAAGTATTGGATTCAAAGTCCATTATGGTTAGCACCGGCAATCAAAATATTGTAGTGCCTGTGGAAAATATTGAATCGCTCAAACCTGGGTTACAGGTCAGCATCTCATTGGGAAAAATGGAAAAGGGACAAACTCCCACTTTGATCCCAATTAATACCAGCAGTACAAAAAAGATAGATTTTACTTCCTTAAAACCTTATTTACCCACCCGCATGCCCATTGCAAAATTGGCGAACCTTCTGGCGAGTGAAATTCTTGATTCACCGGTGATGGAGGAGTTAAAAATCAAACCTGAAGTGGTCGCCAGCCTGCGAGGAACCCTGAAATTGCTCCTCCCGCGTGAGGGAAAGATCCCAAGTGAGAATCAGATCCGGCAACAAGTAGAATCATCGGGGATAAATTATGAGGCCAAGGTCCGGAAAGTTCTTGCATCGGGCCAATCATCCCGCAATATGTTGGCGAGTGACTTAAAGGGATTACTTCTGGAACTTTATCAGTCTGCCGAGAAGGCATCTCTTCGTTCATCTGAAAAAATATCAGGTCCGCTCGGAGAGTTTCGACAAACCATCAAGTTTGCTATCGATAATATAGAGCTTAATCAACTTTCTTCGCAAATTTCCAAGCAGGAAAACCAGCCACTTGTTATTCAAATTCCTAATCCTTTGAGTCCTGGCAATAAAACTATCCAGCTATATGTTCGTAAGGATTCATCAGGTGACGATGATGAAACCAAAAACAAACATAACAGCCACAATGTTGCATTTTTTCTGGACCTTTCTTTTCTTGGAAAAATTAAAATCAGCGCGCAGGTGGGCGCGGAACGCCTGTCGGTAAGGATTGATACGGAGTCTGAAGATGTGGCAAATTATATAAGGAGCAAAGCCAACGACTTTAAGGAAAAAATGAACGCGCACGAGATCGAAACTTCAGTGGAGTGCTGTGTTGCCGATAAAGTAAAGCCTATAAAAGATAGCCTCATTGAATTACTGGTAAGTCAAAACACATCATTGGTGAATATAGAGACATGAAACAAAACGGGACAAAAACCTCGGCTGTATCTCTTCAATATAATCGTGATGGTGACCACGCGCCTAAGGTGACTGCTAAAGGGCAGGGATGGGTCGCTGAGAAAATAATTGCGATGGCTCAGGAAAAAAACATACCAATCAAAAAAGATAAGGATTTGATCCAGTTGTTGGAGAAAATTGATGTTGGTCAGGAAATTCCAGAGTCATTGTATAAAGTAATTGCTGAGCTTCTGGCCTGGGTCTATCACCTGAATAGCGATTACCCGGAAAAACAAAAAGTCTTATAAAGTTTGGCACGAAGAAATATCCTGGAGGAGAGAAAGCCAAAAATTACCCCCAGGACCGTGATTTACCTTGACCTGT
>Ga0210019_1002756_pt1 | contig 16717 bp, 15 predicted proteins | sample CryGeyCG2114_020_2_FD_183969 | JGI IMG/M metagenome (GOLD analysis project Ga0210019, IMG submission 183969) | Groundwater microbial communities from aquifer - Crystal Geyser CG11_big_fil_rev_8/21/14_0.20 (SPAdes) (version 2) | ecosystem: Environmental > Aquatic > Deep subsurface > Groundwater ...
CAGCGGTTTATGATTATTTAATCAATTATTTCGGAGTTAATCAAACCGCCGATAATTTTCCCCAAGAGATGGCTTTGAGCTTTGAAAAAATTCAGGATTTACGTTACGGGGAAAATCCGCATCAGTCAGCGGCCTTCTATAAAGAAAAAGGCAAAACCAAAGGTATCATTAATCTCAGGCAGCTACAAGGCAAGGAGCTTTCTTTTAACAACATCCTTGACCTTAATTCTGCGGTGGAGTTAGCCAAAGAGTTTAAAGATCCGGCGGTGGTCATGGTTAAACATAATAATCCCTGCGGCGTAGCTGAAGATAAAGAGTTAGCTAAAGCTTATCTTGGCGCTTGGCAAACGGATAAACTGTCGGCCTTCGGCGGGATTGTAGCGTTAAACCGCCAGCTTGATCTTAAAACGGGACAGCTGATCGCCAAAAGCGGTTTTCTAGAATGCATTATCGCTCCAGGATTTGATCCGCAAGCACTAAAGTTATTTAAAGAAAAGAAAAATTTGCGCCTGTTGGAATTGAAAGATTGGGGTGCAGTCAGCGACCTGCAGATGAAACGGGTCAGCGGCGGTATGCTTTTAGAGACCAGTGATCCACTTACGCTGGATATTAATAACCTTAAAATGGTGACTAAGAAAAAACCCAGCCAGGCTCAAATGCAAAGTTTAATTTTTGCCTGGAAGGTGGCTAAACATGTAAAATCCAACGCGATTGTTCTGGCCCGCGGGACTAAGACGGTGGGTATCGGTGCCGGACAAATGTCCCGCGTAGATTCGGTAATGATTGCCAAAAACAAGTCTGCTAAACTTAGCCAGGGTTGTTGTTTGGCCTCCGATGCTTTCTTTCCTAAACCGGATGCGATATCTTGGGCGCATAAGGCCGGGGCCAAAGCCATAATTCAACCCGGGGGCTCGATTGCCGACCAGGAAATTATTGCTGCCTGCGATAAATATAAAATTGCGATGGTCACTACAGGTATCCGGCATTTCAAGCATTAATGTATGAATTATGCGGCAGTTAAGAACTACCTAGAATCTCTCGCCAATTACGAAAAAAACCTAAACTATTCTTATCAGGGGACACTAAAACTTAAGCGGATTCAGGATTTTCTGGAGCTGGTCGATAATCCTCAAGATTCATTACGGGTTATTCATGTCGCTGGGACTAAAGGCAAGGGTTCAACTTGCGCTTTGGTTGCCTATATACTGCGGCGTGCAGGTTTTTGCGTTGGGCTTTATACTTCCCCCCATTTAAATGATTTTAGAGAAAGGATTCACATCCTTGCTCCTTCGAGAAAAAGCCGCAGGAGGATCGCCCAAGATTTTGAAGGCATGATTTCTAAAGAATCTTTAACCAGCTTAGTCCGAGAGCTAAAGCCGATAGTTAATAAATATAACCGTTCTTCAAAAACCGGTCAGCTTTCTTTTTTTGAAGTATATACCACTCTGGCTTTTTTGTATTTTAAACGCCGTAAAGTAGATTTTGTGGTTTTAGAAACCGGCCTGGGCGGCCGGCTGGATGCAACTAATGCTGCAGATTCTTTGGTTTGCGGGATCGCCCCGCTTAGTTTCGAGCATGTAGAAAAATTAGGCCATATCCTGGCTAAGATTGCCGCCGAGAAAGCGGGTATTATTAAGCAACGCGGGGCAGTGGTAATCTCGGCTTCCCAGGCCAAAGAAGCTCAAGATGTAATCTATAATCAATGTAAGAAATTTCAAGCTAAGCTTTATGAGATAGGCAAGCAGATTAAATATTCTGATTCCGGGGAGGGCTTTTGGATCCGGGGCTTTAAAAATAAGTATAATAATTTACATTTAAATCTTTTGGGAACTCACCAGGCCGCTAATGCGGCTTTGGCGGTTGGCCTGGTGGAAGGCTTAAGTTTTCACGGGTTTAAGGTAACGGCCGATGCCATACGTCAAGGGCTTAAAGAGGCCCTTTGGCCGGGGAGATGCGAATTGATCCAAGAAAACCCGCTGATTGTTTTAGACGGCGCGCAAAACGCGGCTTCCGCGCAGGTATTAAGCAAAGCAATTAAGGATAATTTTAAATATCAAAGGCTTATTTTGGTTTTGGGAGTTTCTGCAGATAAGGATATTCCGGGAATTTGTAAACAATTGGGCCCTTTAGCTGATGAAGTTATCCTTACCCGGGCATCCTCTCCCCGGGCAATCGATCCGCTAAAATTAGCCGCATGTTTTAAGAGAAAACTATATTTGACTCAAAGCGTAAAAGAAGCTAAACTTTTAGCCGGAAACCTGGCCGGCAAAGGCGACCTGATTTTAGTCACGGGTTCATTATTTGTAGTGGGAGAATTTAGACATGTGGCAAGATAACCTGCAAGATACAATCGTGGCTATTTCCACCGCTCCCGGCGAAGGGGGGATTGGTATAGTGCGTTTGAGCGGCAAAGAGGCTTTAACGGTTGCCGGTAAAATATTCCTGAGCCCGGATAAAAAGAAACCGGCGCAGTTTAAAAGTTATACCATACATTATGGCAAGATTGTTGACCAGTATAAAGTTATTGATGAGGTTATCCTTACCGTGATGCGCGGCCCTAAATCTTATACCCGCCAGGATGTAGTGGAGATTAACTGCCACGGCGGTATGTTGCCTTTGCGCCAGATTCTGGATTTAACCCTCAAACATGGCTGCCGCCTGGCTTGCCCGGGTGAGTTTACTAAGCGGGCGTTTTTGAATGGCCGTCTTGATTTGGCTCAGGCCGAAGCGGTAATTGATATTATCCGCGCCAAGACCGACTCGGCGCTTAAAATAAGCTTGGCACAGTTAAGCGGCAAGCTGTCTTTCCAAATCAATAAGATCCGTCAGGAACTGCTGGGTATTTTAGTCAGCCTGGAGGCCAGCATTGATTTTCCCGAAGAGGGCATCCCGGAGCAGGATCTGACCAAGACCTCCCTTAGACTTACGGCTATCGATAATCAGTTAAACGCATTATTAAGCAGTGCTTTAGGCGGTAGAGTTTTGCGGGATGGCCTGCATGCAGTTATTTGCGGCAAGCCCAACGTGGGAAAATCATCACTTTTAAACGCTTTACTTAAAAAGGAACGCTCGATTGTCACTCCGGTTGCCGGAACTACCCGTGATACCATTGAGGAGGTAATTGATATAAAAGGTATCCCGGTTAGAATTGTGGATACTGCCGGAATTCTTAAACCGCGTAACCTGATTGAGCAGAAAGCAGTGAAACTGGCCCGGGGACAAATGAGTTTAGCGGACCTGATAATTGTTTTATTTGATTCAAGCCGTAAATTAGATCAAAAGGACTTAAAACTGATTAAGGCAGTAAAAAATAAGAAGGTTATTGCGGTAATCAACAAAATTGATTTAAAAGCGCGTATCGAAAAAGATGAAATTACTAAAGTTTTTCCGAAAGTAGTAAGGCTGGCGGCTAAATCAGGGAAAAACCTGAATTTCCTGGAGGATGCTATTTATGATTTTGTTTATCAGGGCAAGCTCGCCGGCCCGGAGTCTATGCTGGTAAGTAATTTAAGGCATATTCAAGCCCTGCGGGATGCCCAAAAACTGATTAGCCAGGCCCGGGTTATTTTGGCTGATAAGCTGCCGCTGGAATTAGTCAGTCAAAATTTAAAAGACGCCTGCGTTGATCTGGATAAGATTTTGGGTAAAGATTTTTCCGCGGATCTTTTAGCTAGAATCTTCGCGGACTTTTGTATCGGAAAGTAAAAAACGGCTTGCGCAAAGGCGGTTTTCATTAGATAATACCCTATGCAATTTATCAGTGATTATGGAATTTTTTAGATGAATAAAGTTAAAATCGAAAAAGCAGTACGCCAGATTTTAGAAGCAATCGGTGAGGATCCCCAAAGAAAGGATCTTTTAGAAACCCCGCGCCGCTTTGCGCAAATGTGTGAAGAGATATTTTCAGGGATTAAGCAGGACCCCCAAAAAGAGCTGGAGGTCATTTTAGAGCAAAAACACCATGAGATTATTTTACTGCGCGGCATACCATTGTATTCTGTTTGCGAACATCATCTTTTGCCTTTTTTAGGGAAAGCAAATATTGCCTATATACCTAAAAATGGACGGGTAACCGGATTAAGTAAACTGGCCAGGGTAGTAGATATTCTGGCTCGCCGGCCCCAGGTTCAGGAAAGATTGACTACGCAGATCGCCGAGATCGTGATGAACAAATTAAAGCCTTTAGGAGTAATGGTGGTGATTGAGGCAGAGCACTTGTGTATGTCGATGCGCGGGGTGAGAAAACCCGGGACGATGACGGTAACCAGCGCGGTGCGCGGGATTTTTAAAGAAAACGAGAAAACCCGCTCCGAAGCCCTGGCGCTCATGCGTCAATAATAGATAAAGGCACCTGGCGCTAATTGGTATCACCCAACGCTTAGAGGAATCACCCGACGCCTATAGGTATTGCGTCGGTGTGGCCTTGTGGCCATGCGCCGCTATCCGCTAGGTAGCGGAAAAGGGAGAATAACTTTGAAAAAAATTTCAGTATTATTATTCCTGGTTTGTTTTTTATCCGGCTGCGCCACTTATAAATTTCAGAAACCCGATGATTCTGCCCAGGGTTATTTGGCCTATTATGACGGTAAACCTATCGCAGAATATACGGTGGGTAAAGATAAATCCCTGCCGGATTTAACTTTGGCTAAAGAGCGTTTTAAGCGCCGCCGCGCCACCGTAGAGCGATATTATAAACAAACCGGCCAGATTCAGTCGCGCTTCAGGGGATACTTTTGGGAGCCGCCGGCAATGCTGGTAGGTTTTATCGGAGGAGTTTTACGCTGGCCGTTTATTGCCGTAGCAGATTATAAATACAACCACAATCCTGGATATAAAGCCAGGGTGGATAAGCAGGATGAAGAAAGAGAAGCCTTAGCGGCAGCGCGTGAAAGCAGCTTAAAGAAAGAGCTGAATGCTTATATTGCCAAAGATTTAGTTGAAGAATCCGGGGGCCAAGGCGTAATTGAAGAAGCGCTTTCTGAGGCTCAGCCTCAGCCGTCGGTTTCACCGCAAATCCAAGAGGCGGCAGTTAAAACCGAAGAGCCTGCAGTTATTCCTGAGCCGCCTTTACCGGCTGCTCCGGAGCCGGAGGTAATTCAAGAGGAGCCTGCGGCCAGAGCTGCTCTAGAAGTTGTTGAGCCGATAGAGGCGCCGGCAAAGGTTAAACCTTTAGCTGTGGAAAAATTACCGCCGGTCAAAAAAATATTGGCGATGCCGGTAGCAGTGATTACGGCCAAGCCGCTTAAGGGGGAATCTCCTCTTAAAGTGAAATTCTCAGCTTCCAAATCGATTGCCAAGTCCGCAAAAATTGTTGCTTATTCCTGGGATTTCGGTGACGGGGATACTTCCACTAAAAAAAATCCCGAAAATACTTATTGGAGCACTACTTTCGGTTCGCGTTGCTATACCATCACTCTTACCGTCAGGGATGCAATGGGCTCTGTCTCCAGCACTACCGCGACCATTGAAGTAATCACGCGCTAATTTAACTACTGCTTTCGGTTTTTTATAGGAGTAGTATTTTTAGCATGATTGAAGAAAGCATTGCAGCAGGCCGGTTAAAACCATATTCTAAGCGTGGAAAAATTAAGAATAATCATCCCTGTTTTTTTAATCCTGGTCATCGTGATCGTTTCTTTTTATCCCTGTCTGCAAAATAAGTTTACCAACTGGGATGATGATCTGTATGTCACTGACAATAAAACTATCCAGTCTGCCGGGCCGGCCAAGTTAAAAAATATTTTCACCACTTTATTTATCGCGCATTATCAGCCGGTAACCGTCCTTTCTTATGCCCTGGAGTATCATTTCTTTAAACTCGATCCGTTCTATTACCATTTAACCAACCTGATCCTGCATTTACTAAATTGCTTGCTGGTCTTTTGGTTAATTTACCTGCTCAGCAATAGCCTGCTGGTTGCCGCTTTAACCGCCGTCTTTTTTGGAATCCATCCTCTGCAGGCAGAATCCGTTGCCTGGATCAGCGAGAGAAAGAATCTTTTATATGCTTTTTTCTACTTAGGCGCAATGATCAGTTATATTTACTATTTAAGCCGGGCGAAAAAGTTAAAGTATTACATCTTTTGTCTGAGTTTGTTTATTTTATCGCTTTTGTCTAAGTCTGCGGCGGTAACTTTACCCCTGGTTTTGTTGGCCTTGGATTATTTTTACTCCCGCAAGCCCAAGCCTGCGGTTTTAACCGAAAAAGTTCCCTTTTTTGTTTTAGCATTAATCTTTGGAATGATTGCCCTGCGGGCATCGGAATTAGCGGGGACGATCAACATCATCGGCTCTTATCCTGCGCTGACCAGGCTAATGGGGATATGCGGAGACATTATTTTTTATCTGAACAAGCTGTTTCTCCCGCTTAAGCTTTCTGCGCTTTATCCCTATGTAGAAATTAAAGAAAATCCGTTCTACCCGTATGCCCTGATTACAGTAATCATTATTTTGGCCGGAGTGATCGCCTCAGGAAAGTATTCCAAGAAAATAATTTTCGGCAGCGGGCTTTTTTTGTTGACCATCTTTCCTGCGCTGCGGTTTTTACCGCTGCCGGAGGCGATTACTGCTGAACGCTACGTTTATTTGCCAGCCGTCGGGATATTTTTTTTATTGGCGCAAGGCTTTATTTGGTTGTATCAACGCCGGCCCAGGTTTCACCAGCTGATCAGGGTATGTTTAATTATCCTGCTGGGGGCAGTAATTACTTTTCTGGGGTGCTCCAGCTGGAAAAGAAGCCAGGTTTGGAAAGATAGCTTGAGTTTATGGAATGACGTGATAAAAAAGTATCCGAATATTGCTAAAGCTTATAATAATCGCGGAGAGGTTTTTCTAGTGCAAGGTGAATATGAACGCGCGCGTGCTGATTTTGAACAGGCCATCCAAAAAGGAACCCCGGTTCCGGACAATCTCCCCTACCGGTACTACTATATTAACTTAGGCGGTTCCTTACGGTCTTTAGGCCGCACTCAGGAGGCCATTGAGATATTTGAGCTCCTGATTCGAGAATCGGAAGAATACTCTAGCCCAACTAATCTCCGGAGGCAGGGGGCAGGTAATCAAAATAAAACAATTGACGCCAATCGTAGGCTTACCGCTGCCGGGGCATATTTTAATCTGGCGAGTATTCAGGATTCAGGAGGCGATAAAAATAAGGCGATAGCATTATATTCTAAGGCCATTGAATTTGATCCCCGCCTGCTTCAGGCTTACGATAATCTGGGCACTTTGTATGCCGGCTTGGGTAGAAAAGAAGAGGCCGAAGTAAATTTTATCAAGGCCATCGAAATAGATTCTACTTATACCCCCGCCTATATTAAGCTAGCCCGGCTTTACCAAATCCTTAACCGGCAAACAGAATTGATCACCTTATATAAAAAAGCGATTGACAATGATCTTGATTTCTTTAGCGCTTACTACAATATTGGTAATTTCTATACGGATGTCCAGAAAGATAAAGAAGCGATCAGATTGTACCGTCGGGCAGTTGCACTTAATCCTATCTCTAAAGAAGCCTGCCTGGGTTTAGGAAACGCATATTTAACCCTGGGTAAAAATAAAGCAGCAATAATCTGGTTAAAGAAAGCCTTGGAGCTGGATCCGGATTTAGCCGTAGCGCATAATAACCTTTCCCTGGCTTATTATTATGCTGCCGAATATGACTTAGCAATTAAGCATAGCGATCAAGCTAGTCAATTGGGTTATTCGGTCAGCCCGAAATTGCAAAAATTCCTCAAGCCATACAAAAGAGTGAATTTTTAGCTTAAAGTTATCGATCTAGGCTTCGGTATTGAATTGCCTCGGCAAGATGCTCGGCTTTGATATCCTGACTATTAGCTAAGTCACTGATCGTACGGCCTACTTTGAGTATTTTATCATAAGCCCTAGCCGATAAAGCCAGCTCTCTGATGGCCATGGCCACTAGTTTTTGAGCCTCTTGATCTAAGACACAGTATGTTTTGATTAGTTTGGTTGACATCTGAGCATTACAAAATATCCCAGTAGACTTAAATCTTTGCCGTTGAATTGTGCGGGCATTTTCCACGCGCTGCCTGATTGCTGCTGAAGATTCGGCATCCTGAGTATCCGATAACTCGGTGTATTTTACCGGAGGGACTTCAATATGCAGGTCGATTCTGTCAAGCAGCGGCCCGGAAATCTTGCCTAAATAATTTCTGATTTTTGTTTGGCTGCAGTGGCAGGTTTTCTGCGGGTTAAAATAATTACCGCAAGGGCAGGGATTAAGGGCTGCCGCTAAAATAAAGCAGGCCGGAAAAATCAGGGTTCTTTTGATGCGGCTGATACAAATTAAATTATCCTCCAGTGGTTGCCTGAGCGCTTCCAGGGCCTTACGGTTAAACTCCGGTAATTCATCCAGAAATAAAACTCCGTAATGAGAGAGGCTAATCTCTCCGGGTTTGGGTATGCTGCCGCCTCCGATTAAGGCCACATCTGAGATGCTGTGGTGCGGAGAGCGAAAGGGGCGGGTTCCGATCAGGCCATCCTGGTTTAACAGCGTACCGGCTACGGAGTGGATCTTGGTTATTTCCAAAATTTCCGGCAAGGAGAGTTTGGGCATGATGGTGGGGATTCTTCTGGCTAACATAGTTTTTCCGCTGCCGGGCGACCCCAGTAAAATAATATTGTGGCCTCCGGATACCGCCACCTCAAGGGCCCTTTTAGCAAAATATTGCCCTCTGACTTCGGAAAAATCTAAACTGTAATTTACGCTATTTTTAAGGATTTGATTAATTTCCAGCTTAAGAGGCTGCCGGCTGGCCGGGTCGGCTAAAAATTGCACTACTTCGTTTAAATTCTTGAGCGGCCAGGCTGATATTTCTGATATAATTGCCGCTTCTTTAGCATTTTCTTGCGGAAGTATAAGGTTTTTTACCGGCAGCTTGGCCAAAGTTAAGCTTATGGCCAGGATGCCGTGTACCGGCCGCAGTTGCCCATCCAGAGCTAATTCCCCTAGAAAAAAGTAGTTTTTGAGCGGTTCTTGATTAATTTGCCCGGTTGCCGCCAGAATACCCAAAGCGATAGCCAGATCAAAGCCAGCGCCCTCTTTTTTGATATCAGATGGGGCCAGGTTTACCGTGATTCTTTGGGCCGGCCACTGAAATCCCGAATTCTTGATCGCTGAGCGCACTCTTTCTTTGCTCTCCTTGATCGCTGCATCCGCCAGGCCGACCAGGTTTACCACGGGAAGGCCGTTGGCCACATCAATTTCGATTTCAACCGTATAGGCATCCAGGCCCAACAGACCGAAGCTATAAGTTTTAGAGATCATCACGATATCCTCCTGAACCAATAGACGGCTAATGATGGGTAATCTAACCGATTATTTAGTAAAATACCTTGCTTTTTAGTCGGAGGATTATATAATATAAGCTTATGAATAAAGATAGAATTAAGAACCCGGCGCTTATTCTGTTGTTAGGTGTGACTATCTTTAGCATGTTTAGCTATGTAGCTGAATTAAGGGCAAGGTTTAGCTTACAGGATAGTTTGACCGAGGCGCAAGGTAAAATCGCAGAATTAAGCCAAGAGAAGCGAAACTTATTGCAAGAGCTGGGGAAAGAAAAAAAGCTCAATCAACAGTTAGAAGTTAAGAATTTAACTTATGGGGTCTATTTAAAAGCAAGTAAAGACAGGTTGAGCCGTCTTTTCCGGGAAAATCAGCATACCCAGAATGAGCTCGAAGAGATAAACGCCAAGTTTACGGTTTTAAAGGCTGAGAACAGGGCGTTGATTGACAGCCATCAACGCAATTATCTGGAAAATGAACAGCTTAAATTCAAGCTTGGTTCAGTGGTTGAATTAAAAAAGCAAATTCGGGTATTAAGGTCTAAAAAATCCAAAGCTTCCCAGCCGGATACGAAAGGAAACCAGGGGTTTATGATCAAAAACGGCCGCTCTACCCTGGATAAAATTAAAATTGAAGTAGTCCCGAACCCGCATGGATCTCATGCGGCAGGCGGCCACTAAAAATAATGAACGATTTTTTTATTCAAATATTTCGTAATAAGATCCTGATGACCACAATTTCGGCCTGGTTAATCGCCCAGACGATCAAAGTGATGATCGGGGTATTCCGTAAAAAGAAGTTTGATTTCCGTTTATTTATCGGAAGCGGCGGGATGCCTTCTTCGCATGCTGCCGGTGCCGCATGTTTATCGACCAGTATCGGCTTAGAATGCGGGTTTGACAGCGTTTATTTTGCTTTAGCATTTGCTTTTACGGTCGTGGTAATGTTTGATGCCCAGGGGGTACGCCGCTCTACGGGCAAACAAGCAAGTATTTTAAACACGATTATGGAAGATATTTACTGGCGGGGTAAGATCCAGCAGATGCGTTTGCGGGAGCTAATCGGCCATACGCCGGTAGAAGTAATTATAGGGCTTTTATTAGGTATCGCAATTGCCATGGTGTCTGGAGCCAGGTAAAACCAATAGGGGGTTCATGTGAGAAAAAGAATTATAATTATCGCTGTAGCACTTTTGGCAGTTGTCGGCATCATTGTTTTTCTAAGCAGCAAAAAGATAAATAAGGTGGCCGGGGCCCCCGGTAGTTCATCGGCCCGCGCTGTTTTGGCTCAAGCCAGGGCGCTTGAGGCTAAAGGGAACCTTTTAGAGTCCAAATCATTGTACCAGAAGCTGGTCAATGATTTTCCGCAATCTCCGGAGGTAGTGGATTGGCAGAAAAAAGTAGAAAATATCAATATTAAATTGTTATTCTCGCCGGTGGCTACTCCCAAAAGCATAATTTATCAAATCCGCCCCGGGGATACTTTGGATAAGATCGCCCGTAACCATAAAACTACCACCGAATTGATTATGAAAAGTAATAATATTAATAACGCGTTGATTATGCCCGGACGCCAAATTAAAATCTGGAATGCGCCTTTTAATATCCTGGTAGACAAATCCCAGAATATATTATTGCTTAAAGATAACGAGGAGATTCTTAAAACTTATCTTGTATCTACAGGAAAAGATAATTGTACACCTGCCGGTACCTTTAAAATCGTGAATAAGCTGGCTAACCCCACTTGGTTTAAGGCCGGGGCAATTGTGCCGCCGCAAAGCAGCGAGAATGTCTTAGGTACCCGTTGGATGGGGTTTAACCTGGCCGGTTACGGCATTCACGGGACGACCGAACCCAAAGATCTGGGTAAACAAGTGACCCAGGGATGTGTCCGCCTGAGCAATGCCGATGTTGAGGAGCTCTATAGCATTATCCCGGTGGGCACCGAAGTTACCGTAATCGAATAATACCTATGGCCGGACTGGATTTTGAAAAACCGATTGTTGAGTTAGAGAGAAAAATTCAAGAGCTCAAATCTTTTATGACGGAGAAAAAGATTGATCTGTCGGCTGAGATTAAAAAGCTTGATGATAAGCTGGAGCATTTAAAAAAAGATACTTATGTCAATCTTTCCGCCTGGCAGAAGGTGCAGTTGGCCCGCCATCCTTTACGTCCGTATACCCTGGATTACATCGGCTTGATCATGTCGGATTTCGTGGAGCTGCACGGTGACCGGCTTTTTAGCGATGACAAAGCGATGATTTGCGGCTTGGCCAAGCTGGACAAAAGAAAGGTGATGGTCATCGGGCATCAAAAAGGCCGGGACACCAAAGAAAATTTAAAACGTAATTTTGGCTGCGCGCACCCTGAAGGTTATCGCAAAGCCTTGCGGGTTATGCAGATGGCTGAGGAATTCAACCTGCCGGTTGTGATTTTCATTGATACACCGGGAGCCTATCCGGGTATTGGGGCTGAGGAGCGCGGGCAATCTCACGCTATCGCGCTTAATTTGCGGGAGATGATGAGTTTTGTGGTACCGATTGTGGCAATTGTCATCGGAGAGGGCGGTTCCGGAGGAGCACTAGGGGTAGGGGTAGCCGACCGTTTGTCAGTTTTAGAAAATTCGTATTATTCAGTTATCTCTCCGGAAGGTTGTGCGGCAATTCTTTGGAAGGACGGTGCCCGGGCCCCCCAGGCCGCCGAGGTTTTAAAGCTTACCGCGCCCGATCTTTTAAAGATGGGCCTGATCGATGAAGTAATTCCTGAACCCTTAGGCGGGGCGCATCGCGACCCGCAAAAAATCGCCTCCAGCGTTAAAGAAGTGCTTTTAAGAAACCTTAAGGAATTGGAATCCTTGGATAAAGAAGAGCTGCTTAAATCAAGATATAAGAAATTCAGAGCGATGGGTGTTACCGGATGATTGACCAGGAGCTAATTTTATTAGGCCTGTTGCGTCAGGGCCCCAAGCATGGTTATGAAATCAAAATTAAAGTTCGCGAAATCCTCTCTTTGTTCGCCGGAGTCCAGCTAAAATCAATCTATTACCCTTTACAAATCCTAGAAAAAAAAGGCCTGCTGACCAAACGTGCCGTTAAAAAAGGTAAAAGGCCGCAGCGCCTGGTTTATTGCCTTACTCCCGGCGGGAAAGAACGCTTTGAGGCGTTGCTTAACAAGAACCTCTTGGATTTTAAGCGGCCGCAGTTTACTCTGGACTTAAGCTTGTATTTCCTGGGTTTTATGAAACCGGCTCAAGCCCGGCGCAGGCTCAAGAAAAGATTAGAAATTTTAGATAAGATCTTATCCGGCATCGAGGAGATGTTTGGCTCCAAGGCATTAAAGAATTCCCTCCCCCTGCTGCGGATTATGGAGCATAATCTTTGTTTATTGCGTGCGGAATCCGGATTTCTCGGTTCACTCCTTAAAAAACTGTAAACGTTTGTAAACAGATATCGGGGAGAATTAGCAATTAATTTTCTTGACAAAATAGCTTGTCTTGGCTAAAATTATATAGTAAAATTTTACTATATAAAAACAGCTTTTAACTTAAAAAAAATAAGTATGGTCTGGGAGACTGAAACAGAAAATAAATTTAAAGTTCTAATTTCCAAGATCCCTGTCTTCCACCGGCGGATTACAGAATCAGTGGTTCGGCGCCAAGCCGAACAGGTCGCCACCAAGCGTAACGCGGGCCAGGTGCAGGAGCAGGATGTCGTGGCGGCTTTTTTTTCGGATGTCCCTTCGCCATTTTATAGCATGATGGTCCGTCTGCTTGGGCAAAACGGGTTCGATTATAAAAAGTACGGTTTTCCAAAAAACATAAAAAAATAATGCGTATTGCGGTGATTGGCGCCGGGGCCATCGGCTGTTTAGTCGCAGGCTATCTTAAAGAAAAAGGCGAAGAGGTAACTTTAGTCGGGCATGATCCAGCCGTTAAAGCGATCCATGAGCATGGTATCGCTATCTCCGGGGTCAGGGGAGATTCCTTGGTGCGGGCCGGCATTACCGACACCTTAAATTATGCTCCGGATTTAGTAATCCTAACCACTAAAACACAAGATATCGATTCGGCATTGACCGTTAGCTCCCCTTTAATCCAGAATTCTGTGCTGCTTACTACGCAAAATGGCATTCGGGCAGACAAAATAGCGGCTAAATACCTGCCGGCTGAGAAAATTCTTTCAAGCATCGTGATGTTCGGCGCTACTTATCTTGAACCCGGCAAAGTGGTGCATAATTTTGAAGGCAGCTGGATCCTGGGGAGTATTTTTAACCCCCGGCCTACCGAACCACTGATTGCTTTAAGCCTGATTCTGGATAAAGCATTCCCGGCGGTCATCAGCCAGGAGATGCTGGGAATGAAATATCTGAAGATTTTTGTTAATGCTAATAATTGCCTGCCGGCAATTCTTGGTAAGAGTATGCAGGAAGTTTTCAGCGACTTGACCGTCAGCCGGATTAGTATTGCTATTTGGAAAGAGGCTTTTGAGGTTTTTGATAAAATCGGAATAAACTTAGTTTCTCTCCCCGGGTTTCCGGTTGAAAATCTCACTAAATTTACTAGCATGCCCAGCGTTCATGCCGCAGAGATATTTTCAGGGCTAATGAAAAATTTAAGCAAGGACCCGTTGTACGGTTCGATATTACAGAGTATCCTGCGCGGTAAACTTTCCGAGATCGATTATATTAACGGAGAATTCGTGCGCCTGGCTGAAGAAAATAATCTGCAGGCTCCTTTGAACAAAATTTTAGTGGAGATGGTGCATGAGGTGGAAACCAACCGCTATTTTTTTAGCAAAGAAGAGTTGATTCAGCGAACCAGGGAGTTAATTTAATGGCTAAGGTCAATACCCCTTTTCCCCGATTAAAACTTATGGTGACCCAGGTTTTGGGTGAGTGTTATCATGGTTATAAAATCGGCGATCAGATTATTTTGGAAGATTTTACGCACGGGCCTGAGCATTTTTGTTTAGGATTAGCGCATGCTTTGTTCCCGGTGATCTACGCTTTAAGCTTTGGCGCAAAATTCGGGTTTAGGGATAATCAGCGTTCATTGCTGGTTACCTGTCCGGACGGAGGCAAGCTAGAGTTTAAAGCGGAGATTTTAGATAAACAGGGAAAGCTTGAGGTTATCCCGCGCGACCCGGAGCATAAGGGGCCCCGTCCTAAAAAAATGGTTTTAGAGGTTGTGCAAGCCAAGGGCAAATGTACTTTTGGTTATAAAGTCGGGGACAAATGGGAAACGCCAGGGTTAAAATGCATCCCGGGTTTTTGCGGAGCGGCATTTCACACTGTTTTTCCGGCCCTGTTTGCTTTAAATTTCGGCGCCAAATTTTTCTTTATGCCTAATCCGGATTCAATTGATACGGTTACCTGTCCGGACGGAGGCAATATTGTTTTCAAGGTGACGAGAAAAGAGGAAGATAAGAATAAGCTGTAAGCTCTAAGCTTAAAACTTATAGCTTACAGCTAATTTTTCAGATCTGGAGTTTAAATAAATATGGAAAAAAGACGAGTAGTGGTTACCGGTATCGGGGTGATTTCGCCTAACGGTATCGGAAAAAAGAATGCCTGGGAAGGTTTTTCCCAAGGTAAATCCGGAGTCCGCTTGGTTGATGGTTTTGATGTTTCGGTTTTTAATACTAAGATTGCCGCCGAAGTCAGGGATTTTGATCCTTTTAAATTAGGTTTAAGCCATGAAGAGGCTATGCGCATGGACCGTTATGTGCAATTCGGGGTAGCCGCCGGTAAAATGGCGGTTGAAGACAGCCGGCTAAACTTTACCAATGAAGACCCGCAGCGGATCGGGGTTTGTTTGGCCAATGCCATCTGCGGCACAAAATACATGGAAGAGGAGTTTGCCTTGGTCACCGATGACGGCAAAAAACCTATAAATCCCAGCCTGGTGCGCCCGGACCTATATGATGCGGCGATGTTTAATACTCCCTCTATAGAGTTGAGCGCGCGTTTTGGTTTAAAAGGAATCTGTAACACTATTTCTACCGGCTGCACCGCAGGAACTGACTCACTGGGATATGGCTTAGAGATTATTCAAGACGCAGAACAAGATGTAATGATCTGCGGAGCGGCAGAAGCGCCGCTTACCCCGATTACCTTCGGGGCTTTTGATGTGGTCAATGTTTTAAGCGTCCATAATGATGAACCGGCGAAGGCCTCGCGGCCTTTTGATAATAAGCGCGATGGGTTTGTGCTTGGAGAAGGCGCCGGAATCCTGATCTTAGAGGAATTAAACCATGCTTTAAAACGCAATACGCCGATCTACTGCGAAGTTTTAGGTTTTGGCACCAGTTGTAACGCTTTTCACATGACCGACCTGCCTTCAGACGGCCGGGCCATGGAAACCTGTATCGGCCTGGCGTTAAAAGATGCCGGGGTTAAGCCGGGCCAGATCGATTATATTAACGCGCACGGTTCAAGCACGCGGATGAATGATATTTTTGAAAGCAATGCTTATAAGGCTATTTTCGGGGATTATGCTTATAAGCTGCCGATTAGTTCGCTGAAATCCATGATCGGGCATCCCCTGGCGGCGGCCAATGCCGTGGAGATGACTATTGTGTCCATGATTTTTGAAAAAAACATTCTGCCTCCGACGATCAATCAGGAGGAAAAAGACCCGCAATGCGGTCTGTTTTATATTCCCAATCAGGCCATCCAAAAGAAAGTCAATATGATTATGAAAACCTCAAGCGGTTTTTCTGGGATACATTCTTCGCTGATCTTCAAAAGGTATGGTGGATAATGGATCCGGCACCTTTTTAATAATCGAAGGGTGGAATAAAGAGAAAGTTTTATGTCAGGATCAAATGCAACACAGATTAATAAATAGTTTAAACCAAGCAGAAAATACGAATAGATAAGAAGGTGCGGGATGGATAAAATTGCAATTACAGGAATCGGTGTAGTTACTCCTTCGGGGATCGGCAAACGGCAATTCTGGGCCAACCTTAAGAGCGGACGTTCCTTTATTAAAGAGATCACGCGTTTTGATGCCAGCTTCTATCCGTCCCATATTGCCGGGCAGATCGACGATCTGGATAAATACAGCCATATATCTGAAAGGCTGCTTAAAAAGATCGATGCCTTTTCACATATGGCGCTGGTGGCTTCTGATCTGGCCTTACAGGATGCCGGGATCGACATTAAAAATGAAGATCCCGGCTTAGTAGGAATCTTTTTAGGTAATGCGATCGGCGGTTGGCTTTATGCGGAGACTGAACTAAGAGACCTGTATTTAGAAGGCCGGGAAGGCGTTTCTCCTTACATGGCTAGCGCCTGGTTTCCGGCTGCCCCTCAGGGCCAGGTTTCCATTTATTACGGGATCAAAGGTTTTAGTAAAACTATAGTTAGCGACCGGGCCAGTTCATTGATGGCGCTGGGTTATGCCAGAAAA